>OJQW01000007.1_pt1 | contig 297144 bp, 244 predicted proteins | sample 1599041 | NCBI WGS metagenome assembly OJQW01 (sample SAMN03922518, study PRJEB24848) | human gut metagenome | isolation source: stool sample | host: Homo sapiens | place: Germany | collected 2010-02
TTAGGACGCAAGATTTTCATTCTTGAAAGAGGAGTTCGACTCTCCTATGGGCTACTAACGAGGAGACCTGCGGGCCGGCACGAAACCAGCGAGGGGAGGGGAAGCGAATCCCAGAACTTCGGAAAGCCGCAAGGCGGACGGCGGCATGCGGATCTCTACGGGTGATACTTTTCGAGGAGCGGACCGAGCGTCTATCCACACGCAGCCACGGCTGTTTACCGATTTAGCAACTGAAAAAGTAAAAAATAAAAAACTGGAATTATGGCAAACCATAAGTCATCGAAAAAGCGAATTCGTCAGACGCTGACCAAGCGCGCCCACAACCGTCTTTACCACAAGACGGCACGCAATGCCGTGAAAGCGCTCCGCAACACCACGGAGAAGAGCGCCGCCGAGGCCCTGCTTCCCAAGGTAACCGCCATGCTGGACAAACTTGCAAAGCACAACATCGTGCACAAGAACAAGGCCGCCAACCTCAAAAGCGCCATCCAGCTGCACGTGAACGCGCTCTAAGCCACTTCGCCCAAAATTCAAAGCCGCCCGACGAAGGCGGCTTTTTCATTTCATCACCCCACCTAACCTTTCGGCTCACCGCTTCCGGAAACACCCCGCCCCCTCGCCGTAGTCCAGCCGCCACACCGCCGCTGTCCGACATCCCGACATACACCGTCAAAAAGAAGCCGCCCGCACACCTGCGGACGGCCCGTTCTCCAACCCTTTCGGGAAATTCCCGCACGGTTTACTCCTTCTCGGCAAACCCCTGCGCCCGCAGCCGGATATCCGACCCGTCGGGCGTCACCAGATAGGCCCCGGTCGATTCGGGCGTAATGTGGCCGATTACATCGACGCACCCCATCTTCATCACCTGCTCCTGCATCGCCAGCGGCACCGTGAAGAGCAGTTCGTGGTCTTCGCCGCCGTTCAGGGCCGCCACCACGGGATCGGCGTGCAGCTCCTCAGCCAGCGCATACGTCTGCTTGGCGATCGGAATCCGGTCCAGATAAATCCGCGCCCCGCACTTCGAGGCCTTGCAAATCTGCAGCAGGTCGCTGGCCAGTCCGTCCGACAGGTCGATCATCGACGTCGGAACGATGCCCTCCTCCGCCAACGCATCCACAATGTCCCTGCGCAGACGGGGTTTGAGGTATTTTTCGAGCAGGTACTCATATCCCCCGAACTTCGGTTCGGGATTCTCCACGTCCGCCAACACGCGCTTCTCGCGCTCCAGCAGCCGCAGCCCCATGTAGGCCGCTCCGAGGTTGCCCGAAATGCAGATCAGGTCGTTCTGCTGCGCTCCGCCGCGCGACACGATCCGCTCCTTGGGGGCATGCCCTGCCGCCGTCAGGCTCAGCACCAGCCCCGTCACCGAAGCCTTCGTGTCTCCTCCAACCAGATCGATCCCCTGCTCCCTGCAGGCGAAAGCGATCCCTTCGTAAAGCTCCTGCAACGCCTCGACCGACATCTTGGCCGACACGCCCAGCGAGACCATCAGCTGCGAAGGCCGGGCGTTCATCGCCAGAATATCGCTTCCGGCCACCGTCACGGCCTTGTAACCCAGATGTTTGAGCGGGAAATAGGTCAGGTCGAAATCGACGCCTTCCGTCAGCAGGTCCGTCGAACAGAGCACGGCTTCGCCCGCAGGAGGCAGTATGACGGCCGCGTCGTCGCCCACGGCCCGCAGCGTCGAGTCGTTCGTCGGTTCGACCCCGCTGGTCAGCAGATCTATCAGGCCGAACTCTCCCAATTCGGCGATTTCGGTACGTCGTTTCTTTTCCATATTATAAATTTTTTTACAAAATTAGGGAATCTTTGCTCTTTCCCAAAAATTTAACGTATTTTTGTCCGGTAAATCCCAAAAACGGTTTCTATAATGATAAACATCGTCTTATTCGGTGCGCCGGGCTGCGGGAAAGGCACGCAGGCGCAACGGCTGAAAGCACACTACGGCATCGAGCACGTCTCGACGGGCGAGGTTATCCGCGACGAGATCCGCCGCGGCACGGAACTCGGACGCAGTATGGAATCCTACATCAAAGCGGGCAAACTGGCCCCGGACCAGATCGTCATCGGCATGATCGCCAACTACGTCGCCGAACACAAGCACGCCAAGGGCTGCATTTTCGACGGTTTTCCCCGCACCACGGTTCAGGCCGAGGAGTTCGACAAAATCCTCGCCGGACACGGTCTTCAGGTCGACATCATGATCGACATCCACGTTCCCGAAGAGGAGCTGATCCAGCGCATCCTGCTCCGCGGCAAGGATTCGGGCCGCGCGGACGACGCCTCTGAGGAGGTCATCCGCGGCCGTCTCGACGTCTACCGCCAGCAGACGGCCGTCGTGTCGGACTACTACGCCGCACAGGGCAAATACGCATCGGTAAACGGCACGGGCACGATGGACGACGTCTTCGCCCGCATCACCGACGTCATCGCTCAACTTTAACCGCAGCGCCCCCCCCAAAAAAAACACAAATCCGGAACGCACGATGCGTTCCGGATTTTTCTTGCCCCCGGTTTTCTCCCGCTCCGCCGCTCTGCCCCTGCTCCGCCGCCCTACCCCCTGCTCCGCCGCCCTACCCCCTCTCCGCCGTCCTGTCCCTGCTCCGCCGTCCTGTCCCCGCCCCGGCTGACCTCCCGCGCACGGTCCGACATCTCCGCCACGCCCCGTCGCCATGCCCCATCCCGCGCCCCAATCCCCCGTTCCTCGCCCCGCTCCCGCCGTCCACCCTCACACGGCCAATCACCCTTACACGCCCCAGCCCCCACATGCGGCCCTGCCCCGCCCCGGCACAAAAACGCCCCGCCCCGGCACCACGTTTCCTTTTTTTCGTTATATTTGCACTTAAGGCGTTATGGTGACGCCTTATCCCACTTAAATTTTTAATACCATGAAAAAATCCTTACTCTACGCAACGCTCCTCTGCGCAGGATTCTATGCGGCGTCCTGTTCCGACAACGAGGGGGGGGGAAAGAGCCTGACCCCGCACCCGAATATTTTCGGGTAGCCTTCGACGGCCCCGCACTGGCGGCCGAACTCAACACCGACTTCACGGCATTCTGCCGTAAGTATGCCGAATACGTCGCCGATCCCGCCGAAAACGCCTTCTCCATGCGGCCGTCGTCCGCCGCTCCGAGCATGAACATGCCCCAGCCGCCCTCCGTCTTCTACTTGGGCAGCTACCTCAAAACCCCGACCGACAGCATCCTGCTCACCCTCTGCGTCGAAAAGGACGATTACGACAACGTGAAAACGATCACGGCCGCACCCGAAGATCCGGCCAAATCCCTCGACGTGTGGCAATACTGCCTGACCTCCGCCGAAGCGCTCCGTCTGGGCACGTTCCTCGGCACCAAATACAAAAGCCCCTCTTCGTCGGGCGTATTCCAGACCATCGACGACACCCTGAACCACATCGCCCAGCACGGCACCGCCGAAACGCTCGCCTGCACGATCTTCGGCGTCGTTCCGCAGGCCGCATACGCCGTCTTCCAACTCGACAACGGGGCCTTCTCCGCCCGGCTCATGAACAGCTACCTTAAGCTGGACTATCCCGCGATGCGCCGCTGGCTCGGCGGCGACCACGCCGCCTTCGCTGCGGAGTACTACGTTCTGGGCAACAAGATCAACGCCTTCGGCGACCTCTACGTCTACTTCTACTATGCCAAGGACGCCGCCGGCAACACCTTCACCGTCGACGTACACGCCGACAAGAACGGCGAGAAAATCTCCGAAATCGACGTCTACGTCAGCGCCGACCGCAACGACGCCGACAAGCAGCTGGCCATCTGGAAGGAATACGCCCGCGACTACGCGGACAAAGGTCTGGGCGCCTTCAAAGAGGCCTATACGACCGATTCGTGGGGCGACCGGAAAGAGACGTTCGCCGATCTTGCCGCAGCGGTCGCCCATGTCGAATCCAACGGCCGGCCGGGTCCCTTCGACGGCGGCATCATCGTCGTTTTCGAAGCCGACGGCGTCGCCACGAATCTGGTGATGAACCAGCAGTACATCTACCTGCTGATCAAGGACCCGAACTACAACGTCGAATAACCTCACACACAGCCGCAAACCCCTCCGGCAGGCCGTCCCCGGCCCTCCGGAGCGAAATTAACCGGCCGAATGTCAAAAAAAGGGGCGCTTCCTTGCGGAGGTGCCTTTTTTTTCTTACATTTGCACCCGCTGAAAAGCGTAAATTAATTTAATTCCAACAATTATGAACAATTACGAAACCGTTTTCATTGTCACGCCGGTTCTGTCCGATGCTCAGGTTCAGGAGGTTGCTGACAAATTCCAAGGTGTCATCACCGAGAACGGCGGTCAGATTGTGAACAAGGAGTCGTGGGGCCTTCGCAAGCTCGCCTATCCTATTCAGAAGAAGACCACCGGTTTTTACTTCTTGGTAGAGTTCACGGGCGAAGGCATGCTCATCAACACGCTCGAAACGCAGTACCGCCGCGACGAGCGTATCATCCGTTTCTTAACATTCAAGCAGGACAAATTCGCCGTCGAGTATTCGGAGAAGCGTCGTGCAAAACTTTCTAACAAATCGGAGGAGTAAACCATGGCACAGGAGAACAAAGCACAGTCTGAAATCCGTTACCTCAACCCGGTGTCGGTAGACGTCAAGAAAAAGAAATACTGCCGCTTCAAGAAACTCGGCATCAGATACGTGGACTACAAGGACGGAGAATTCTTGAAGAAGTTCCTCAACGAGCAGGGCAAGATCCTTCCCCGCCGCCTGACGGGTACTTCGCAGAAGTTCCAGAAGAAGGTCGCACAGGCCGTGAAGCGTGCGCGTCACCTCGCCATTCTGCCCTTCGTAACCGATTGCATGAAATAATTAAAGGAGGAAGAGACAATGGAAGTTATTCTGATCAAAGATATGGAAAATCTGGGTTACGCCAACGACATCGTGAACGTAAAACCCGGTTACGCGAACAACTACCTGATCCCTCAGGGTTACGCCAAGGCCGCCACTGCATCCGCCAAGAAGGTTCTCGCCGAGAATCTCCGCCAGCGCGCTCACAAGGACGCCAAGATCCTCGCCGACGCTCAGGCGCTCGCCGAGACCATCGCCAACCTGCCGCTGTCGCTGGCCGTGAAGGCCGAGGAGGGCAAACTCTTCGGTACGGTTACCGCCGCCGATCTGGCCGAGGCGCTTGCCGCCAAAGGCATCGAGCTCGACCGCAAGGTGATCGTCGTTGACGCCATCAAGACCGTCGGCGAATACGAGGCTGTCGCCAAACTCCACAAGGAGGTCAAGGCAGTCATCAAATTCTCGGTTACCGCCGCCGAATAATCCGGGGACGGAGGACCTGCCACCGGGTGCGACGACAATCCCGGCAACGGGGTCCGAGTCCGGCAAGACAGTAAAAAGGAGAGCTTCAGGCTCTCCTTTTTCATTTTCGCCGGCGCTCCTTTTCCATTTCGGGCAGTTCCCGGCTCCGCCCCGGCATTTCGCATCTCTTTCCGCATCCGTCTCTCTACACTCCCCAAATTCCCCTTCACCTTCCACCGAATTTCACTTCGGGCGCCATCCGGAGCCCCGGCCACACCGTAACCGTCTGCGCCCTAATGCGGCGCGGCCGTCGGCGGATCTACATGCCGCGGCGGCACCGAGTAGGAGCGGAGCACCAGCCCCACCCCGACGAAGATCACCAAGGCGAAAATCACCGTGTCGGCGTGCAGTTTGTCAAGTCCCATGCCCACCGAAATGGCGATCGCCAGCACGGGCTGCAAATAGGTGTATATGCTCGACACCGTCGCGGGCACGCTCTTCAGCGCATAGTTGAGCATCAGGTTGGGCAGATAGGTCGGCACTGTCAGCACGAACAGCGTCGGGAAAAGCGCATGCTTCGCAATGGCGGTGTAATCCGTATGAACGATCTCTTTAAGGCCGAACGGCAGGGCGGCGACCGCCGCCACGCAGTAAAGCCACCTCAGCACGGTCGTAATCCGGTATTTGGCGATCAGCCGCTTGAACCACACCATGTAGAGCGACGTAACGCAGGCGCAGAGCAGAATCATCACGTTGCCCCAGAGGTGCGAATGCTGGTGCGACGACGACGCGCCCGCCAGCACCACGGCCACGGCTCCCGCCATGCCGAGCACCAGCCCCGCGATCTTCAATTTCGTGAAACGGTCCATCCCCAGCAGCACCGAGAGCAGCAGCACCAGCAGCGGCACGATGGTATCGATGATCGAACCGTCGATGGGCGAAGTCATCGAAAGGCCGTACATGATGAACACCTTGCGCAGGACGCCGATCAGCAGCGCGGCGCCGATCAGCTTCCGCACGTCGGCCTTCTCGACCTTTTCGGCCTTCTGCCACAACAGCGGCACCAGCGAGAAGAGCGCCGTCGCGATCAGCGACCCGGAGACCATCGCCATCGGATGGACGTAACGCGGCAGCACGATATTGTAAAAAGGGTAGTCCATGGCCCATACGATATTGCAAATCAGCAGGGCGATATGGGGTTTGAATCTGTTCATCCGTTTCGGGGTTTATCCCGCCCAAAAACAAAAACAATGCCCGTCCTCCCGTCCCGTCTCCTTCGCGGCCATGCCGCCCGCAGCACCGTCCAAAGGCCGTCCGTCGGACGACGCGCCCCGCTCCGCACCTCCTCCGAAGTGCTGCGCCGGAGAGGGCTGGCATGGAAGTTGTTTTTTAAAAGACCGATTTTGCTGCAATCGCAGCCCCCTTGCACATTAAAAACTTTAAAACGAAACGTTATGAACACCAAGAAAAACAAAAACACCGATTCGCCCCACTTCCGTGAATTCTTCCTCGACCAGATCAAAGACGTCTACTGGGCCGAGAAACACCTTTCGTCCGGACTCAAAAAGATGAGAAAGGCCGCCACCAGCCCGAAGCTGGCCGCCGCATTCGAGAAACACATCGAGGAGACCGCAGGCCAGATCGAACGGCTGAAGCGGGTTTTCGAACTGCTGGGCAAAACCCCGCAGGCCAAGAAGTGCGAAGCCATGGAAGGACTTGTCTCCGAGGCCGAAAGCATGATCGAGGACACCCGGAAAGACTCCTATACGCGGGATGCGGGCCTTATTCTGGCCGCCCAGAAAGCCGAACATTACGAGATCGCCTCGTACGGCTCGCTGAAAGTCTTCGCCGAGATGATGGGCGAGACCGAAATCGCCCGCGAACTGGGCATGATCCTCAAAGAGGAGGTCTCCACCGACTCGCTGCTCTCGTGTCTGGCCGAAGAGGATGTGAACGAAATGGCCGTGGCCGAATAATGCCCGCCCTCCGGGCCGGAAAGGCCGAACCTCCGACCCGACTATAACGATTTTCCCCTGCCGCAGATCGTCGCGGCAGGGGAAAATCGCTTCCGGGCCCTTTCCCGGTCGCTGCGTCGTGCCGTCACCGCCGCTGCGAAGGGACTTCAAACGTGGCCGGAGACGCGCCGTCGATCTTTTCGCCCCGGTAATAGACGCTCCACGCATCCTTTCCATACCCTTTGCCGATATTTTCGAACGACGAAGCCGATGCGCCGCCGACTTTGCGGCCCTGAAAAAACACCGTCCACGCATCCTTTCCGTATCCCCCGCCGAGACTGACGAACGAACCGGCCGCAGCCCCTTCCACCTCGCGCTCCCGGTAATAGACCGTCCAGCTGTCTTTGGAATAGCCGCCGCCCAGCGTCCGGGTCATCTTCGCATTCGCCCGCTGCCGCTCCCCGTACAGATAGGTATTCCAGTTATCCCTGCCGCGTCCCTTTCCCAGACTCTCGAACGACGAAGCCGAAGCGCCCTTCACCTCTTCACCGCAGTAAAATACCTTCCAGTTGTCCTTGCCGTAGCCGTCCCCCAGATCGACGAACGACGAAGCCGAAGCCCCCTCGACCTTCAGTCCGCGGTAATAAACCGTCCAGCTGTCCTTGGAATACCCTTCGGGCCTTCTGTCCCGCCCCGAATGCACGCCGCCGTGCCGGGCAGCGCTCACCTGAGCGAAACACGCATCCCCGCCCGACAGAAGCGCGAAGGCGGACAGCAAAACCACTATCATTTTTTTCATAATACAGCCGTCAGTTAGTTTCTACTATTCAAACCCCAAATATACCCGCTTATTGCGCCGCGCCCAAGAAATCCGCCGAAAAATTCACCCGCCGCCACCGATTCGCAGCCATCGAGAGACTTTCGACCGACGAGAGATGTCCGAACGACGAGAGACTTCCGAACGACCGGAAACCGTCTTCTCACAACCGCCCCCCCCCGACAAAAAAAGTCCGCAGGCTCACACCTGCGGACTTTCGCCTATATCGGACGGAACGCAACCGCTCCGCCCTCTCTTCCGGGGATTACTCCTCGGTCTCTTCCTTGGCAGCGGCTTTCTTGGCGTTCTTCGCCTCGGCAGCCTCCATGGCGCTCTTCAGAGCGGCCAGACCTGCGATATCGCCCAGCGTCGTCTTCTCGACCGAAGCGTTGATCTTCTTCACGGTCGATTTGGTCGCGTCGGCAGCGGCACGCTTCTCAGCCTTCTCGGCTGCAACCTCGGCGCGCTTGGCCTCCTCGTACGTACGAACGTGCGAAAGGGTGATACGCTTGGTAGCCTTCGAGAACTCGATCACCTTGAAGTCGAGCTTGTCGCCGGCCTTCGGCGTGGTGCCGTCCTCCTTGGTGAGCTGGCGTGCGGGGCAGAAGCCCTCGATGTTCTCGCCCAGAGCGACAACTGCGCCCTTGTCGGTCATCTCGGTAATCGTACCCTCGTGGATGCTGTCCACCGAGAACTGGTTTTCGAACTCGTTCCACGGGTTCTCCTCCAGCTGCTTGTGGCCCAGCGACAGACGACGGTTCTCCTTGTCGATCTCCAGCACCACGACCTCGATATCCGCACCTACCGACGTGAATTCGCCGGGGTGCTTCACCTTCTTGGTCCAGCTCAGGTCCGAAATGTGGATCAGGCCGTCGATACCCTCCTCGATCTCTACGAAAATACCGAAGTTGGTGAAGTTGCGAACCTTGGCCGTGCACTTCGTGCCCACGGGATATTTGGTTTCGATATTCTCCCACGGATCGGGCGTAAGCTGCTTGATGCCGAGCGACATCTTGCGCTCCTCGCGGTCGAGCGTCAGGATAACGGCCTCGACTTCGTCGCCGACCTTCATGAACTCCTGTGCCGAACGCAGATGCTGGCTCCACGACATCTCCGACACGTGGATCAGACCCTCCACGCCGGGAGCGATCTCCACGAACGCGCCGTAATCGGCCATCACGACCACGCGGCCCTTGACCTTGTCACCGACCTTGAGGTTCTGGTCGAGCGCCTCCCACGGATGAGCCGTAAGCTGCTTCAGACCCAGTGCGATACGCTTCTTGGCGTCGTCGAAGTCGAGGATTACGACCTGAATCTTCTGGTCGAGCGCCACGATCTCTTCGGGATGGTTCACGCGGCCCCACGAAAGGTCCGTGATGTGGATCAGACCGTCCACACCGCCCAGATCGACGAATACGCCGTACGAAGTGATGTTCTTGACGGTACCTTCGAGAATCTGGCCCTTTTCGAGTTTCGACATGATGACCTGCTTCTGGGCCTCAAGCTCGGCCTCGATGAGCGCCTTGTGCGAAACGACCACGTTGCGGAACTCCTGATTGATCTTGACGACCTTGAATTCCATGGTCTTGTCCACGTATACGTCGTAGTCGCGGATCGGCTTCACGTCGATCTGCGAACCGGGCAGGAACGCCTCGATGCCGAATACGTCTACGATCATACCGCCCTTGGTGCGGCACTTGATGTAACCCTTGATGATTTCGTCCTTTTCGAGGGCCTCGTTCACACGGTCCCACGACTTGAGCTGACGGGCCTTCTTGTGCGAAAGGGCCAGCTGGCCGTTCTTGTCCTCGGCCGACTCGACATACACTTCGATTTTGTCGCCCACCGCCAGATCGGGGTTGTAACGGAACTCGGAAACGGGGATGACGCCCTCGCTTTTGTAGCCGATGTTCACAAGAACCTCACGCTTGGTTATGCCGGTTACGGTACCTTCCACGACTTCGCCGACATTGACGTTCGAAAGCGTCTTGTCATACGCTTCGGCAATCTCCTCCTTGGGCTGCGAATAGACGCCCAGATCGTTTTCAAATGCGTTCCAGTCGAAATTCTCGTTTGCGACTACAGTTTTCGTTTCTTCCATAACGGAAATACTTTGTGCGATACAATCGCTCGTTAAATGATTAATAATGAAATTCATAGTCCCTCATCCGCGCCTCGTGCGCGCATACGGGGAGTGCAAAGATACTCTTTTCAACTGAAAAAATGAAAGATTGAGCGCAAAAAATCGCTTACCGACAGTTTTTTACACCTTCCGACCGCGGGCACGCCCCGGACGACTCCGCCGCCGCGCCCGCACACTTTCCGGCCGACCGGTCGCGCAGCCGGGACACAGTCGCAAATGCTTTTCCCGCCCGTCGCAGGCCCCGGTCACAAACCACTGTTCCGTCCGGACGCAGGCCGTCCCGTCCGCAGGCCTACTTCCGCCGCACCCGCTGCCGCGGCGTGTTGTCGATCCGGAGCGGAGAGTCCTCCTCCAGCTCTTCGAGCAGAAGCCCGGTCACATCCTCCTCGGTAATCTTGCCGTCGGTGTAATTCAGGTCGTTGTAATTCTTGTAGACGTAATCACTGACGGCGACCGTGTAGACCTTCCCTTCGCGCAACTTGGGGAACTCCACGTCGAGCGCATTGTCCGCCTGATCGGTAACGATCACATAGGGCGTTGTCGAAATCAGGTCGATGCGGTGCGCCTCCTTGACGTTCACCGGATCGTTGTATTTCGAAACGATCATCCTCCGCATATCCGCCGGCGTCATCTTCATCTCGGCCACCAGCGTCCCGAACGGCTCCAGCCCGTATACGCTGGCCGCGCTCACGCCGCCCGCGGGAATCGAGTCGAGCCGCACGCCCCCGATGTGGTAGAATCCGATCTCGGCGTCGATCCCGTCGGCCACCGCCCCGGCCATCCAGTTCGCCAGCCCCCATTTGTTCGCGGCGTTCCCGAACTCGCCCATCGGTCTGTTCAGCTCCGGATTGGCGTAACAGGCGTCCACCTGCTTCTGGAAAACCGGATCAGGCTCGTAACCGGCCAGCGGCACGAGCCGGAAATCCACGCCGGCGACCTTCCTGCCCTTCATGCGTATCGTCGTGACGCCTATGTTCCGCAGATCCTTCCCCGTCTGCGTGAGCAGCGTGCCGCCGATCAGCGTATCGACCTCCTCGTGCGTGTGCCCGCCGATCACCACGTCGTACTGCGAAGCGCCCCCGGCGAGCAGTTCCCGGTCGCGGTCGTCGCCCATGTGCGAAACGAGCACCAGCACGTCGCACTTCGGGCGCAGCTCGGCGGCGTATTTCAACGCCATCTGCTGCGGATCGGGAAAGGTCAGCCCCGCGAAGCTCGACGCATTGCCCGCCGGATGCCCCGGCCCCTCGTAGTTGGTCACCACGCCGACGAATCCGATGCGGAATCCGCCCTCTTCGAGCACCGTGTAAGGCGGCAGCGGAGGAAAGGAGCAGGTGTCGCTCACTACATTGGCGCACACCACCTCGAAATCCATGCTGTCTATCATCCGGCCCAGAAACGCCTGCCCGTGGTCGAATTCGTGGTTACCGAGCGTCGCCACGTCATACCCCAGCCTGTTCATCAGCGCGATCATCGGCATCCCCGGCGTCGCCGCCCGGTCTACGTAGGCGTTGCCCGTCCAGCGGTCGCCGGCATCGACCAGCACCACCAGCTGCGCCGTGTCGCGGCACGCCTCGACGGCCGCCGCCAGACGCGGGAAGTTCCGGATTTTGGCGTGCATGTCGTTCGTCGACAGCAAAACGAGCGTCCGCTCGCGGGGGGCGCAGGCCGCCGCGAGCGCCGCCGTGACGATCAGAACCGTGCGGAGTATTCTTTCCATAATATCGTTTTTGAGTTTGTCAAAGTTACAAATAATTCATATCTTTACACTTCATTCAGCAGAAAAACTTATGGCAGACAGCATCAAAGTCATATGCGACAACCTCGGAGGTCCGATCCGGGTGGCGATGGGCACCCCGCTCTCCGACGTGGCCGCACAGCTGACGCCGGGACGCTACCCGTTCCTCGCGGCGTTCGTGAACAACCGCATCAAAGAGCTCAACTACAAAATATATACCCCGGTGACGGTCCGCTTCGTGGACATCACCGACTTCGCGGGCATCCGCGTCTACCAGCGCACCTCGTGGTTCATCCTCCAGAAGGCCGCACGCACGCTCTTTCCGGGACATACGCTCCATATCCGCCACTCGATGGGCCAGAGCGGCTTCTACTGCGAGCTCGAAGGGCTCGACGAGTTCACCCACGAACAGGCCGCAGCGCTCGAAGGGCACATGCGCGAAGTGGTGGCGCAGAACCTCCCCATCGAGCGCACCAAGGTGCTCACGAGCGAGCTCCGCGCCATCTACGCCGAACAGGGCTTCGACGACAAGACGGCGCTGCTCGACACCCGTCCGCGGCTCTACAGCGACCTGTACACGCTGGACGGCACGGCCGGCTACTTCTACGGGGCGCTGGCCCCCTCGACGGGCTACATCGACCGCTTCTGCATCGAACCCTACTACAAGGGCTTCTATCTGGCCCTGCCCCTGCGGACGAACCCCGGCGTGCTCAACAAGAACGTCCAGCAGGAGAAGATGTTCGGCATTTTTCAGGAGTACCAGTCATGGGTCCGGATCATGGGCGTCCCCACCGTGGGCGACGTCAATTCGAAGGTGCTCGCGGGCGACGCCGGCGGCATGATAAAACTCGCCGAAGCGTTCCACGAACGCAAATTCGCATGGGTCGCCGACACCATCTACGACGCCAACCTCTCGCGCGGCGTGCGCATCGTGCTTATCTCCGGTCCTTCGTCGAGCGGCAAGACCACCTCGGCCAAGCGGCTGGGCATCCAGCTGGGCGTACTGGGGCTGAAACCGGTGCTGATCTCGCTCGACGACTACTTCGTGGACCGCGAAAAGACCCCGAAGGACGCCGACGGCGAGTATGACTACGAAGCGCTCGAAGCCATCGACCTCGAACTGTTCAACGACCACCTCCGCCGCCTGATGCGCGGCGAGAGCGTCGATATTCCGCGCTACAACTTCATCACGGGACGCCGCATGCAGCACAACGACCCGCTGACGCTCGACGAGCGTTCGATCCTGATCGTCGAAGGCATCCACGGACTCAATCCCCGTCTCACGCCGGGCGTTCCCGAAGAGCAGAAGTTCCGCATCTACATCTCCTGCTTCACGTCGGTGGCCATGGACAACCTCTCGCGCATCGCCACCACCGACAACCGCCTGCTGCGCCGCCTGACGCGCGACTACCGGCAGCGGGGCGCCGACGCGCTGGCCACGCTCTCGCGCTGGGCCTCGGTCCGCCGCGGCGAGGAGAAGCACATCTTCCCCTATCAGGAGAACGCCGACGTCATGCTCAACTCGTCGCTCTTCTACGAGATTTCGGTCCTGCGCCCCTTCGCCGAGAAAATCCTCCGCGAAGTGCCCGACACGGTGCCCGAATACGACGAAGCGCGCCGCATGCTGAAGTTCCTCGACAACTTCATCCCCATTCCGCCCGACGAGATTCCGCCCACCTCGATCCTGCGCGAATTCATCGGCGGCAGCAGTTTTCAATATTGAGAATCGTCCGCACGCCCCGGCGTCACCCGGACGCAAACCATGCAAGACAATAAACGACCGCCCGGTTCCGACCCGGCCCCGAAACGATAATTCCGCCGCACCGCGGCGCCAAGTCCCCATAACTTCATACAACTAACAGATATGTTCGACAAATTTTCCGAACGCCACATCGGCGTCAGCAACGAAAAGGAGCTCAAAGCCATGCTCGAAACGATCGGCGTCAAGTCGGTCGACGAGCTGATCTCGCAGGTCATTCCGCACTCCATCCGGCTCAAGAAACCGCTCGCGCTGCCCGCGGAGGGCATGAGCGAGTACGAATTCGCAGGCCACATCCGCGCGCTGGCCGAGCGCAACCGCTGCCTGCGGTCGTTCATCGGCATGGGCTACTACCCCTGCGCGGTTCCCGCCGCCGTCACGCGCAACGTCTTCGAGAATCCCGCGTGGTACACCTCCTATACGCCCTATCAGGCCGAGATTTCGCAGGGCCGCCTCGAAGCTCTGCTGAACTTCCAGACCGCCGTGATCTCGCTCACGGGCATGGAGATCGGCAACTGCTCGCTGCTGGACGAGGCCACCGCCGCCGCCGAAGCGATGCTGATGATGTTCGCCCTGCGCTCGCGCGAAGCCGTCAGGGAGGGCCGCAACCAGCTCTTCGTCGACCGCAACATCTTCCCGCAGACGCTCGACGTGCTGCTCACCCGCAGCGAACCCTTCGGCATCGAACTGATCGTCGACGAATACGACGAATACAGCTTCACGGGCAAGGAGTTCGGCGCCATCGTCCAGTATCCGGCCGCCAACGGCGCCGTGCGCGACTACGCGGACTTCACGGCCGCCGCCCACGCCAAGGGCGCGCTGGTCACGGCCGTCGCCGACCTGCTGGCGCTGGCGCTTCTGAAAGCCCCCGGCGAATGGGGCGCCGACATCGCCGTCGGCTCGACCCAGCGTCTGGGCACCCCGATGGGGCTGGGCGGTCCGAGCGCGGGCTACATGACCACGCGCGAAGCCTTCAAGCGCAACATGCCGGGCCGCATCATCGGCGTCTCGGTGGACCGTCTGGGCAACCGGGCGCTGCGCATGGCGCTCCAGATGCGCGAACAGCACATCAAGCGCGAGCGCGCCACGTCGAACATCTGCACCGCCTCGGCGCTGATGGCCTCGATGGTGGGCTTCTACTGCGTCTACAACGGTCCCGAAGGGCTGAAGCGCGCCGCCGACACGGCCCATCTGGCCGCCGCGACGGTTGCCAAGGCGCTCGAAGCGATGGACTACAAACTCGCCGCAACGGCCTATTTCGACACGCTCGAAGTCGCCGCCGAAGCCGCCGTCGTACAGTCGCTGGCGCTCGAAAGCGGCATCAACTTCTTCTACCCGACCGAAGGTTCGGTGCGCATGTCGTTCGACGAAGTCACGACTCCGGAGGAGATCGCCGAGGTCATCCGCATCTTCGCCGCCGCCAAAGGCAAGAAAGCCAAGGCCGTAAAGCCCGTCACCGAAAGCAACGTCCCGGCCGGTCTGCGCCGCCGTTCGGCCTACCTGACCGAACCGGTCTTCAACGCCTACCGTTCGGAAAGCGCCCTGATGCGCTACATCAAACAGCTGGAACTGCGCGACATATCGCTGGCCAACTCGATGATCTCTTTAGGTTCGTGCACCATGAAGCTCAACGCCGCGGCGCTCATGCAGCCCCTTTCGCTGGCCGGCTTCCAGAACATGCACCCCTTCGCCCCGGCGGATCAGGCCGAGGGTTACATGCAGTTGATCACGGAGTTGGAAAACGATCTGGCGACGATCACGGGCTTCGCGGCCTCGTCGCTGCAGCCCAATTCGGGCGCGGCGGGCGAGTACACGGGGCTGATGGTGATCCGCGCCTACCACCAGAGCCGCGGACAGGGCTACCGCAACGTCGTGCTGATCCCGGCGTCGGCCCACGGCACCAACCCCGCGTCGGCCGCCATGGCGGGCATGAAGATCGTCACCGTGGCGTGCGACGCCAACGGCAACATCGACGTGGAGGACCTCGAAGCCAAGGCCAAGGAGTACAGTTCGGAGTTGTGCGGCCTGATGGTGACCTATCCCTCGACGCACGGGGTGTTCGAAAGCCGCATCCGCGAAATCGTGGACGCCGTACACGACGCGGGCGGACAGGTCTACATGGACGGCGCCAACATGAACGCGCAGGTGGGCCTGACCAATCCGGGCTACATCGGCGCCGACGTCTGCCACCTCAACCTGCACAAGACCTTCGCCATGCCCCACGGCGGCGGCGGTCCGGGCGTGGGTCCGATCTGCGTCGCCGAGCACCTCAAAGCCTTCCTCCCCTCGCATTCGGTTATGGCGACGGGCGGCGACGAAGGCATCACCGCCGTGGCATCGGCTCCTTGGGGCTCCGCACTGCTGCTGCCCATAACCTACGGTTATATCAAGATGCTGGGTGAAGCCGGACTGCGCCGCGCCACGGAAATGGCAATCGTCAACGCCAACTACATGTCCGCCGCGCTCGCATCGGAGTTCAGGACCTACTATTCGGGCGAGACGGGCCGCGTGGGTCACGAGATGATCCTCGACCTGACCAACTTCAAGAAGGACTACAACATCGACTGCGGCGACATCGCCCACCGGCTGATGGACTACGGATTCCATGCCCCGACGCTCTCGTTCCCCGTGCACGAGACGCTGATGGTCGAGCCGACCGAATCGGAGCCGAAAGCCGAAATGGACCGCTTCATCGAAGCCCTCGTGTCGATCAAGCGCGAATGCGAAGCGGCCGTCGGACAGCCCGACAACGTGGTGGTCAATGCGCCCCACACGGCCGTGGAGATCGCGGGCGAGTGGCCGCATCCCTACACCCGTCAGCAGGCGGTCTTCCCGCTCGAATGGGTGCGCCAAGCGAAGTTCTTCCCCTATGTTTCGAAGATCGACGCCGGCTACGGAGACCGCAACCTCTGCTGCAGGAATTGCGAATAAATCGTGAAAGCCGCGATTATTAAGGAATTATATGTAACTTTGCAGCCCGTACGGCGCGGATTCCGCCGCTGACGGAGCCGCCGGCCGGTTCGAAAGAACGGTCCCGGCGGCAGGCGCCGCAGCGCTGCAAGCCAACGTCCGGATTCCGGCAGGCGCGTTTTTTGCCGTATGCGGAAGTAACCGCATGCAGAAAACAAGCCGTGCAGAAGCGGACAAGCCCCCAAAGGCAGGCGGAGCGCGGAAACGCTCCGCGAGCCAAGCCCCGCCGGAGGGAAATGCCGGGCGGGAACGCAGACCGGGAATAACAGGCGGTAGCGCAGACCCAAACGCCGGGCGGAAATGCCGGACGGAAACGCGGAGAAGGGCCGCAAGGCAGAAACGCCGGCAAAAACGGACAAGCCCCCAAAGGCAGACGGAGCGCGGAAACGTTCCGCGAGCCAAGCACCGCCGGAGGGAATGCCGGGCGGAAATCCGGGCGGCAACGCAGACCGGGAACAACGGGCGGAAATACCCGGCGGGAACAACGAAAACGAAAAAAACATTTTTTAACGAATTATTATGAAAGTAGAACAGAACAAAATGGTCGGCGTGGACTACAAGCTCACCGTCGACGGACAGATCGCAGACCAGTCGCGTCCGGGCCAGCCGCTCGAATTTATCTTCGGAACAGGCATGCTGCTCCCCAAATTCGAAGAGGCGATTCTGGGCAAGGAGGTCGGCGAAGCCGTCTCGTTTACCCTTGAGCCGAAGGACGGTTACGGCGAACTGATCGCCGACGCCGTGGTAGACCTGCCCAAAAACATATTCATGGTGGACGGCAAACTCGCCGAGGACATCCTCTTCGTGGGTTCGCAGGTTCCGATGAGCGACAATCAGGGCAACCGCATGATGGGCATCGTCAAGGAGGTCGGCGAGGAGACCGTGAAAATGGACTTCAACCACCCGATGGCCGGCAAGACGCTCAACTTCGACGTCGAGATCGTATCGGTGCGCGACGTAACGCCCGAAGACCTGCAGGGCGGCTGCTCGTGCGGAGAGTGCGGAGACGACTGCGGCGGCGGTTGCGACCACGAAAAAGGGCACTGCGACTGCCACTGACAGAAAAGCGGGACTTGCAGAAGCCCCGCTTTTTTAAAACCCCGAAACCGACTCTGCCATGACCCAGACCGAACTGCTGAAAATGATCGGCAGCGGCGCCGTACGGGACCTCGACCTGACGGGCCGCGAATTGAAGAACATCGATTTCAAAGGCTGCCGTGTGGAAAACGTGACATTCGACGAATGCACGCTCACGGAGTGCAATTTCGACGGCTGCGGGATGGAGCGCGTCTCCTTCCGCAAGGCCGCGCTGCGCAACTGCCGCTTCCGCAGGGCGAAGATCGCATGGAGCGACTTCCGCTACTGCGAGATCGAAAGGGCCACTTTCGAAGAGGCCGAAATCCGGTTCTGCGACCTTTACCGCGCCATGCTCACCGGAATCGTCATCATGCGCAAGGCTCGGATCGGAGAGACGAGCCTCTACTACGCCTACTTCGGCGAAGGGGTGAACATACGCCGCGAAAACATCGCCGGCGGCAGGCTGCTCCAGCAGGACCTCGACGCCTACAGACGGTTTCTGATCGAATGGAACACCTCCGGCACGGGAGTCCGCCGGAACGACCGCGCCGAGCAGTCGGCGTGGAGCCCCGATGCAGCGCTGCACGCTGGTGGACATGCTCAACGTCGTCCAGACGACGATCGGCATCCTGCTCACGGGTATCTTCGGCTTCATCCTCGGCAACAAGATACGCAATCAGTAAAGCCGTGTTCACACTGCGCCAATACCTGACCACGCTGGCCGATACGCACGGCCTCACCCGGACGCTGGGCGAGATCGAGGTGTGCCGCGACGGAAAGGGGCGCATATGCTACTCGGCAGGCAACAGCGCCGTCGTATTCCGCATCCGCTGCGAAGGCCGCGTCCGCTCGCTGCGCTGTTACATGCACCATCCGCGCCATCTGGCGGAAATCTACGGCGAGAAGCTGCTGCCGCAGGAGCTTTTCATCTACACCTCGCCCGCAGGCGGCGTCTGGGTGGATGTGGTGCTGAGCGACTGGATCGAAGGCGTGACGCTTCACGAAGCGGTCGCCGCAGCCGCCGAGACGGGCGACACGGCGCGGCTGAGGAGATTCGCCGCCGCATTCGACCGCATGGCCGCGGCGCTCACGGCGGACGACTGGGCGCACGGCGACCTGAAACCCGAAAACATCGTCGCGGACAACCGGGGACGGCTCCACCTGATCGATTTCGACGCCATGTTTCTGCCCGCCTTCGCAGGCCGGCACAGCCCGGAGCTGGGCACGGCGGCTTTCCAGCATCCCGCGCGCACGGTGCGGGATTTCGACGCTTCGCTCGACGACTATCCGGCGGCCCTGATCTCCACGGCGCTGCATGCGCTGGCGCTCGACCCGACGCTGTACGCCCGCTATTCCGATGCCGACGGGCTGCTCTTCACGCCGCAGAAGATCGGGACCGACGCGGCGCTCTGCGAGGTGCTCGCGCTCTTCGAGCGCAGGGGACTCGCGGCGCAGTACCGGATTGCACGGTTGCTTCGTTCGCCTTCGCTCCGGCTGCCGGGACTGCCGCAACTGCTGGCTCTGGCGGCGGAAACGACGGAAACGGATGAAAGAACGGGACCTGAGGAAACGAAGAATGCAGTGAATACGGCAACGACAGGGACAACCGGATCCGGGGAAACAGCCGGATCAACAGGACCAAAGCGGGCAATGGGAGCGGAAGAAACGGCAGGCGGAAATTCCGGCTCGGCAGGCGGTCCAACGGACGGCTCAGCAGACAGCCCAGCGGACGACTCGGCAGACGGTACAACAGGCGCCCCAACAGAGGACCCAACGGACGGCGCCGTCGCCGAAGCGGCCGAGCTTTTCGTCGAAAACGGCCTGTGGGGCTACCGCACGCCGGAACAGGTCGTCGTGCCGCCGCTCTACGACTGCGGATTCGACTTCACCGAAGGGCTGGCGGCGGTGCGGCTCGGAGCGACATGGCACTATATCGACGGCGCGGGCCGGACCCGGATCAGCTGTCCGGGGTGCGAAGCCGTGAAGCCGTTCCGCAACGGACGCGCCCCGGTCGTCCGCGGCGGAAGGCGGCTGGAGATCGACCGGGAGGGCCGCGAGTTTGATATTTAGCCTTAAATCGTTATATTTGCATTTGCTTAATACGACACCGATGCCTCAACTCAGATATATGACTCCGGCGGAGATTTCCGCCGCCGAATCCCTCGGATCTTCGGCCGAAGCATGGTCGCAGGTGAGGGTCTCCGAAGATTTCACGCCCTTCCAACTGCTGCAAAGCCATCTGGAGGGGACGGTCGAGATCGGCTCCGGCGCGCGCATCATCCGATCGCGCGTATGCAACTACCGGATCGGCGAGGGCGCGCTCATAGAGGGCGTCACGGCTCTCGAATGCCGCCGCCGGAGCACGTTCGGCAACGGCGTGGGCGTAGCGACGATGAACGAGTGCGGGGGCCGCACGGTCAGGATATTCGACCGGATGTCGGCGCAGATAGCCTATCTGATGGCCGTCTACCGCCACCGGCCGCAGACCGTTGCAGCGCTGGAGCGCATGGTGGAGGCCTATGCCGAAGCGGGTGCGTCAGAGATGGGCAGCGTAGGCCGCAACACCCGCATCGTAGGCGCGAAATTCATCCGCGAAGTCCGCATCGGCGACGAAGTGTGCATCGACGGGGCCTCGATGCTCGAAAACGGCACCGTCTGCGACGGGGCGCATATCGGCGTGGACGTCAAGGCCTACGACTTCATCGCCGCCGAGAAGGCGCACATCGACAACGGGTCGATCGTCGAACGCTGCTTCGTGGGCGAGAGCTGCCGGCTGGACAAGGCCTTCACGGCAGCCGAGTCGCTCTTTTTCGCAAACTCGCACTGCGAAAACGGGGAGGCGGCCTCGATCTTCGCGGGTCCCTACACCGTCTCGCACCACAAATCGTCGCTGCTGATCGCCGGCATGTTCTCGTTCTTCAACGCCGGGAGCGGCTCCAACCAGAGCAACCACCTCTTCAAGAGCGGCGCCGTACACCAGTCGGTGCATCTGCGCGGCTGCAAGTTCGCCAGCGGGGCCTACATCATGTCGCCGGCGCTCGAAGGGGCCTTCACGATGATCATGGGACACCACTCGTACCACCACGACACGTCGGCGTTTCCCTACTCCTACCTGATCGAGAAGGAGGGCCGCACGACGCTCATGCCGGGCGCGAACCTCACCAGCTACGGCGCCGTGCGCGACATCGAGAAGTGGCCGGCGCGCGACCGCCGCGAACGCAAACGCGACGTCATCAACTTCGAAGAATACAACCCTTACATAACCGAAGCGATGCTCAGGGCCGTGGACACGCTCCACACGCTGGCCGAAGAGGACCCCGACGCGCCGTCGTACGTCTACCGCAAGGCGGTCATCCGCGCCGCGGCCCTCAAACGGGGCATCGGACTTTACAACAAATTCGTCGTCGCGGCGCTGGGCGCCATGCTCGACCGCGGCGAATCGGCCTCACGCTACGACGGCAGTGGCCGCTGGCTCGACGTGGCGGGGCAGTACGTCACCAAACGCGAGGTCGAAGCGATCCTCGACGCCGTGGACCGCGGCGAGCTGACAACGCCCGAAGAGGTGGACAACCGTTTCAGGGTCTTTTTCGTGCATTACGACGACTACGCCCACAGCTGGGCCGAAGGGATTTACGCCTCGCTGCTGGGGCGCGTGCCCACCGCGGCAGAGATCGGCGACGCGATCGAGGCGGGGCGCAACGCAAGGGAGGCGATGCGCCGCACGACCGACGCCGACCGCGAGCGCGACTGTTCGCTCGACATGGCCGTCAGCTACGGTCTGGACAGCGACGACGAGCGCGAAGTACGCGACGACTATTACTCGGTCCGGGGATTAAAATAGACGCAACATGTATACACAAAGCATCACACGCAACCACCGCACGGCATTCATACTGGCCATAGACTGTTCGGGATCGATGGCCGAAAGCATCCTCTTCCGGGGACTCAGGCTCACCAAGGCCGAGGCGGTGGCAGGCATCACCAACGACCTGCTGTTCGAGCTGGTAGAACGCGCCCGCCGCAGCGACGGCATACGCGACTATTACGACATCGCCGTGATCGGCTATTCGGGCGACGACGAGGTGCGCTCGCTGCTGCCCGACGGCGAAGAGCTGGTGCCGGTGAGCGCCCTCGCGGCGCGGGAGATGCCGGTGCGTACGGAGGTGATCGAACACCGTCTTCCCGACGGCAGCATCGCCCTGCGCGAGATTCCCGCACCGTCGTGGATCGAGCCGCAGGCGGCAGGACAGACGCCCATGTGCGAAGCGCTGCGCCGAGTGCGCGACATCGCCGCCGAATGGACAGCACGCGCGGCCAACGCCGAGAGTTTCCCGCCCGTGGTATTCAACATCACCGACGGCGAGGCGACCGACTGCGACGACGAGGAGCTGCGTGCGGTATGCAACCAGATCAAGGCGCTGGAGACCGCCGACGGCAACGTGCTGCTGATAAACATCCACATCGCCGCAGGCGACGCCGGGCGGCACGTATTCTTTCCCGAAGCCGACGAAGCCAACTACACGAACCGCTATGCGGCGCTGCTGTACGACTGTTCGAGCGAAATGCCGGCGGTATTCAACGAAGCCATACGCGAGGCCAAAGGCCCCGCCGCGGCGCCCCCGTTCCGGGGCATGAGCTACAACGCATCGGCGGCCCAGCTGGTCACCATGCTCAACATAGGTTCCATCAGCGTCAAAACCGAATAGCCATGACAGCGACCATCCAACACTTCACCCGTGCGCTGCTGACGCCCGACCTGTCGCTGGCGACGCTCTCCGACGCCCGCGCCGTCACCGACCGCAACGGCATGCCGCGCATGGTACGCACCACGCGGTTCGCCGAAGCCGAAATCGAATGGCGCGGCGAGCGGTGGCTCGCAGCCATGCCCCTGACGCCCGCAGCACTGCCCCGCATCGAACGCACGGCTTCGGTCCTGCGGCGCATGAACACCGAACACCTGACGCAATTCCGCATCCTGCCGGAGGAAATGCGCTGGACCGACGCGCTGGGCAACGAGCGGCGCACGGGACTCGTCCTGCAGCAGCTTCCGGGCCGGGAGTTCGCCGAAGCGCTGCTCACGGAGGACAAAACGGTCCTGCTCGCGGCGCTCGACACGCTGCGCGAAGCGCTGCGGGAGCTGGAATTCACGCACAACAACCTTCGGGAAAGCAACCTCCGCTGGCACCGGGGACGAATCATACCGATCCGTTATTACGACGCCCGCATAGGCGCGGCGGAAAACGGCGGGGCCGATGCGGAGGCGTTCGAGGCCCTGAAACGCCGGATCGCCGAGGCGCCCATGCCCCGGCAGTCGGTAAACGACGTCGAAGCGGTCTACAATCCGGTGCGGAAGCTGACCGGGCACCGCTGGACGAGCCACGTATTCGAAGGGCTGGTATGCGTCGAGGACGAAGGCGGATTCGGATTCGTCGATACGGACAACAACCCGGTGATTCCGTCGCAGTTCCTCTGGGCGGGCGACTTCCACGAAGGCCGCGCCGAGGTTCAGACGCGGACCGGCATGGGACTGATCGACCGCGAAGGAGGCTACGTCATCCCGCCCGAATACGAAATCGTCGATTACGACCCGGCGGTCAGCATCGTGCACGTCCGCCACGGCGGACGCTGGGCGCTGTTCGACTATCTGGGCCGCCGTCTGACGGAGTTCGGCCGGGAGGATATGCAGGAGCCTGTCCGGCAGGAGCCGTGCAGGTCCGAAATTTGCAGATAACAACGTCACAAAACATACGACAATGGAAGAAACGATCAAATGCCTGATTATCGGCAGCGGCCCCGCAGGGTACACCGCAGCTATCTATACTTCGCGCGCCAACCTCCGGCCCGTACTCTACGAGGGTATCGAGCCGGGCGGGCAGCTCACGACCACGACCGACGTGGAGAATTTTCCGGGCTATCCCGACGGCGTCAGCGGCCAGCAGATGATGGCCGACATGCGCCGTCAGGCCGAACGCTTCGGAGCCGACATCCGCATCGGAACCGTGACGAGCGCGGACCTCTCGTCGCGTCCGTTCCACGTGGTGATCGACGGCACGACGCAGATCAAGGCCGAGACGCTCATCATCGCCACGGGAGCATCGGCAAAATACCTCGGCCTGCCTTCGGAAACGAAATTCCGCGGCATGGGCGTCAGCGCGTGCGCCACGTGCGACGGATTCTTCTACCGCAAGAAGGACGTGGCCGTGGTCGGCGGCGGCGACACGGCCTGCGAGGAGGCCACCTATCTGGCCTCGATCTGCCGCAAGGTCTACATGATCGTGCGCAAGCCCCACCTGCGCGCTTCGAAGGCCATGCAGGAGCGGGTGTTCAACACCACCAACATCGAAGTGATGTTCAACCACAACACCGCCGAGGTGCTGGGCGACGAATCGGGCGTGACGGGCGCGCTGCTGCGCTGCAACGACGGCAAAGAGGTCAAGATCGACATAGCGGGATTCTTCCTCGCCATCGGCCACCATCCCAATACGGAGCTTTTCGCCGACCAGCTGACGCTCGACGCGGAAGGGTACATCAAAACGGAAGCGGGCACCTCGAAGACCAATATCGAAGGGGTCTTCGCCGCGGGCGACGTGCGCGACCCGCATTACCGGCAGGCCATAACGGCCGCAGCGTCGGGCTGCATCGCGGCGATCGACTGCGAACGCTTCATCCTGAGCCGCGCAGAGTAAACCGAATCACGCAGAACGAACAAAACAGGCACCACGCATGAGTTTCAGCGTCACCATACTCGGATCGTCCTCCGCCAAGCCCACCCTGAGCCGCCATCCGTCGGCCCAAGCGGTCAATGTGCACGAGCAGTACTATCTGGTCGATGCGGGAGAGGGGGTACAGCAACAGCTGATCCGCTGCGGGATCAACCCGCTGAAACTGCGCGCCGTGTTCATCTCGCACCTGCACGGCGACCATGTCTTCGGACTCTTTCCGCTGATCTCGACGCTGGCGCTCTACGGGCGCAAAACCCCGCTGCGGGTATTCGCCCCGGCGCCTTTCGGCGAGATACTGGCCTGCCACCTGCGGTTTTTCGACAGCGAGCTGCCCTATCCGGTGGTCTGGACCGAGGTGGACACGACCAAGCACGCGCTGCTGCTGGAAAACCGCACGCTCGAAGTGTGGAGCATTCCGCTGCGCCACCGGGTGCCGACGGCGGGCTTCCTCTTCCGCGAGAAGGAGCCGCCGCTGAACGTCGAGAAGTTCAAGATCGCGAAATACGGCCTTACGGTCGCGCAGATCACCGCCGCCAAGCGGGGCGAGGAGATCGCGCTCCCGACGGGCGAGGTCATACCCAACGCGGAGCTGACCTACCGCCCCTATGCGCCCCGGTCGTACGCCTACCTCTCGGACACCAACTTCTCGGCGAAGGCCGCGACGCTGGCCAAGGGCGCGGACCTGATGTACCACGAGGCGACCTACGCCGCCGCCGAACAGAAAACGGCCAAGGAGCGGGGCCACTCGACAAGCGCCGACGCGGCCAAAGCCGCCCTAAAGGCCGGAGCCAAGCGGCTGATAATCGGACACTATTCGTCCCGCTACAAGAACGAAAACATATTGGTCGAAGAGGCCCGCGCGATCTTCCCGGAGACCTATCCGGCCACCGAAGGCGTCACCTTCACCATAGAGAAACAACGATGACGAAAGCCGAAATACAACTCGTCCGCGCGCTGGCCGACAAACGCGGACGCACGGAACACGGACTGTTCGTGGCCGAAGGGGAGAAACTCATCGGCGAACTGCGCGGCTCGCACCTGAAGGTCCGCAAGATCTTCGCGCTGGAGGGCGTGTTCGCAGGGCCGGAGGTCGAGACCGTCGCCCCGCGCGACATGGAGCGGCTGTCGCTGCTCAAAACCGCCGCCAACTCGCTGGCAATCGTCGAGACGCCCCGCTACGGGCTGGACATGCGGTCGCTCGCGGGGCGGCTGACGCTGGCGCTCGACGACGTGCAGAACCCCGGCAACCTCGGCACGATCGTCCGGCTGGCCGACTGGTTCGGCATCGCCGACATCGTCTGCTCGGAGGCTTCGGCCGACTGCTTCAACCCGAAGGTCGTGCAGGCCACGATGGGCGCGATTCTGCGGGTGCGGGTTCACTACACCGATCTGGGAGCGTTTCTGCACGACGCGGGAGCCGCCGGGCTGCCCGTTTACGGCACGTTTCTGGAAGGGGAGAATATCTACGGCACGACGCTTACGGAAGAGGGCGTCGTCGTCATGGGCAACGAAGGCCGCGGCATCTCGCAGGCCGCGGCGCGCGCCGTGACGCACAAGCTCTTCATCCCGCCCTACCCCGCCGACCGCCGCGGGTCGGAGTCGCTCAACGTGGCGATGGCCACGGGCATCGTATGCTCGGAATTCCGGCGTCGGGCAGGCATGGGAAGCGGGAAATAGGCCCGCCGCACCACAAATAAAAGACTGCCGGGATTGCTCCCGGCAGTTATTTTTTTTGCGACATCCGGCAAGGCCCGCGGCGCGGGAACCGACTGCGGCACAAGGGAGGTTCGGCAAAGGCAGGCGCGACGCAAAGCAGATTCAGCACAAGGCAGGTCGGCACAAGGCAGGTCGGCACAAGGCAGATTAGACACAAGTCCGGCGCAACGCAAAACCGATTCAGCGCATGCCGCCCGGCGGCAAACCGATAACAAACCGCGAACAAACCGACAAAGCCCCGCAACAGACAGGCGCCGGCAAAAGGCTCAGCCCACGGCAACGGCGGCATGCTCCTGCACGATGGCGGCGATCCGCCGCACCTGCGCCAGCGCTTCGGCACACTGCCAGCGGGAGAAAAGCGCCTCCGATTCGAGCCGGCCTATGGTCTGCACGAGCCGGCCGACGGCCTGCAAGAGCGTCTGCAGTTCGCCGGGCGAGGCCGAGCGCAAGTCGGTGGCGGCCAGCAGCACGGCAGTCTCCCGGCCGCGGCGTTCGAACTCCGAAAGCGCCGCATTGCTCCGGCGCCGGTCGTAGGGAGCCACCCATAATATTTCGAACATCAGCCGGAAAACCGTATCGACCAGTTCCGGATTGTGTTTTTTAGTCGTCTTTTGTGCGCAAGGTTCCATCTTTCGGGCGGTTTATCGAAAAAAGCGCGGGCAGTATCACCGAATCCACCATCGAGGTATTGGACGACCTGTAACGTAGAATACGGTAAATGCCCACGCCGAAAACAGCGAGAGCATCAACCTTTGTTCCTTACGTTACGCGAAAGTGTCCAATTTTCGACGGTAAGAAAAAAGCCGATGCGCTTTAATCCGAATATGTCATCAGCCCTAACAGGCTGCATAAAACAAAGGTAGGAAAAAATAGTCCATCCGCAAAACATTACGGATCGCCGCAGTGCAAAAAAACATTTTAATTGCATCCGGCCTATTGCAGATTCTGAATAATATGTATCTTTGTAGATTGAAATACTTGTATCCATGTCAGAACAGAAACTTAAAATAGGCATCACGCAGGGCGACACGAACGGCATCGGCTGGGAGGTCATCCTCAAGGCGCTGGCCGATCCGCGCATGACGGAGCTTTTCACGCCCGTCGTATACGGCTCGCCCAAGGCCGCGGCCTATTACCGAAATACGCTCGCACAGACCGAACCGGTGCAGTTCAACGCCGTAACGTCGGCCCGCGACGCCCGCCGCGGCAAAGTGAACCTCGTCGCATGCGGCGACACGGAGCAGATCGAACCGGGCAAAGCTTCGGCCGAAGCCGGGCGCGCCGCCGTCGAGGCGCTGCGCCGCGCGACGCAGGAGCTGAAGGAGGGGCTGCTCGACGCCATCGTCACGGCCCCCTTCAACAAGGAGAGCGTACAGGGCGACGGATTCCACTTCACGGGCCATACCGAATTCATCGGGGCCGAACTGGGCGGGGAGCCGATGATGATCATGTGCAGCGAGATTCTGCGCGTGGGGCTGGTCACCAAGCACATTCCGGTGTCGGAGATCAGCGGCAGCATCACCGGGGAGAAGATCGTGCGCGACCTGCACACGCTGCGCCGCACGCTGAAAGAGGACTTCGGCATCGTCGAGCCGCGCATCGCCGTGATGGCTCTCAACCCGCATGCCGGGGACGGAGGACTGCTGGGACGCGAGGAGCAGGAGATCATCCGCCCGGCCGTCGTCGAGGCGTTCAATCAGGGCGTGCTGGCGTTCGGGCCGTTTGCCGCCGACGGGCTTTTCGCAGGCGGAGGATACGCAAAATACGACGGCATACTGGCCATGTACCACGATCAGGGGCTGGCGCCGTTCAAGACGCTTTCGCCCGACGGCGTGAACTTCACGGCCGGACTCTCGAAGGTCCGCACCTCGCCCGACCACGGCACGGCCTACGACATCGCCGGGCAGGACAAAGCCGACCCGCAGTCGATGCGCTCGGCGATTTACGCCGCGATCGACATCGTCGAGCACCGCCGCGCATGGGCCGAATGGAGCCGCAACCCGCTGCAACGCGCCGAACGCGAGAAGGGCGGCCGCGACGTCTCGGTCAAGGACCTGCCGCAGACCGAAAAGGAGGATTAGCGCAGGAGCGACGAAAAACCGGGATCTGGGCCGGAGGAAGAGGAAGAGGAAGAGGAAGAGGAAGAGGAAGAGGAAGAGGAAGAGGAAGAAAAGGAAGAGCAAACGACATCCGCCGTATCCGCCCAAAGATTGCGGGCAGGGCGCAGCAAGAACAGAAACAACATACCGGGCAAACCGGAGGCGTATTCCGTCTCGTAATTGTGGAAGCGCCGAAGGCCCCGAAAACTTAATTTATATTTTATGATCAAAATCACTTTTCCCGACGGCTCGGTCAGAGAATACGCCGAAGGGACTACTGCTTACCAGATCGCAGAGAGCATCAGCCCTCGTTTAGCTGCTGACTCACTGGCCGCTTCGGTAAACGGCGCAACGGTAGACATGACGCGCCCGATCGGGGAAGACGCCTCGGTCAAATTCTACAAATGGGACGACGAAGAGGGCAAGCACGCCTTCTGGCACACCTCGTCGCACCTGCTGGCCGAAGCCCTCGAAGCCCTCTATCCGGGCATCAAGTTCGGCATCGGCCCCGCTATCGAAAACGGCTTCTACTACGACGTCGATTCGCCGACGCCGATCACCGAGGCCGACCTTCCGAAGATCGAACAGAAGATGCAGGAGCTGTCCCGCAACAAGGAGCAGCTCGTCCGCCGCGAGGTCCCCAAGGCCGAAGCGCTCAAGACCTTCACCGAGAAGGGCGACCAGTACAAGGTCGAACTGATCTCGGACCTGCAGGACGGAACCATCTCATTCTATACCAACGGTGCGTTCACCGACCTCTGCCGGGGTCCGCACATCCCCAACACGGGTTACATCAAGGCCCTCAAGCTGACTTCGGTGGCAGGTGCCTACTGGCGCGGCAACGAGAAGAACAAGATGCTGACGCGCATCTACGGCATCTCGTTCCCCAAGAAGTCGATGCTCGACGAATACCTCGTGATGATGGAGGAGGCCAAGAAACGCGACCACCGCAAGCTGGGCAAGGACCTCGAACTGTTCTGTTTCTCGCAGCGCGTGGGACAGGGTCTGCCCTTGTGGCTGCCGAAAGGCGCCGCGCTCAGGGACCGGCTCGAACAGTTCCTGCGCAACGTGCAGAAAGAATACGGCTACCAGCAGGTCATCACCCCGCATATCGGCAACAAGGAGCTGTACGTGACTTCGGGACACTACGCCAAGTACGGCAAGGATTCGTTCCAGCCGATTCACACCCCGATCGAGGGCGAGGAGTATCTCCTGAAGCCGATGAACTGCCCGCACCACTGCGAGATTTACCGTTCGAAGCCCCGTTCGTACAAGGAGCTGCCCGTCCGTCTGGCGGAGTTCGGCACCGTGTACCGCTACGAGCAGTCGGGCGAACTGCACGGACTGACCCGCGTGCGCGGATTCACGCAGGACGACGCCCACCTGTTCGTACGCCCCGACCAGCTGCTCGAAGAGTTCGAGCGGGTGATCGACATCGTGCTCTACATCTTCAAGACGCTGAAGTTCGACAACTATACGGCACAGATTTCGCTGCGCGACCCCAACAACAAGGAGAAGTACATCGGCTCGGACGAAAACTGGGAGAAGGCCGAAAGCGCCATCATGCAGGCCGCTGAGGAGAAGGGACTCAATACGGTCGTGGAGTACGGCGAAGCCGCGTTCTACGGTCCCAAGCTCGACTTCATGGTCAAGGACGCCATCGGCCGCAAGTGGCAGTTGGGAACCATTCAGGTGGACTACAACCTGCCGGAGCGGTTCGACCTGACGTACAAGGGCGCGGACGACAAACTGCACCGCCCGATCATGATTCACCGCGCACCGTTCGGCTCGATGGAGCGTTTCGTGGCTGTATTGCTGGAGCATACGGGCGGCAAATTCCCGTTGTGGCTCTCGCCCCAGCAGGTCGTGGTGCTCCCCATTTCGGAGAAGTTCAACGACTACGCCCAGCAGGTTGCGGAGTACCTCAACCGCAGCGACGTGAGGACCGAGGTGGACGACCGCAACGAGAAAATCGGCCGCAAGATCCGCGACAACGAACTCAAGCGCATCCCCTACCTGCTGATCGTCGGCGAGAAGGAGGAGGCCGAAGGACTCGTGTCGGTACGCGCGCAGGGCGAAGGCGACAAGGGTCAGATGACGCTCGAAGGCTTCCGCGACTTCATCGCCGGACTGGTGAAGGAGGAGATCGAGGCCAACAAAATGGAAAAGAAATAACGACTCCGGTCCGCATCCGGGACTTCCCCCTTTCGGGGGAAATTCCGGACGGCGGGGTTTACGGCACGCCGCAGGTCACGCCCCGGCAGCCGGACAATGAAAAACAAAAGTAATTAACCACTTTAATACTTTACGATTATCGCAGCACCGAAACCATTCCCGCCGAGGCCATTCAACCCCGGGAATAACCGGCCGAAACCGGCAGCCGGCACCAACAACCGGTACGGGCGCCGCCCGCCCGAAAAGGAGAATCCGCACCGCATCAACGAGCAGATAACGGCTCCCGAAGTGCGCGTCGTGGGCGACAACGTCGAACAACCGCTGGTTTTACCCATACGCGAAGCGCTGAAGCTCGCCGACAGCATGGAACTCGACCTGATCGAGATCTCGCCCAAGGCCGAGCCGCCCGTATGCCGCATCGCCGATTACCAGAAATTCCTCTACCAGCAGAAGAAAAAGGCCAAGGAGCTGAAAGCCAATCAGGTGAAAGTCGTGATCAAGGAGATCCGCTTCGGTCCGCAGACCGACGACCACGACTACAACTTCAAGCTCAAGCACGCCACCAACTTCCTGAAGGAGGGGTGCAAGGTCAAGGCGTACGTCTTCTTCCGCGGCCGTTCGATCGTCTTCAAGGAGCAGGGCGAAATCCTGCTGCTCCGCTTCGCCACCGACCTCGAAGAGGTCGCCAAAGTGGAGATGATGCCCAAGCTCGACGGCAAGAAGATGAACATGATGCTGGCGCCCAAAACCAACAAGAAGTAGCGGCCGAGCGGTTCCGACACCGCGCGAAGCGACTATATCCGATCCATAATCGGGGTCCCGGAAGGGAGTCCGATTGTGGATTTTTATTTCATGACCGACGCAAGCGGCAGAGAGACGGCGGCCTTTCATATACCTGCGGAAGCGGACCTGCAGGCATGCACCTGCGGGAACGGGCTTTCGGGGACGGGCTTCGGGAACGGGCTTCGGGGACGGGCTTTCGGGAACGGGCTTTCGGGAACGACGCGGGGGACAGACTTTCGGAAGCGCTACGCAGGAAACCGCCCTGCCGGACTTATTCCGTCCGCAGAAAAGGGATTTTGCCGAATTTCGAAATATATTTACCTTTGCAATGAAATGATTACGCAGGACGACATATTCGGGATCACGGACGACGCGGCGTTCGAAGCCGCCGCACTGGAGGTATTCAGGCGGCAGGCGGCCGAATGCCCGCCCTACCGCGAATACCTCGCGCTGGCCGGAGTGCGGCCGGAAGAGGTGCGCGCGGCCCGCGAGATTCCATTCCTGCCGATCGAAATCTTCAAGACCCACGACGTCTACTGCGGCGGCACGGAGCCGGAGGCGGTCTTCACCTCGTCGGCAACGACGGGCATGACGCCGTCGCGCCACCCGATGCGCTCGCTGGCGCTGTACGAACGGACGTTCCGCGCAGCATTCCGCACGTTCTACGGCGAACCGGGGCAGTGGAGCCTCTATGCCCTGCTGCCCAATTACCTGCGCCGCAAGGGGTCGTCGCTGGTCTACATGGCCGACCGGCTGATCGCCGACTGCGGTTCGGGCGGCTTCTACTTGGACGACTACGACGCGCTGCTGACGGCCATGCAGGCCGATCCGAAGCCCAAAATCCTGCTGGGCGTAAGCTATGCACTGTGGGATCTGGCGGAGCGTTACGCCCCGAAGCTCGAAAATACGGTCATAATGGAGACGGGCGGCATGAAGGGTTACCGCGAAGAGATTCCCAAGGAGGAGTTCCACAAAATCCTGTGCGGCGCATTCGGCGTCGGCGCGATACACTCCGAATACGGCATGGCCGAGCTGACTTCGCAGGCCTATTCGCAGGGCGGCAACCTCTTCCGCTGTCCGCCGTGGATGCGCGTCACGACCCGCGACGTGAACGATCCGTTCGATCCGCAGCCCGCGGGAACGCGCGGAGGGCTGAACATCGCCGATCTGGCGAACTGGTGGTCGTGCGCGTTCATCCAGACGCAGGACGTGGGCCGGGTCGATGCCCGCGGAGCGTTCGTCGTCGAGGGGCGCATCGACCACAGCGACATCAGAGGATGCAACTTACTGGTACAGTGAACCTAAACGGGTTTCCGCCGCAAGGCGGGCAGGCCCCGATATAAAACCGAATTATGAAAACAGCAGCATTCGTCCCCATACGGCTCAACAGCCAGCGCGTCAGCGGCAAGAACCTGCGTCCGCTGAGCGGGTCGCCGCTCATGTGCCACATACTCCGGACGCTGACCGAGGTCGAGGGAATCGACGAGGTTTACGTCTATTGCAGCGACGAGCGGATCCGCGAATTCCTGCCCGAAGGGGTGCGGTTCCTGCGCCGCAGCGAGGAGCTGGACCGCGACACGACGCTGGGACGGGAGATTTACGACAGCTTCACCGCCGAGGTCGAAGCCGACCTCTATGTGCTGGCGCACGCCACGTCGCCCTTTATCCGCGCCGAGACCGTCGCGGATGCGCTTCGGAAAGTGTTTTCGGGCGAATACGACTCGGCATTCAGCGCCGAAAAGATACAGACGTTCGCGTGGTACGAGGGACGGCCGCTCAACTATTCGCCCGAAAACATCCCCCGCACGCAGACCATCGAGCCGGTGTATATCGAAACCAGCGCGTTCTTCATCTTCCCGCGGGCCTTGTGGACCGGACGGCACCGCAGGATCGGAGACAGACCCTACATGGCGGTTGTGGACCGCATCGAGGGGCTGGACATCGACTATCCGGAGGATTTCACAATGGCCGAGATCATCGCCGCAAGCCGCAACCTGCCCAAATAAATTCCGGCGCATCTACCGGCACATCAGGCGATACGAAGAAGGAGAAATTTCGATTCCTCCTTTTTCGTTTTCATCGGGCAGCTCACTCCGGGTTCCGTTCGTAGGCGTCGATCATCGAACCGCGGGTGCGGTTGACGATCCGCGCACCGAGCGCGGCGGCATAGTCGCGCAGGACTTCGTGGCCGCGGAACAGTTCGGCGACTTCGGCCAGATAGTCCGCCATCGTATAGGGCACATGGGGAACCTTCTTGTAAATAGGCTGCGGCGCGGCGGCTTCCGCTCCGTCGTAATAGTGGCGGTCGATGCGGCAGAGCCGGTTCCCATCGTCCACGCAGAGTCCGTCCAACAGCGTATGGTCCACGCCGTAAAGCTCGATCCGCTTATACCCCAGCAGCAGAGCGACGTATTCGCCGACCTGCACCACCGTTCCGAAATTGGCGCTTCCCAGCCCGCGGCGGAAAAGCCAAAATTCGAGACTTCTGAAACCGCGGTACATCTGGGTATGGAAGCGGACGATGCGGATATTGGAATTGGGCAGCGCGGCGCGGTAGTCGAAGCCTTCGGGGTTATAGTACTGCACGTAGAGGTTCATCGGCCACGCAACCTTGCGGGCGAGCGTCGCGTAAAGCGCCCGGACGCGGTCGCGGCATGCGCTGTCACGGAAGAACATCGGGTCGGAAAGGACGTAATACTTCGGCTTCACGACCTCGAAGCGGTCGTCTTCGGCGAAAAAATTGACAGCAAGGAAATCTTCGGTTTCGTATTCGCGGCGTTCGATCAGCCGCGGCAGGTCACCGGCCAGCGAGGGGCCGTTGCCCAGAATCACCATCGACTGCGCCGGCCGGCCGACCGTTCCGGCACGCCCGACGTAGTTGCGGAAATTCTCCTTGACTGCCATCACGGCGAAATACAACGCCGTGTCGAACGAGTTGCGGATGAAAGCGATGAGTTTCTCGGCTGCGGTCATAGTGCGTTATTCGTTAATTCCCGTCCGGAACGGGAAGAGCGGAACGGGAGCGGCGGGAGGGACTCCGCGCGCATAGGGCCGGCCGGTTTCAGCCCGGAAGGTCGCCTGAAGAGTGCCGCGCACCCGTTAATTATTTGCAAATGTAGCAAAAGATCGGTATCTTCGCAATAAATCAAACCGCTAAAAATGGCATCCGCAACCATCTCGGTCATCATACCCCTCTACAACAAGGAACGCGAAATCGGCGACACCCTGCGTTCGGTGCTAGCCCAGACGCTGCCCCCGGCAGAGATCGTCGTCGTGGACGACGGTTCGACGGACCGCAGCGCAGAAATCGTGCGCGGCATCCGCTCGCCGCTCGTGAAACTCGTCACGCAGCCCAACGCCGGCGAATGCGCGGCCCGCAACCGCGCCATCGCCGAATCGACGGGCGACTACATCGCCCTGCTGGACGCCGACGACACGTGGGAGCCGGGATTTCTGGAGGAGATCGCCGCGATGATCGCGGAGTTTCCGGGCTGCGGGGTCTACTCGACGGCCTTCAACATCGTCAGCCACGACGGGCGTTTCCCGGCCCGCACCCCTTCGGAACGCGGTGTGGTCGCCAACTTCTTCCGCGACTCGGCGCACCGGTACATCTCGATCCCGTCGGCCAGCGCAGTACCGCGCGCGGTCTTCGAGGCGGTGGGCGGATTCCCCGAAGGGATGAAGATCGGCGGCGACATGTATATGTGGATCAAGATCGCCCGCCGCTACGCGGTCTGCTTCTCGCCCAAGCCGCTGGCGAACTACTCGAAGGTCGCATCGAACCGCTCGGCGTCGAGCTACACGCCCGAACGGACGCGCTATTCGTTCGAGGAACTTTACGACCCGTCGGCGCCTGAGGAATACAACGAATTCGTGGCCCGCGCGGCATTGGGCAAAGCGCTCATCATCAGCGCCAAGGGCGGCACAAAAGAGGCGGCGCGCGCGGCGGAGTTTTTCGGCTACACCAAGACCTACCGCCGCACGCTGCGCAAGGTCCGCGTCCTCAACGCCCTGCCCCGCAGCTGGCGCGCTCCGCTGATCGGGCTATACAACAGTCTGGCATGGCGCATCGCCCGCAAGGGTCTGTAAATCGAATACTGCTGAAAATGAGACACCTGCTGAAATCCGCCGCGGCAAAGGGTTTTCTTCTTACGGCCCTTCTGCTCTTCGCGGCAAGCATCTGCCGGGCGCAGTCCGTGGCGCCGGAGACCCCGGATTACATCCTGCGTTCGGGCGGCATGGAGCGCACCTACAAACTGCACCTGCCCGCCGGCCTGCCGGAGAACGCCCCGCTGGTCGTCGTCCTGCACGGCTACGGCGGCAACAACAATCCCGACCGTTTCGCCATGAACGCCACGGCCGACCGCCACGGTTTCGCCGTCTGCTACCCGCAGGGCGCGAAAGACGGACGCGGCAAGAGCTGCTGGAACGTGGGATACCCCTTTCAGGCCGACATGACCGTCGACGACGTGCGGTTCCTGACCGAGCTGGTGCGCCATTTGCAGAAAAAGCACGGACTGAGCCGGCACAACATCTTCTGCACAGGCATGTCGAACGGCGGAGAGATGTGTTACCAGCTGGCGGCGCAGCGTCCCCGCCTGTTCGCCGCCGTGGCGCCGGTTTCGGGACTGATGCTCGACTGGCTCTACAAAGCGGACCGGAGTACCGCGCCGGTTCCGCTCTTCGAAATCCACGGCACGGAGGACAGGACCTCGGCATGGCTGGGCGATCCGCAAAACAAAGGCGGCTGGGGAGCTTATCTGCCCGTGCCGCTGGCCGTACATTACTGGGCGGCGAAGAACCGCTGCACCGTCATGCAGACCGACACGCTGCCGGCAAAGGCACCCGGCGGCCGCACGGTGATCGCGCACCGCTTCACGGGCGGCACCGGGGGCAGCGAGGTGTGGCTTTACGAAATCGTCGGCGGCAAACACTCGTGGGGCGAGCAGGACATCGACACGGGCGAGGAGCTGTGGAAATTCTTCAGCAGGTTCGTAAAGTAGGCGGAACGGCCCCCGCAGGGCCGAAAGAGGAGTGCTCCGAACGCGGGCGGCAATAAAAAATGGTTCCGGAAAAAATCCGGAACCATTTCGTTTTCAGGAAGCGGCGCATCCGAACCTCCGCTCCGGCGGTCTTGCGGCCGCTCTCAGTTGGCGAAGGTCAGGCCCTTGTCGTCGGCGCCGATCTTGATCGGTTTTTCGCGGTTGACGTCGCCGGCCAGAATCCGTTTCGAGAGTTCGTTGACGATATAACGCTGGATCGTACGTTTGACCGGACGCGCGCCGTAGAGCGGGTCGTAGCCGGCGGCGGCGATCCATTCGCGCGCCTTGTCGCTGTATTCGAGGCGGATGCCGTTCTCGGCCAGCATCCGGCGCACGGCGCCCAGCTGGATGTCCACGATGCGCTCGATATCCCGGCGCGTCAGCGGCTCGAACATCACGATCTCGTCGATACGGTTCAGGAATTCGGGCTTCAGCTGCTGTTTCAAAAGGTCGATGACGTCCATCCGGGTCTTCTCGACCACTTCGGGCGCGAGCTTCTCGCCGCTGAACGCCGCCGCGAAATTCTCCTGAATGATATGCGATCCCATGTTCGAAGTCATGATGATGATCGTATTGCGGAAGTCCACCGTGCGGCCCTTGTTGTCGGTCAGACGGCCGTCGTCGAGCACCTGCAGAAGAATATTGAAGACGTCGGGGTGCGCTTTCTCGATCTCGTCGAGCAGCACGACCGAATAGGGCTTGCGGCGCACGGCTTCGGTGAGCTGGCCGCCCTCGTCGTAACCGACGTATCCCGGAGGCGCTCCCACCAGACGCGACACGCTGTGGCGCTCCTGATACTCGCTCATGTCGATACGCGTCATCATCGAGTCGTCGTTGAAGAGGAATTCGGCCAGCGCTTTGGCCAGCTCGGTCTTGCCGACGCCCGTGGTGCCGAGGAAGATGAACGAGCCGATCGGCTTGCGGGGGTCGTTCAACCCGGCGCGCGAACGGCGCACGGCGTCGGAGATGGCGGCGATGGCCTGCTCCTGACCGATGACGCGCCGGTGCAGCTCGTCCTCCATGTGCAGCAGTTTCTCGCGTTCGGAAGCCAGCATGCGCGTCACGGGGATACCCGTCCAGCGCGACACCACCTCGGCGACGTCCTGCGCATCGACCTCCTCCTTGATCATCGAGCCGTTGGCCGACGCCAGCTTGTACTCCTCCTGAAAGGCGGCGATCTCCTTTTCGGCCTCCTGAATCTTGCCGTAGCGGATTTCGGCCACCTTGCCGTAGTCGCCCTGCCGCTCGGCCTGCTGGGCCTCGATCTTCAGCTGCTCGATCCGGTCCTTGTTCTCCTGAATCCTCTTCAGCAGATCGCGCTGGCCCTGCCATTTGGCACGCATCTCGGCGTCTCTGGACTTCAGTTCCTCGATCTCCTTGGTGAGCTGCTCCACACGCTCCCTGTCCTTCTCGCGGCGGATCGCCTCACGCTCGATTTCGAGCTGGCGCACACGCCGATCGAGGGTGTCGATCTCCTCAGGCACGGAGTTCATCTCCAGACGCAGGCGCGAAGCCGCCTCGTCCACGAGGTCGATCGCCTTGTCGGGCAGGAAACGCGAGGTGATGTAGCGCGTCGAAAGTTCGACGGCGGCGACGATCGCCTCGTCCTTGATGCGGACCTGATGGTGGTTCTCGTAACGGTCTTTCAGTCCGCGGAGGATCGAAATGGCGTCCTCCTGCGTCGGCTCGTCGACCATCACCTTCTGGAAACGGCGTTCGAGGGCCTTGTCCTGCTCGAAGTATTTCTGATACTCGTCGAGCGTCGTGGCGCCGATGGTCCGCAGGTCGCCGCGCGCAAGCGCGGGTTTGAGGATATTGGCGGCGTCCATCGCGCCCGACGACTTGCCAGCGCCGACGAGGGTGTGGATCTCGTCGATGAACAGCAGTATTTCGCCTTCGCTGGCGACGACCTCCTGCACGACGGCCTTGAGTCGCTCCTCGAACTCGCCCTGATACTTGGCGCCCGCGATAAGGGCGCCCATGTCGAGCGAGTAGATCACCTTCGATTTCAGGTTTTCGGGCACGTCGCCGTCCACGATACGGTGGGCGATGCCCTCGGCGATGGCAGTCTTGCCCACGCCGGCTTCGCCGACCAGAATCGGGTTGTTCTTGGTGCGGCGCGAGAGAATCTGCAACACGCGCCGGATCTCCTCGTCGCGGCCGATCACCGGGTCGAGCTTGCCCGAACGGGCCTGTTCGTTGAGGTTGACGGCGTACTTGCCCAGCGCGTCGAACTGCTGTTCGGAGGTCTGCGAATCGACCGTCGCACCCTTGCGGAAGATACGGATCGCTTCGAGAAGCTCCTTCTCGGTGGCGCCGCTGCGCTTGAGGATGTCGGCCGCCTGTCCGCGTTCGGCCACGAGACCCAGCAGAAGGTGTTCGACCGAAGCGTATTTGTCGCCGAAGTTCTTGGTGAAGTCCACGGCGCGCTGGATCACCTTCGAGGTTTCCTGCGCAAAGAACTGCTCGCCGCCGCCCTCGACCCGCGGCAGGGAGCCGACTGCGCGCTGGGTTTCGTCGCGCAGTCCGCGCACGTTCACGCCGACGCGTCCCAGCAGGAACGTGGCCAGCGAATCGTCCTCGCGGATCAGCACCGCGAGCAGATGGAGCGGCTCGACAGCCTGCTGTCCGCGCTCCCGCGCAAGGTTGAGCGCTGCCTGCAACGCCTCCTGCGCCTTGATGGTCAATGTGTTTATATTCATAATCGCAAAGTTAAATTTCACACGGTCCGATGGTTCGCGTCCGGGGCCGCAACCCGCGGCTTACCGCCGCGCATGCAAGTCCGACTCCCCCTCAAATCCCCGCCCGGCGGGGACTCGTCGCATTGCGACCGGATCGCAGACGCAAACCATTCGTCATCAACATCCGCAAAACACCTGCCAACCTCATTTTTCGGTCATTGTGTCATCTTTTGTCACAACACGCTGTCAAAATGCGCCAATTTGGCGCAACGGCGGACGGGCGCGCAGGGACGGCGGAGGGGACAATTTTTAATCCCGAATTTTCAAATCTTCGCTCATATTTCTTATCTTTGCGGAACTATGAGTGATTTTATCGTCAGCGCACGCAAATACCGCCCCGCGACCTTCGCCTCGGTCGTCGGGCAGAAACATATTACCTCGACGCTCAAAAACGCCATCGAGCGCGCCCAGCTGGCCCATGCCTACCTCTTCTGCGGTCCCCGCGGCGTGGGAAAGACCACCTGCGCCCGCATCTTTGCAAAGGCCATCAACTGCCTGAGCCCCAACGGCGCAGAAGCCTGCAACGAGTGCGAATCGTGCCGCTCGTTCAACGAGGGCCGCTCGCTGAACATCCACGAGCTGGACGCCGCATCGAACAACTCGGTGGAGGACATCCGCACGCTGATCGAGCAGGTGCGCATCATCCCGCAGGTGGGCCGTTACTCGGTGTTCATCATCGACGAGGTCCACATGCTCTCGGCCGCAGCCTTCAACGCCTTCCTCAAGACGCTCGAAGAGCCGCCCGCACACGCCATCTTCATCCTCGCGACGACCGAGAAACACAAGATCATTCCGACCATCCTCTCGCGGTGCCAGATTTACGACTTCAACCGCATCCGCGTCGAGGACAGCGTCGAATACCTCAAATACATCGCCGGGCAGGAGAACATCTCGGCCGACGAAGAGTCGCTGAACCTCATCGCGCAGAAAGCCGACGGCGGCATGCGCGACGCCCTGTCGATGTTCGACAAGGCCGTGTCGTTCTGCGGCACGACGCTCGACTACCGCAACGTGGCCCAGACGCTCAACGTGCTGGATTACGACACCTATTTCAGCGTTACGGAGATGCTGCTCGCAGGCAACTACGTCGATGTGCTGGTCACGTTCGACACGGTGCTCTCGAAAGGCTTTTCGGGGCAGACCTTCACGGCGGGACTCAACCGCCACATGCGCGACCTGCTGATGGCCAAGCGCCCCGAAACGCTGCGGCTGATCGAAATGACCGGAACGCTGCTCGAACGATACCGGACGCAGGCGGGCGCCTGCAATGTCGAGTTCCTGTTCGGAGCCATCTCCATTCTGACGGAGCTCGACGGGAAGATCCGGCAATCGTCGAACCAGCGATTGCTCGTCGAGCTGGGCCTGATGAAGATCGCAGGACTCGGCCAAAAAAAAAATGACGATCTGACCTCCTCCGGGGAGTATTCCCTCCCCGCCCTCTCACCCCGTACGGCCGCAGGCGCGGCGGCGACTCCGACGGCTGCGGCACGACCCGCGCCGCAGCAGAGCGCGTCTACAGTTCAGGCGCAGACGGTTTCCGCGGCAGGACAAACGACGCCGGGTACGCCCCAGTCGGGTGCGGGAGCAACGGTGCAGGCCGCAGTTCGGCCGGAAGCCGGACAAACCGCGGTTCGACCGGACGCAGGACAGGCCGCAGCTCCACCGGCGGCAGGACAAACGGCACCGTCCGCAGTTCAGCCGGGAGCAGAACAAACGGGGCAAGGCTCTGTACGGCCGGAAGCAGGACCGGCGGCATCGGCCGGCATACCGCAGGTATCCGGATTTTCCGTACGCGGAGCTACGATGCAGACGGCGGGTCCGCAGGCAGCGGAAGTTTCCGCTCAGGACAACGCTCCGCAGGCTGCGGCAGCCGGACAAACGATACCGGGCGGAGCGGCGAATCCCGCGGCGCAAGGAGGAATGGCGAATCCGGCGATGCAGAGCGGGACACCAAACCCGACCGCGCAGGGAGGAGCGGCGGGACCGACGGTACTGGGCGGAACAGCGCATCCGACGGCACAAGGCGGAGCGGCCGTCCCGGCGGTGCAAACCGCAGGCGGAACAACCGCAGAAACGACTCCGCAGCCCGCACCGGCAAGACCCGCAGTGCAGACCGCACCGGCTCCGGCACGGCGTCCGCTCATATCGGGCGCTTCGCTCTCGGAACTGCTCGCCTCGGCGGGCAGCGATCCCGACGAAGAGCTTTCGGACGGCGAAACGCCCGACGAAGCCGAAGTCGTAACCGTCGATCCGGAGTGCGCCGAAAAGCTGGAGCATGCCCGCAGCAGGATACTGAACCTCATCAAGGAGAAACGCCCGCGCTTCGTGCCGGCCTTCGAGCTGATGACGTTCCGCGACAACACGATCTCGGTGAGCGTGCCGACGACCGAACTGCGCGAAGAGATTCTGCGCAGCAAGACGGGAATGCTGATGCGCATCGCCGAACTGGCCGGAATAGAGGGAATGATCGAATTGGAGGTCATCGTAAACGAGGAGATACGGGCGGTGCGTCCGATCAAACTCGAAGACCGGGTACGGTACATTACGGAGAAAAACCCGCTGGTGGCGGAGCTTCGCAAGGCACTGGATCTGGAGGTGGAATAACGCACCCGACTTACGGCGCACGCCGCAGAACGGGTTCAGGCGAACGGCCGCAGACGAAGGCGCATGCTGACCGCCGGCACGACCGGCCGGACGCCATACAATATTGATAATCAAGACAAAGAAACAATAAAATGGCAACAAAGAATTTCATCGAAGAACTCGAATGGCGCGGCATGATCCACACGATCATGCCCGGCGCAAAGGAACAACTCGAAAAAGAGATGACGACGGCCTATCTGGGCATCGACCCCACGGCCGACTCGCTGCATATCGGACATCTGGTGGGCGTGATGATCCTCAAGCATTTCCAGATGTGCGGACACCGTCCGCTGGCGCTCATAGGCGGCGCGACGGGCATGATCGGCGACCCCAGCGGCAAGTCGCAGGAGCGCAACCTGCTCGACGAGCCGACGCTCCGCCACAATCAGGAGGCGATCAAGCGGCAGCTCGCCAAACTGCTCGACTTCGAGTCGGACGCGCCGAATGCCGCCGTGCTGGTCAACAACTACGACTGGATGAAGGACATCTCGTTCCTCGAATTCATCCGCGACATCGGCAAGTGCATCACCGTCAACTACATGATGGCTAAAGACTCGGTCAAGAAGCGTTTCAGCGGCGAGGGCGACGGCATGTCGTTCACCGAATTCACCTACCAGCTGGTACAGGGCTTCGACTTCCTGCACCTCTACCAGACGATGAACTGCAAGGTGCAGCTGGGCGGCGCCGACCAGTGGGGCAACATCACCACCGGTACGGAGCTGATCCGCCGCAAGCTGGGCAGCGAAGCCGAGGCGTTCGCCATCACCTGCCCGCTCATCACCAAGGCCGACGGCACGAAGTTCGGCAAGACCGAGAGCGGCAACGTATGGCTCGACCCGCGCTACACCTCGCCCTACAAGTTCTACCAGTTCTGGCTCAACGTCAGCGACGAGGACGCCAAGCGTTACATCCGCATCTTCACGCTGCTGGACCGCGAGACCGTCGAGGCGCTGACCGCCGAACATGAAGCGGCGCCCCACCTGCGCATACTGCAGAAGCGGCTGGCGCAGGAGATCACCACGATGATCCACTCCAAGGAGGAGTACGAAAAGGCCGTCGAGGCTTCGGCGATCCTCTTCGGCGGATCGACCTCGGAGGCGCTGCGCAAACTCGACGAAGAGACACTGCTGCAGGTGTTCGAGGGCGTGCCGCAGTTCCGCATCGCCCGCGCCGAGCTGGGGCTGCCGTTCGTGGACCTCTGCGCCGAGAAGGCGCAGGTCTTCCCCTCGAAGGGCGAATGCCGCAAGATGGTGCAGGGCGGCGGCGTGTCGCTCAACAAGGAGAAGGTCGCCGACGCGGCGCGCGAGGTGACCGAAGCGGACCTGATCGCCGGCAAGTACCTGCTGGTGCAGAAGGGCAAGAAGAATTACTTCCTCCTGATCGCCGAATAAGATGGAGTACCGCATCGTTCTCTCGCGGATGGAGTTCCGGGCGCTGCACGGCTGCTACGAACTGGAACGCAAGGTCGGCAACCGTTTCACGGTCGATCTGGAACTGACGGCAGAGCTGGGCGACGCCGCCGTGCAGGACGACGTGCGCAAGACGGTCAATTACCTGACGGTCTACGAAGTGGTGCGGATGCAGATGCGCATCACGCAGCACACCATCGAACGGGTGGCGATGAACATCATCGAAGCGATTTACGCCGCCTTCGCGCAGGTACGGCATGTAAAATGCACCGTATCGAAACTGGCGCCGCCGCTGGGCGGAAAGCTTGAGAAGGTGAGCGTCGTGCTGGAGAAATAGGACGGGTGTGCGCCATGCGCGCACCCGTTTCCGATAATAAACAGGTTAGGTTATGCATCATAAGGAGAGTCGCGCCACGCTGGGTGGCAAATTGAGCGCCGTGCTCGTCGCGGCGGGCAGCTCCGTGGGGCTGGGCAACATCTGGCGGTTTCCGTACGTCGCCGGAGACAACGGCGGCGGAGCCTTTCTGATTATCTACATCCTCTGCGTACTGCTGCTGGGGCTGCCGCTGATGATCGCGGAATTCTCCGTGGGACGGGCGTCGCACCTCAATGCGGTGGGCGCCTACCGGAAGCTGAACCGCCGATGGAGTTTTCTGGGCTACAACGGCGTGCTGGCGGCATTTCTGATTCTGGGATTCTATTTCGTGGTTTCGGGATGGACGGCCGAATACATGGTACACTCCGCCACGGGCGAGATCGCCCGCTACTCTACGGCCGAGGAGTACAAAAACCTCTTCGAAACCTTCATCAGCAATCCGTGGCGGCCGGTTCTCTACACCTGTCTGTTCGTGCTGGCGACCCACTTCGTGATCGCGCTCGGTGTGCAGAAGGGCATCGAGCGTTCGGCCAAGATTCTGATGCCGCTGCTCTTCGTCATCCTGATCATCCTGTCGGTCCACTCGCTGCTGATGCCGGGCGGCGAAGCGGGACTGAAGTTCCTTTTCGCTCCGGATTTCTCGAAAGTGACGCCCACGACGGTGCTCGTCGCGCTGGGACAGGCGTTCTTCTCGCTCTCGATCGGCATCGGGACGATGGTCACCTACGCCTCGTATTTCAAGCCCGACACCAACCTGCGCCATACGGCGCTCAACGTCACGATCCTCGACACGCTGGTAGCCGTTCTGGCCGGCGTGGTGATCTTCCCGGCGGTATTCAGCGTGGGCATCGAGCCTTCGTCGGGTCCGTCGCTGGTGTTCATCACCCTGCCGAGCATCTTCAACGACATGCCCCTGAGCATGGTCTGGTCGTCGGTATTCTTCCTGCTGCTGGTCGTGGCGGCGCTTACCTCGACGATCTCGCTGCACGAAGTGGTGACGGTCTACCTGCATGAAGAGTGGCACCTGAGCCGCAAGACCGCGGCATGGCTGACGACCGCCGCAACGGCCGCGCTTGCATCGCTGGCGTCGCTGTCGCTGGGCGTGCTGAGCGGCTGGACGATCTGCGGACTTTCGCTTTTCGACTCGCTCGACTTCCTGACTGCCAACATCCTGCTGCCCGCGGGCGGATTCTTCACCTGCGTCTTCGTCGGCTGGAAACTCGACCGGCAGATACTCAGGGACCAGATCACCAACAACGGGGAGCTGAAATTCCGCATTTACGGCGTCTTCATCTTCCTGCTGCGCTACGTCTGCCCGGCCGTACTGCTGCTGATCTTCCTCGACAACCTCGGCGTATTTTAACGCCGGGCCGACGGCAATAGCAAAAACCTGAAACCAATAACAACCCGAACCATGAAACATCCGCTACTTCTACTGCTGATCTGCTGCGGGCTTTGCACCGCAGTTTCCGCCCGTCCGATCCGGGGAACCGTCAAATGCGGCGGCAGGCCGCTCGGCGGAGTCGCCGTGACGGACGGCTACACCTTTGCGCAAAGCGACGCGCAGGGGGCGTTCGCCCTCGATGCCGACGACGAGGCGTTATTCATCAGCGTCGTAACCCCGGCGGGGTACATCGCACCGCTCAAAGAGGGCGTCCCGCAGTTTTTCCTCCCCTACACCCCTTCGGCCAAACGTTTCGACTTCGAACTGCAGGCGTGGCCCGGAACCGCGGCATGTTACGAACTGCTGGCCATCGCCGACCCGCAGCCCAAGACCGACGAGCATTTCGAACGGCTCCGCACCGAGATAATCCCGCCGCTGCAGGCCGCAACGGCCGCAAAAAAAGCGCAGGGAGTCAATCAGGCCGCGATTCTGCTGGGCGACATCGTATGGGACTCGCCGCAGTTGTTCGCCAAAGTCAGGGAGCAGTTCGCATCGCTCGGAATCCCCGTTTACGGCGTGATCGGCAATCACGACCACGACCTGAACAAATTCACCGACCGCGAAGCCACCGAAAACTACCGGTCGCATTTCGGCCCCACCTATTATGCCTTCGACATGGGCCGCACCCACTACGTCGTTCTCGACGACATCGTCTACCACGGCGCCCGCAAATACGACGAGCAGATAGACTCGATGCAGCTGCGCTGGGCGGCGGCCTACGCCGAACGTCTGCCGGCGGGTTCGCGCGTCTGCTTCGCGATGCACGCTCCGGCCATGAAGTCGTGGCGCGACGAACGCCGCGTCATGGAGTCGGCCGAAACCCTGATGGACGCCTTTGCTGGCCATGAAATCCATTTCATATCGGGACATACGCACATCAACTCGAATTTCGACATCCGCGAAGGCGCGATGGAACACAACGTGGCGCAGATATGCGGCAACCTCTGGCGGGACCCGATCAACCGCGACGGCACGCCCAAAGGCTGGCAGCTTTTCCGCGAATGCGGCGAGGATTTCGCGTGGACCTACCAGAGTCTGGAGATGCCCGAAGCCCGGCAGCTGCGCGTATGGGGTCCCGGCACGGCGGAGGACTACCCCGCTTCGGTGATCGCCAAGGTATGGAACTGGGATTCCTACTGGACGGTCGTATGGTATGAGGACGGCCGCTACCGCGGCTCCATGCAGCGCATCTGGTTCAACGATCCCGACTACATCGCCAACATCGACTCGCTGAAGGCCGCCGGGAAGACGGTATCCAAGTCGCAGCGGCCGCGCACGACGCACTTCTACTTCAAGGCCCGGCCTTCGGCGTCGGCCCGCGAGATCGAAGTCGTCGCCACCGACCGTTCCGGCCGCCGTTACTCGGAGCGCATAACGCTCCCGGCGAAGGAATAGGGACTAAAGGCAGACAGGCCGCCGCAGACAGACAAGGCGGACGGCAAACAGACCGCAGACAAGGCGCTGCGGACAGACAAACCTGACACAGACAAAGGCAGACGGCAAACAGACACACAGATAGCCACCTCAGACAGACACGCAGACAAGGCGCTGCGGACAGACAAACCTGACACAGACAAAGGCAGACGGCAAACAGACACACAGATAGCCACCTCAGACAGACACGCAGACAAGGCGCTGCGGACAGACAAACCTGACACAGACAAAGGCAGACGCAGACAAATAAGGCTGACGGTAAACAAAGACCTATGCAGGCAGATAAGGCGGACGGCAAACAGATACACAGACCGCCGCTGCGAATGCGGCCGCCTGAGAACGAAAAAAACGGAGAGTCGTACAACTCTCCGTTTTTCATGTATCTGCATCGCTGCCGATCAGTTGATATTCCGCCGGTCGGGTTCGTGGTCCGGCGAAGCGGCTTCCATCTCGATCTGCAGTTTGACCATATTGACGGCCGTGGCGGCGGCTTCGTCGCCCTTGTTGCCGTGACGGCCTCCGCAGCGGTCCAAAGCCTGCTGCATGTCGTTCACGGTCAGCACACCGAAGGCGATGGGCATGTTCCACTGGATTTGCAGCTGCGTGATGCCCTGCGTAACGCCCTGACAGATAAAGTCGAAATGACGGGTATCTCCCTGAATGACGCAGCCCAGCGCGATCACGGCGTCCACGTCGGTATATTCGGCGAAGAACTGCGCGCCGAGGGCCAGTTCGAACGTCCCCGGAACATACTTGATCTGGATGTTCAGGTCGGGACATCCGGCGGCGCGGAGCGTCCGCACGGCGCCTTCGAGCAGAGCTTCGGTGACCTCGCGGTTCCACTCGGCCACGACGATTCCGAACCGCATGTCCGCGGCCGAAGGCAGGGGTGAGTCGAATTTGGAAAGGTTGTGATTCTTGGTCGCCATAGTCCCGGTTATTTCACGCTGCCGAGGAGCTTCTCCGCCTCACGCGCATCCGTCGATGCGGGATAGGAGGTCAGAATCTGCTCGTAAAATGCGGCTGCCTTTTCGTTGTTGCCCTGAGCCTGCTCGGCCAGACCCGCCTTGCGCAGGTACATCGGTGCCGTCAGGTTGTTGTCGGCGGCCTTGACGGCCTGCTCGTAGAATTTCACCGCCTTGGCGTAGTTCTGCTGCTCGACGGCGATGTCGCCCTGCAGGCCCAGATTCTGGGCGTTGATGAGCGCTCCGGGGATGCCCTTGACCGGCGAGTATTTCGCCAGATATTTGGCGGCGTTCTCCAGATCGCCCGTCTTCAGGTAGCAGATACCCGCATAGTGCTTGGCGAGGTTGCCCGAAGGAGTCGAACCGTACTCTTCGATCACGTCGAGGAAGCCGGCACCGTTGGCGTCGCCTTCGAGTGCGAGCTGATAATCCGGATTCTGCTCCTCAAAACGGTACTGAGCCTCGGCGATCCGCTCGGCGGCTTTGGTGGCGCGAGGGGCTACGATCAGTGCGCGGTATCCGAAAATAAGGGCTGCAAGAACCAGCAATCCCAGAAAAATATACGCCATGTTACGGCCGTTTTTCTCGAAGAAAAGCTCAGTTCTGTTCATTGCTTCGCCGAGGGTCTCCTGCTCGGCTACATGCTGCTTTGCCATATGAAAAATATCTTGTTTTAGTTAAATTTCGGTATGTTAGTTTGCAAAGATACAAAACTATTCAGAATGTGCAATGCGCTGTCCGCTTTTTTTGTATCTTTACAAAAAACAGACGGCGCCCCGCACGGGCGGCGCTTCGGCAAATCGCAAACAAGTTTGCATTTGCACTCACCTTGCATTATCTTTGGGCTATGTTTCTGAAGAAAATATCGCTGCTGAATTTCAAAAATATCGAACAGGCGGAGCTTGCCCTCTGCCGGGGCGTCAACTGTCTGGTAGGCGACAACGGAGCCGGCAAGACCAACGTCATCGACGCGGTCTACTACCTGTCGATGTGCAAGTCGTCGCTGCCCATGACCGACGGGCAGAGCATCCGCCACGGCGCCGACTTCTTCCTCGCCGAAGGGCAATATCTCACCGACGGGGGAAAGAGCGAAAACATCGTGTGCTCCTTCTCGCGCAAAGGCGGCAAAGTGCTCAAACGCAACGGCAAGGAGTACGAACGGCTCTCGGACCACGTGGGGCTTGTTCCTGCCGTGATCGTATCGCCGGCGGACAGCGCCCTGATCAGCGACGCCTCGGACGAACGGCGCCGCTACCTCAACGCCTTCATCTCGCAGCTGGACCGGAGCTATCTGACCGCCGTGATGCGCTACAACGCCGTGCTGGCCGAGCGCAACCGGCTGCTCAAGAACATGCCCGACGAGACGATGCTGCAGATTTACGACATGCAGCTCGTCGAACAGGGCGAGCGGATTCACGCCCGGAGGCGGGAGTTCGCCGAGCGGCTGCAACCCGTGGCGGCGGAGTATTACCGCATACTTTCGGGCGACCGCGAGCAGGTCGAACTGCACTACAAATCGGAACTGAACGACCGTCCGTTCGGTGAGATTCTCCTCGCCGCGCGGCAGAAGGATCTGGCCAACGAGTTCACCACGTCGGGCATTCACCGCGACGATCTGGTGCTCAGGATCGGCGGCTACCCCTTGCGCAAATACGGCTCGCAGGGCCAGCAGAAGTCGTTCCTGATCGCCCTGAAACTGGCCCAGTACACGATAGTCGCGCAGGAGAAAGGCGAGAAGCCGATCCTGCTGCTCGACGACCTGTTCGACAAGCTCGACGCGGGGCGCGTGGAACAGCTCATACGGCTGGTGTCGGAAGATTCGTTCGGGCAGATCGTCATTACGGACTGCAACCCCACCCGTCTGCGCCGGATTCTGGACAAGGCCGGCGGGGCGTACTCCCTCTTCACGGTCGAAAACGGCGGCATCGGGCAGGAGACCGCAACGGCCGGAGCGCCGGCTTGCGGCGGGCAGCTTCCGGCCGAAGAGAGCACGAAGGAAGCAGCGGACCGAACGCGGCATGCCGGGCCGCAGGAGGCTGGGTCTGCGGAAGGAATCCGGACGGCAGCGGTGCAAGGCGAAGTTTCGGAGGATTTACGCAACGCGGCGTCCGCAGGCGAAAAATCCGGCGGACAGGACGCCTGCGTGACAGATACGGCAGACAAAACATCCGACGGAAAAGAGGGAGCGCGATGAGACGGACCAAGACGATGCTGATGGGCGACCTGCTGGAAGAGTTTTTCAAACGCCCCTATGTCGCGGCCAAAGTCGCCGAAGGAAAGCTGCCCGACACATGGCGCGCCGTCGTGGGCGACCGCGCCGCAGACTTCACCACGGAACTGAAGCTGGAAAACCACATTCTCTATGCCCGCATCCAGTCGAGCGTGCTTCGTTCGGAACTCTTCTACCAGCGCGAAGCGCTCAAGGAGGAGCTGAACCGGCGTTCCGGCGTCCGGATCGTCAATGCGGTGATTATCAGGTAGATTTCCGGTACGGAAGGAACGGAAGATACGGGAGGTACGAGAGATTCGGGAAATACCGGAGCAACGGCAAATAAGAGAGATAAGAACACGGCAGGCACGGAAAATACAGGAGATACGACAAAAATACGGACACACGAAAAGGCTGGGGCTAGGGCTGAGACTGAGACAGACTGAGACAGACTGAAACAGACTGACTGCCTGAGAAACACGGAAAATGCCGGGGCATACTTTCCGCCCCGCTCCGGATCACACAAAAAAAAGATGCGCCTGTAAAGGCGCATCCTTTTTTTTTATCCGGCCGGGCCGACCGGGCGAACCGGTCATTCCGTCCCGCGGGGATTACTGGATAATCGCGGCGCGGTTGGCGGCCTGAACCTTCTTGAAGGGATCGGGGGAGTTGCCCTTGCCCTCGTAATTCAACTGCTTGGGATTCACGCCCTTCGATACGAGGAAGTCGTAAACCCGCTTGGCGCGGTGCTCGGCGACGCGCTTGTTGCCGGCAGCGGTACCCGTCTGCTGGTCGGCGTGACCCACGATCTGGTAAACGGCATCCTTCGAGCCGCTCTTGATCTGCTCGGCAATCAGCTCCAGACGCGTCTTCTCCTGCGGCGTCAGCACCGACATGCTGTAATCGAAGAGAATGATCGAAGTGTCGGCCAAAGCGGCTTCGTCGGCGGCGACAACCGTTGCGACGGCAGCAGCTGCCGCGGCATCGGCGGCGGCGTTCTGAGCGGCGGCAGCCTGCGCCTGAGCGGCGGCGAGCTGCTGAGCCAGCTGGGCGTTCTCAAGCTCGGCGGCTTCGACAGCGGCCATGCTTGCGGCAACGGCGTCTTGGAACGCCTGAATGTCGGCAGCCGTATAGCCCGCTACGCCGCGCTGCCAGCCGCGCTTGTTAAAGCGGTAGGTGAAGCCCGCAGTAGCGCTGAAGCCGAACAGGTAGGAACCGTCCGTCTTCGCGGGGCATACGCGCGAAGGCGCCAGCATGCCTTTCAGCTCGATATTGAAGTCGAACGAACGTGACAAGCGGAATTTGTTGAGCAGACCGTAAGAGAATGCGAAAGCCTGATGCGTGCCGGTCATATTGTCCTCTTGGCTCTTGTCCGTGAAGTTCGTAGCCAGATAACCGAAGCCTACGAACGGCACCAGATAATAGGCCCGGTCGTCGCGGTAACCGCCCGCCCAGTTCGAGAAGTTAAGCATAAAGTCGGAATGCACGAAGAGGTAAGGCCACTTGAGTTTGCCCAGATCGGCGTCATAGTTGGCAAACTGACCGCCCTGCAGCTGCAGACGCATACCTACTACAGGATGCACCCATTTTACAAGCGAAAAGTTCGCTTCGAATCCGAGACGTTTTCCGAAAGACCCCGAATTGGAGCCGTTCGTCAGGGCAGTGCCTACACCGCCGCCCAGCGACATCTCCCAGTTATCCCAAAATCCATTGGACACAAAACCTGCAAAGCTCGGTTTTTTGGGCGTCTCCTGCGCCCATGCCGTCGTCGCGAATGCCACGACCGCAAGAATTAGAATAAGTTTTTTCATAGCTAACATTAGTTATTCCCAGTTGTAAAATTATAAATTAATTTTTCAAAATCCATTCATCGACAGCATGAAACGCAAAAACAGAGCCGAAAGCGACTAAAAAAGGCCGAAAACATACGTTTCCAGCCTTTTAATCTCAATATCAAATCTTTTCAGATCAGCCGCATTTCGAATAACCGCACGACATACAGGTCAGACAGCCGTTCTGGTAGGCCATATTCTCCTGTCCGCAGCTCGGACATTTGCCTTTCGACTTGGTGCCGTCCACGATATATTGCTTCAGCGCACGGCAGACGCCCGTCTTCCATGTGTTGATCGACTCGCTGTCCAGATGGAGCGACTCGATGAGCGAAACGGTCTTCTCGATCGGCATGCCGTGGCGCAATACGCCCGAAATGAGTTTGGCGTAGTTCCAGAACTCTTCGTCGAACAGACGCGAGATGCCGCCGATGGTATTCGTATAACCGTAACGGTCGGTATACTGGAAGTCGTAACGCTTGGTGCCGTCGTCCTCGCGGACCTTGATGATGAAGCCCTTGTTGATCTTGCGGGGAATATACATGGCGTCCTCCTCGATCTTACCCGTGAAGACCTCGTAGGGACGTCCGTCCTGAAGTCCCACAAAGGCGATCCAGTCCTCGGTGCCGTTCTTGAACCGCACGATGTCGGCAGGAATCGACTTGGGACGCTTCGCCACTTCGCCGGGATGCCCCTCGCACTTCTTTTTCTTGTTCTTGGAAGCCTTGTCGAGCAGCACGCCGTCGCGGCAGCCGTCGCGGTAAACCGTGACGCCCTTGCAGCCACACTCCCAAGCCGTGCGGTACACATCGGCGACGAGCGCTTCGGAGACATTGTTCGGCAGGTTCACCGTCACCGAGATCGAATGGTCCACCCATTTCTGGATCGCCCCCTGCATCTTGACCTTCGCCACCCAGTCGATGTCATTGGCCGTGGCGCCGTGGTAGGGCGAAGCCGCCACCCACTCGTTCAGCTCGGCATCCGAGATGGTCTCCAGTTTCGACGTATCGTATCCGTTCGCGTCCAGCCACTTGACGAAATTGTGGTGGTAGACGTTGTACTCCTGAAACTTTTCGCCCGTTTCGTCCTCGTAATCGACGTGCGTGTCGTGGTCCGAAGGGTTGATCTTGCGGCGGCGCTTGTAGACCGTGCGGAACACCGGTTCGATGCCCGACGTGGTCTGCGACATGAGCGACGTGGTGCCCGTCGGGGCGATGGTCAGCATGGCAATATTGCGGCGGCCGTTCTTCTCCATTTCGGCGTACAGCTCCGGATCGGCCTCGCGGATGCGGGCGATCATCGGGTTGTTCTTCTCCTTCGAAGCGTCGTAGATCGGGAACGCTCCGCGCTGGGCGGCCATCCGGACCGAAGCGCGGTAGGCTTCGACGGCCAGCGTCTTCTGCACCTCGACGGCGAAAGCGATCGCCTCGTCCGAGCCGTAAAGCAGCCCCAGCGCCGCGAGCATATCGCCCTCGGCCGTGATGCCGAGACCCGTGCGGCGGCCCTTCTGCGCCATGGTGCGGATCTTCTTCCACAACTCCAGCTCCACGCGGCGGACCTCCTCGTCTTCGGGGTCGGCGGCGATCTTGGCGATGATCTGCTCGACCTTCTCCAGTTCGAGGTCGATGATGTCGTCCATCATGCGCATGGCCTTGCCGACATGCGCCTTGAACCTGTCAAAATTGAACTTCGCCTCCTTGGTGAAGGGGTTGTCCACATAGCTCAGCAGGTTCATCGCCAGCAGGCGGCACGAATCGTAGGGGCAGAGCGGAATCTCGCCGCAGGGGTTGGTCGAAACCGTCACGAAGCCCTCGTCGGCATAGCAGTCGGGCACGCTCTCGCGGATGATCGTATCCCAGAACAGCACGCCCGGCTCGGCCGACTTCCATGCGTTGTGGATGATTTTATCCCAGAGTTTCTTGGCGTCGATGTCCTGCTCGTATTTGGGATGGTCCGACTTGATCGGGAACTGCTGGTGGTACTTCTTGCCCGCGATCGCGGCGCGCATGAATTCGTCGTCGATCTTGATCGAGACGTTGGCGCCCGTGACCTTGCCCGTATCGACCTTGGCGTCGATGAAACGCTCGGCGTCGGGATGCTTGATCGACAGCGAGAGCATCAGCGCTCCGCGGCGGCCGTCCTGCGCCACCTCGCGCGTCGAGTTGGAATAGCGCTCCATGAACGGAACGATACCCGTGGAGGTGAGGGCCGAGTTCAGCACGGGGCTGCCCGTGGGACGGATGTGCGAAAGGTCGTGCCCCACGCCGCCGCGGCGCTTCATCAGCTGCACCTGCTCCTCGTCCATGCGGAAAATGCCGCCGTACGAGTCGGCCGGGTTCTTATGGCCGATCACGAAGCAGTTCGAGAGCGAGGCCACCTGAAAGTTGTTGCCGATACCCGTCATCGGGCCGCCCTGCGGAATCACGTACCGGAAATGGTCGAGCAGCTCGAACACCTCCTCCTTGCTCATCGGATCGGGATACTTGCGCTCGATGCGCTCAATCTCGGCGGCGATACGCTCGTGCATCTGCTTGGGCGACGTTTCGTAAATATTGCCGAAAGAGTCCTTGAGGGCGTACTTGCTGACCCACACCGTTGCGGCGAGGTCGTCCCCTTCGAAATACTTTTTCGACTCGGCGACCGCATCGTTGTATTCGACTTTCTGCGGCGCCACGGGTTTTGCGGCTTTTGACATGACTATATTACTTTATTTCAGAATTTTAGCGTCGGAACGGACAAAGTCCGGTTTTACAAAAATGACTCTTTTATATGGAAAAAACCAGCGACGCACACCAATTTTATCCACAAGTTATTTACAAAAGGTGCAAAAGATGCGCCCCGCATACGTGAGACGCATTTATCGGCCGGCGGAAACCCGCGGCGCCGGTTTCGGCGTGCGGACCGCGGCCCTGAAAAGCACCGGCTACTTCACCGCCACGGCGTCGATCTCGACCAGCGCGCCCATCGGAAGCGCCGCCACCTGATAGCACACGCGGGCGGGCATCCGCTCGGTAAAGAACCGGGCGTAAACGGCGTTCATCGCGGCGAAATCGCCGATGTCCTGCAGCAGGACGGTGGTCTTGACCACGTCGCCGAGCGTATAGCCGCCCTCTTCGAGGATGTGGCGCAGGTTCGTAAGCGACCGGTGCGTCTGGGCTTCGACGCCTTCGTCCATTTTGCCGGTGGCGCCGTCGATCGGGAGCTGGCCCGAAACATAGAGCGCGCCGCCGGCTTCGACGGCCTGCGAGTAGGGTCCCACGGCTTTGGGCGCATGGGGCGATGCGATAATCTTCTTCATAACGGGTATTTTTCAAATTTTACACAAAGGTACGATTTATTCCCTATATTTGCACAACACATATAATAATATACTATGAAGATTTTGCTGAAAATCGCGGCCCTCGCCGCCGTTGCGGCCCTCGCCGCAGGGTGCTGCAGCTGCCGTTCCTACCAGAAGAAAAACCGCAGGCCGCTCATCGGCACCGAGTGGCAGCTCATTCAGCTGGGCGGCAAGGCCGTCAAACCCGAAGAGGGCAAATTCACGCTTACGTTTCTGGCCGAAGAGAACCGCATCGCGGGCGTCGGCGCCTGCAACCGCATCATGGGGAAGTACGAAGCGACCGAGAAGGGCGTGCTGAAGATCGGGCCGCTGGCATCGACGATGATGGCATGCCCCGGCATGGAGCAGGAGGACGCGTTCACCAAGGCGCTCGAATCGACGACGCACTACGATATGGACGGACCGATGCTGCTCCTGCTGAGCGACGGCGAACTGCGGGCCGTATTTCAAGCGAAGCCCTGAGACGAAGCACGGGCGCAGCCTGACGACAAAAAAGGGGAGGACTTTCGGACAGTCCTCCCCTTTTTCATACGGCTCGCCGCGTCTATTTCAGGTGCGGATTCAGGCTGCGCCATTCCTCCACGGGCGGGATGATACCCATCGAAATCACCTCGTCGCGCAGTTTGCAGAGGTGTTCGTAGCTGGCGGCGAGGGTCTTGTTCTCCTCGGCCGTGCCCTGCACGTTCTTGTAGCTGACGCCCTCCTTGGTGATCTGGGTCTCCATAGCCATCAGGATATGCTTGAACTCATCGTTGTGCACGAATACGCCGGCCGGATAGCCGAACGGCTTGCCGCCCATGGCCGCAGCGATCATGCAGATCGACAGGTAGGCCGGGCTTTGGAACGACGAGCGGCCGCGCAGGTCGATGATATGCTTGCCGCCCTGAATCACACGCTGCTGCAGGTCGTGCCAGTCGCCTTCGGGCATTTCATGGCCGATCAGCTCCGAAAGAGGACGTCCGGCGACGAGCGTCGTCGAGGCGAAGACGGCCATCTGCTCGCCGTGGCCGCCGTAGGTGCGGCAGTTGCGGATTTCGTCGGGCGAAATCTTGAAATACTTGGCCAGCTCCGAACGCAGGCGCGTGCTGTCCAGCGCGGCAAGGGTCGAAAGCTGCGAGGGACGGATGCCCGCATAGATCAGCGTCACCAGTCCCGTGATGTCGGCGGGATTGAAAACCACGACCACATGCTTCACACCGGGGCAGTAGGTCTTGATGTCCTTGCCCAGCTGCGCGGCGATCTCGGTATTGCCTTTCAGCAGGTCTTCGCGCGTCATGCCCGCCTTGCGCGCCGCGCCGCCCGACGAAACGACATACGAAGCGTCCGTAAGAGCCTCCTTGATATCGCTCGTCCAAGTGATGTTCACCCCTTCGAACGCGCAGTGATAAAGCTCCTCGGCCACGCCTTCGAGCGCGGGAGCGTACGGGTCATACAGGCAGATGTTCGGCGTAAGGCGCATCATCAGCGCCGTCTGGGCCATGTTCGAGCCGATCATACCGGCCGCGCCCACGATCGTGAGTTTGTCGTTTGTCAGAAATTCCATAACTGAAACTATTTTAAATTGGGTACGATCCCGTACCCGGGTCTTATTTGCTGAAGCGGAACGTAAATTCGTTCTTCGCGTCGCGCATCCAAGCGAACTGCCGCGTAGTGGGCGAAATGGCGAACAGGGGCGAGAAAGTCGTCGCCTTCACCGTCACGCCGTCGGGCATGAACTCCAGAATGCGTATCCAGCCGTCGCCGCCGTTGCCCTCGTAACCGCCGCCCATCGACTGCGCGTCGAAGAGCATCTGGTGTACGTCCTTTCCGGCGCTGTTTCTGTCGGTGCGGAACCCGCTTCCCGAAATGTGGCCGCAGACCACCAGTTCGATGTTGGAAGCCGGGCGGACCAGTTTCTGCCAGAGCTCCTCGCCGTTGCTGGCGTCGGGAAGCGGCAGTCCCTTGATCTTCACGATCCTGCCGTTGCGCACCAGCGGTTCGTAGCTCGTCACCTTGCAGGGACCGGACAGCCGCTGGTCCTTGGCATCGAGGTAAGCGTGGGTTATCAGCACGATCCGGTGGCCGGCGTACTCCTCCAGCCCCGCCACCTGCTGCGCCCACTTCATCACCGTATCGCGGGGCGCGAACTCCATATTCAGGAAAAGGTAGTCCTTGCCGTCGGGGGCCTTCAGTTCGAAGGCGCAGTTCTCGACGGCGGGATTCTCGTCCGAATCGAGTCCGAACTGGCAGATCGCCGCCGCGTTGAGCGGGTTGCGGCCGATCGGGAAATATTCGTTCAGGTGCGTGCGCCGCGCGCCGCTGCGGGTATAGGTGTAGTCGTGGTTGCCGGTGGCGACCAGATAGGGCACGCGGCCGTCCAGCACGTCGAACGCATCGGCCATGCCCTGCCATTGGCGCACCGAGGTCAGGTCGCCTGAAAAACCGTTGCCGATGCGGTCGTTCTGCTCGACCACGTCGCCCACGCAGAGCACCATCCGAACGTTCAGCCGCTCGATGTTGTCGGCGATCCACGCCGTCATCAGGCGGGCGATGGGCTGGCTGGCTTCGTTCTTGGCATATCCCTGCAGGTCGGGGATCACCACGACGCTCCACGATTCGGGATTCCCCAGCGCGGGTTGCCGGTATTCCTCCTGCGCCGCAGCGGGCAGGCTCCACAACATGGCAGCCAACGCCGCGAGGGTCATTATTCCTCTTTTCATTTTTCGTACCGTTTATTTGTCGGGCCGCGAATCATTCGACTTCGCGGCGGTTCCGCAAAGCATGCGTGATGGTCAGCTCGTCGACGTATTCCAGCTCGTCGCCGAAGCCGATGCCGCGGGCGATCGAGGTGACTTTCACGCCGGGGAACTGCCGCAGGCGGTTCATCAGGTAGAAGAGCGTCGTCTCGCCCTCGACCGAAGTCGAAATGGCGAGAATCACCTCCTTCACGCCGCCGCGGGCGATGCGTTCGGTCAGCAGGTCGATCTTCAGATCCGAAGGCGAAATGCCCTGCATCGGCGAAATGACCCCGCCCAGCACGTGGTAGAGCCCCTTGTACTGGTGGGTATTCTCGATCGAAAGCACGTCGGCGACCTGCTCCACGACGCAGATCGTGGTCCGGTCGCGCTCGTCGTCCAGACAGATCGGGCACACCTCCTCGTCCGAAAGGTTGTTGCACTCGGCGCAGTATTTCACGTCATTGCGGAAACGGTCGATGCTCTCCGTCATTTCGGCCACCGACTCCCGCTCCATGCGCAGGATGTGGATGGCGAGGCGCAGCGCCGTACGGCGCCCCACGCCCGGAAGCTTCGACAACTCGCCGACGACGTCCTGTAGTAATTTAGACATTCAGATCGTTTCGATTTTGCGGCACTCCAGCCACCCCTTCTTGCCGTCGGCGATCACCACTTCGCACCAGTCGTCGAGCCGGTTCGTGATCGTCACGACCGTGCCTTCGTGCAGCACGAAAAGGTCGGTGGACGACTTGTCGGGCGAACTCTTGACCGCCGTAGAAGCGGTCATGACCACGGCCGAAGTGTCGTCGAGCATCTCGCGGCGTTCGCCCAGCGCGAACCACGTCGTCAGCATGCACAACAGCACGGCGACGACGGTGCCGTAGAACCCGGCCTTGCGCAGCGAAAGCCGCTGGGCCAGCAGGTAGACCAGAAACAGCGCCAGCGCACAGGCCAGCAGCACCAGCGAAAGGACGCTCCACGCCGTACAGCTCATCGTGTGGCGGGCTTCGCGCATCCACGTCACGAAGAAGAATTCGGGAATGTCCTCGATGTTGTCCTTCGTGCGGGCTTCGGCGACGCTCAGGTTGTGGCGGATGTCGTCGTTGCCGGGAGCCAGCCGCAACGCCCGTTTGTAATAGAGGATGGCCTTGCCGATGCGGTCCTCCTTGAAGTAGGCATTGGCGAGGTTATAGTAGAGTTTCACGGAGCTTACCCCGCGGGAAAGAATCTCTTCGTAGACTTCGGCGGCCGAATGGAAATTGCCGTTGATATAGGCCGTGTTGGCCATGTCCCACAACTCATCGGTCGTGGGCCGGGGCGCGGACTCGCTCTGCTCCGCCGCCGGCTGCGCAAGGCTGTCGGCAGGCTCCTGCGCATAGGATGCAAGCCACCCCAGCAGCAGGACGAGACAAACTGAAATTCGTTTTTTCATAGCTGTTCCTATCGTTTTATCATCGCTTCGATCCGCGAAATGATATCGACGCCCTCGCCGTAGACCTCGGTCATCCGGGCCGATGCGGCCGGCGAATACTGCGCCTCGTCGCACTTGGTGATGATGGCCGTGAAACGCTGCGACTCCTCGGACGAAACGCCACGTTTGTGCAGCTCCTCGCGGACGTTCTCCTTCGTGAGATTGGCGACCGGAATGTTGAACTTGTCGCTCATGTAACCCCACAACGCACGGAGCATCTCCTCGTAGAACGCATGGCGGTTCTGCTCCTCCATGTAGCGTTTGGCGGCGCGGAAACGCTGCACGGCGACCTTGTTGGCGCGCTTGCCCCGCAGCAGGGCCACGTTCTGCGACTCGCGGATCTGCCGGCGCAGCGCGACGTAGACCATTGCGAAGAGGATCAGGATGCCGAAGAACAGCACCCAGTAGGCCGCGCTGAAGAGGAACGGTTCGCGGACCGAACGCAGCTGCGGACTGCCCAGCTTGATGAAGCGGATATCCTGTCCGAGCAGCTTGACCTCCTCCTTCGACATGCCGCGGCCCTGCACCACGAGAGCGTCGCCGCCGCCCTTGGCGTCGGGCGTGATCTCCAGCTCCAGCGCCTTCGACTTCAGCGTCATGTACTGCATGCGCGACGGGTCGAAATAGCTGAATTCGACGGGTTCCACCTCGTACGTGCCTTCGGCGCGCGCGATGAAGGGATATTCGAACTGGCGGTAGCCGGAGATGCCGGCCGCAGAGGTGTTGATCGACTCGGTGGTCTTGACGTTATACTGCTCGAACGAAGCGGGGAGCGTCAGTTTGGGGGCCTGCACGAACGTAAGGTTGCCCGTGCCGGAGATCTTCACCGTATAGGTCGCCGCGGAGTTGGCGGCCAGCCGCTCCTGCGGAAGCACGGCGTCCATCGTGAAACTGCCCACGGCGCCGCTGAAGCTGGCGGGAGCGCCCGCAGGCAGCGGCTTGACGGCGATGTTGATGCGCGGACTCTGCACCTTGCGGGGTACGTTGACGAAGTCGGGACCGCCCCCGAAGAAGGGGTCCACGTTGCGGCGTCCCGGCACCACGACCTGCGCCACGGCCGTCAGTTCGGCCGGCTCGATCACGAGCGTCCCGGCCTGCTGCGGGTAGAGCAGGTACTCCTTGGCCACGAGCGTCTCATAGACCTTGCCGTTGAAGGTCTCGCGCTGGCGCCGGGCATTGTCGGTATTGAGCTCCTGCGCCCAGAATCCGTTGAACGACGGGAATTTCACGTCGTTGTATCCCACGACCGGCACCCGCTCGTACAGCTTGAACGTCACGCGCAGCGGCTCGCCCTTGTAGACCGAGGTCCGCGACACGACGGCGCGCAGCAGAATGTCGTCCTTGGCGATCTGGTTCTGCGCCGTAACGTCCGGCGAGGAGTCCTCGCGCGGCCGGGACTGCGTGCCGCCGGCGCCGGGGGACTTGCCCTCGTTCACGATCTCGATCGGCAGGGCGTTGGAACGGTAGACGGTGCCGTCCACCGTGACTTCGGCAGCCCCGACGGTGACGTTGCCCGCAGCCTGCGGAAGCAGGACGTAGGTGATCGTGTAATTGATGCTTTTGGTCATCGCTCCGTTGACGATCTGGATCGACTGGCCCGACGACTCGGCCGGGCCGGCGATCACGTCGAATCCGTCGAACGAAGGCGCCTTGAACGTCCCCTTGTCGGGATAGGCGTTGAGCGCGAACTCCACGCGGAACGCTTCGCCGACGGCGACCGTCAGCGGAGAGCTGGCCTCAAAAGTGACCTTCTCGGCAGCCGATGCCGAGAAGATCGCCAGCGCGAAGAGCGCCGTCAGGGATATTTTCGCAATGAAATCTCTCATTGAGCCTTACAATAAAATCTTTCTTCAGATTTTACAACGTAAACTTTTGCCCGTTAGTATATCTCCGGGCCGTTTTTTAATGTTTGAAATCGGCAAAAAAGTCGTTGCCCTTGTCGTCGACGATGATGAACGCCGGGAAGTTCTCGACGTAGATCTTGCGGACAGCCTCCATGCCCAGTTCGGGGAAGTCCACGACCTCGACCGACTTGATTGAGTTCTTGGCCAGAATAGCCGCCGGGCCGCCGATCGAACCGAGGTAGAAACCGCCGTGCTTGCGGCAGGCGTCGGTGACCTGCTGCGAGCGGTTGCCCTTGGCCACCATCACCAGCGAACCGCCGTGCGACTGAAACAGATCCACGTAGGGGTCCATGCGTCCGGCCGTCGTGGGGCCGAACGAGCCCGAAGCCATGCCCTCCGGCGTCTTGGCCGGACCCGCGTAGTACACCGGGTGCTTCTTGAAGTATTCGGGCATGGGCTTGCCCTCGTCGAGCATCTGCTTGATGCGGGCGTGGGCGATGTCGCGCGCCACGATCAGCGTGCCCTTCAGGTTCAGGCGCGTCTTGATCGGATATTTGGTAAGGATTTCGCGGACCTTGTCCATGCCTTCGTCGAGGTCGATGTCCACGGCGGGCGACATGGCGGGCGCCTCGGCGGGCAGGAAGCGGGCGGGGTTCTTCTCCAGCGCTTCGAGGAAGATGCCGTCGGGCGTGATCTTGGCCTTGATGTTACGGTCCGCCGAGCAGCTGACGCCGATGGCCACGGGGCACGAAGCCGCATGGCGCGGGGCGCGGATCACGCGCACGTCGTGTACGAGGTACTTGCCGCCGAACTGCGCGCCGACGCCGCTCTCCTGACAGATCTTGAGCACCTTCTCCTCCCATTCGAGGTCGCGGAAGCAGCGGCCTCCCTCGTTGCCCGAAGTGGGCAGTTCGTCGAGGTAGCCGGCCGAGGCCTTCTTCACGGTCGAAAGGCACATTTCGGCCGACGTGCCGCCGATGCAGATCGCGAGGTGGTAAGGCGGGCAGGCCGACGTGCCGAGGTCGAAGATATGCTGTTTGATGAATTTCGTGAGCGACTCCTCGTTCAGCAGCGCCTTGGTCTGCTGGTAGAGGAAGGTTTTGTTGGCCGAGCCGCCGCCCTTGGTGATGAAGAGGAATTCGTATTCCATGCCCGGACGGCCGCCGTAGATGTCGATCTGGGCCGGCAGGTTGGTGCCCGAATTCTTCTCGTCGGTCATCGTGAAGGGCACGACCTGCGAATAGCGCAGGTTGCGCTCCTTGTAGGTTTCGTAAACGCCCTTCGCGATGCACGCGGCGTCGTCGGCGCCCGTGTAGACGTCCTCGCCCTTATGGCCGATGCAGATGGCCGTGCCGGTGTCCTGACAGGTCGGCAGCTCGCCCTCGGCCGCAACGACCTGATTCAGCAGCATGGTGTAGGCCACGAACTTGTCGTTGTCGGTAGCTTCGGGATCTTCGAGGATGTTGCGCAGTTTCTGCAGGTGCGCGGCGCGCAGATAGAACGACACGTCGCAGTAAGCGGCCTTCGACAACAGTTCGAGACCCGCGGGGTCCACCTTCAGGATTTTACGTCCGTCGCACTCGACGACCTTCACGTAATCCTTCGTCAAAAGACGGTACTCGGTTTTGTCCTCCCCCACGGGGAACGGCTCCTGATAAATAAAGTCAGCCATAATGGTAGTTTGTTTATGTTTGTAGTATCAATATCCTTGCAATCCTTGCAGTCCGCCCCGACGTTTCGGCCGCCGCGGGGCGCGGAAGGCCGTCCGCGATTCGGGAATCCCCGAAGCTAAAGCCATGCAAAAATACAAAAAACAATCCGGATTGCGCAACAATTTCAGGCCGGCTGTTATTTTTTTCACAAAAAGGTGAATAAAATAGCCCGAACAGGCGCAATTAATTAGAATATTTATTAAATTTGTGCGGTTTTTCGAGAGAAACAATTCACTGCATAAATTAAATTACTATGGTATCCTACAAAGATTTGGGTCTTGTGAACACCCGTGAGATGTTCGCAAAGGCCATCAAGGGCGGTTATGCCATCCCGGCATTCAACTTCAACAACATGGAGCAGATGCAGGCCATCATTCAGGCTTGCGTGGAGGCTTCGTCGCCGGTAATTCTTCAGGTGTCGTCGGGCGCGCGCAAGTACGCCAACCAGACCCTGCTCCGCTACATGGCTCAGGGCGCCGTCGAATATGCCAAGGAGCTGGGCAAGAACATTCCGATCGTTCTGCACCTCGACCACGGCAACTCGTTCGAGCTTTGCAAGAGCTGCATCGACATGGGCTTCTCGTCGGTGATGATCGACGGTTCGCACCTCCCCTATGAGGAGAACGTGGCGCTCACCAAGCAGGTGGTCGACTACGCACACCAGTTCGACGTGACGGTAGAAGGCGAGCTGGGCGTGCTGGCCGGCGTGGAGGACGAGGTTTCGGCCGAGCACCACACCTACACCGATCCCAAGGACGTCGTGGATTTCGTATCCAAGACCGGCGTGGATTCGCTGGCCATCTCGATCGGCACCTCGCACGGCGCCAACAAGTTCAAGCCCGAACAGTGCACCCGCAACGCCGAGGGCATCCTCGTTCCGCCCGAACTGCGTTTCGACATTCTGGCCGAGATCGAGAAGGAGCTTCCGGGCTTCCCCATCGTGCTGCACGGATCGTCGTCGGTTCCGCAGGAGTACGTGAAGATCATCAACACGCACGGCGGTGCGCTGAAGGATGCCGTAGGCATTCCCGAAGAGCAGCTCCGCAAGGCTGCCAAGAGCGCCGTCTGCAAGATCAACATCGACTCGGACGGCCGTCTGGCGATGACCGCAGCCATCCGCAAGATCTTCGTAGACCAGCCCGCCGAGTTCGACCCCCGCAAATATCTGGGTCCGGCCCGCGACGAGCTGAAGAAACTCTACATGCACAAGTGCGAGAGCGTGCTGGGTTCGGCCGGCAAGGCTTAATCCGCAACATTCCGACAAAGAAACCCGGTCTTTCGAGACCGGGTTTCTTTCGTTTCCGGCATGCGTTGTCGGAAAACGGCGCTCCGGAGAAAAGAGTCCGCAGAGACGCGGCATTCCGGACGCAAAGCAACGCAGAGACATCGGATATACCCCGGTCCGGGCGGGACCGAACAGAGTCATCGGACTAAACAACAAGGAATTAACAGCAACAATCCATACCCGATTTGCCCCCCGGCTTTGTTTTGACATGAAAGGGGGTATTTCTATTTTTGCTGCCGAGCGGCACTATGCCGACGCCGGACCAATCACAATCAAATCAGGTTAATTATGGAGAGAATAGAAAAAACCTTGCTGCTGCCGCTGCTGGCGGCCGCAGTACTGTCTTCCGCGTCCTGTTCCGACGACAAGGAGAAGGAGCCGCCCGTGCGGGCCGTAAATTATACCATCGAGTTCTCGACCGTCTCGCAGGCGGTTTACCTCGGAGACAAATACCAAACAGGAGAGGGCAATTACCGTCTGACATTGACCAATGCGGACGGAGACGTGCTGGAGGCGGATCTGACGAGCGTCAAAGCCCCCAAACCCTCCGCCGCGATGCCCGAAGCGGGCGTTTACACGGCGGCGGAGACCCGCCGGGCGGGAACGTTCGCGCCGGAGGCATCCTCGTGGGAAACCGTCAAAAGCGGCGTCGAGGTCCGGAGCGCGAATCAGGCCGGGCAGAAAACGAAGTTCGCGATCCGTGCGGGCAGCATGACGCTCGCGCCCGCGGCATCGGGCGACGGGACCTTCACCCTGTCGGGCGAGGTGACCGACGGAGACAAAACCGCCCTCTCGTTCTCGTGGAGCGGCGCGCTGGCCTTCGCAAACGAATCCGGGGAGGAAGACCCGGTCGTGTACGAACGGCTGTCGATGGTCTTCGGCGACTACTATCCCGACGACTACGGCATTGCGGCCGACACTTACATGCTCCGCGGCGGCAACGAAAGGGTCGAACTGCATTCGCAGCTCCGCAGCGTGCCGGCCGCCGATCCAGCGGCGCCGCTGCCCAGCGACGGCAAATACACGATCGACCTGCGCTCGGAAGCGGGAAAATACGCCAACGAAACCTTCACGTTCCGCTCAGGCTACATCTCCCAGAGCGGCCGGGCCGCCGGCACCTACTGGAAAACAGACGAAGCCACCTACGTCGCCACGTCGGGATCGTTCACCGTCTCGACCGTCGGCGAAAGCTGGAAGATAGAGGGAACGCTCCGCGACGACGGGGCCGAAGAGACGTTTTCGTTCACCTACACCGGAGAACCCGGATTCAAAAACTAATCCCCAAATACGTTACGACCTATGCAGATCTTCAGAAAATCACTGCTCCTGACCGCCGCGCTGGCCCTGACGGCCTTCGCCGCATGCAGCAACGACGACAATGAAAACGGCGGAGACGGCAAAGAGACCGATCCCGATTACCTCGCACTCCCCCACGCCTACGGCACCTATTACCACACCTACTGGGGCGACGCGGCCGGCGACTACTATCTGGTGCTGACCGACGCAGACCTCGATCAGGCCGATGCCGCGCCCTACAAGTACCGGCTCGACATCGACTTCCTGAGCGTACTGGCGACCGATCCGAAAAGCGCGCGTCCGCTGGACGGCGAATACACCATCGGAAAATCCACCGACAACAAGGCAGGCGTATTCATCGAGGGATTTCTCGGAACCGATTCCTTCGGCATGCCGGCTCTGTTCGGCACCTATTGGAACGAGCCTGACGAAGAGGAGGGTTCCACAACGCCCCACGCCATCGTCGGCGGAAAGATGCGGATCAAGACCGACAACGGCATCACCACGATCAAGGCGGAGTTCATCGACGAAGACGACAGCACGCTGCGCGTCAGCTACCGCGGAGCGCTTGAATTCGAAAACCGCATAAACGACTCTTACCGCGGCGACTCGAAACTGAATGCCGACTATGCGATGAACGCCGACGCGCCGGTGGTTTCGATCAAGAAGATCACGGACGAATGTACGGCCCGGTACGACCGCTGGGACCTGCACTTCTACGAAAAGGAGTGCTACGCGACGCAGGGCGCGACGGGTTACTACCTCTGGTTCAGGCTGAAAACGGCTCCGGGGCAGGAATACATTCCGTCGGGCACCTACAAAGCGACCTCGGACGACACGCCCGGCTTCCTGCCCGGCACACGGGAAGAGCTCGGCGGCGGAAATCTCCGGGCCGTGAACACGTGGTTCTACAGCGGCCGCACGCCCCATGCCCCGATGACCAACGGTTCGCTGACCCTGAAAACGTCGAACGGAACGGACTACGAAGTGTCGTTCTCGACGGGCGACGACCACCCGATGCCCTATCTGGTGACGGGATCGTTCTCCGGAACGGTGAAAAAGCTCGCCTCCAATTAGGCGCCCCGGATAGGCGGATTTTCGCGGCCGCCCCTCTTCCCGGCACTTCCGGGAACGGTCCGCAAATCCGGAAGATGTCAAGGCCGGAACTTCAGAGAAGTTCCGGCCTTGGGGTTTCATGCGGGGCGCACCGTTGTCAGGACCGCAGCCGATTTCGGGTTCGGCACCGTTTTCAGAGCTGCGGTCCCTTTGAGGGCTGCACCGTTGTCAGGCCAGCACTGTTATCGGGACCGCAGCCGTTGTCGGATCGGCGGACCGGTCTCCTGCGACCGATCGGAGTCCATGCGGTCCGAGGCGGTTACGGCTCCAGCACGGACCGGGCGGCCGCGGAATCAGCGGACGTATTTTCCGACGAACGCCCGGACGACGGCGGTGTATTCCTCCCTGTTGTCCCGGTAGGAGTAGGCGTGTCCGGCTCCGGGAACGAGCCACAGCTCCTTTTCGCCCGGCTTGGCTTCATAGAGCGGATAGACCATCCACGTAGGCACGTAATCGTCGGCGTCGCCGTGGATGAAGAGCATCGGAAGTTCGCACTTGGCCACCTGCGCCAGCGCCGAAGCCTCGCGGAAATTCCAGCCGTATTTTAGATCACAGAGCCAGCTCGCAGTGTACATCAGCGGGAATGCGGGAAGTCCGAACGAGGTTTTCAGCTCGTTCGAGAACTCGTCCCAGACGCTCGTGTAGCCGCAGTCCTCGACAAAACACTTCACATAGGGGCGCTGCGGCTCGCCTGCAACCATCATCGTCGTGGCGGCACCCATCGAGATACCGTGGACGACCATCTGCGTATTGCCGCCGAAAAGCGCGTTGGCGACTTCCATCCAGCGCAGCACGTCCAGCCGGTCGAGCCAGCCCATGCGGATCGCCCGGCCTTCGCTCCGGCCGTGGTAATGCAGATCGGGCAGCAGGATGTTGTAACGCAGGTCGTGATTATAGAGGTAGCCGATCATCAGCATCCGCACGGCGCAGTCGGTATATCCGTGGACGATGACGGCCGTGCGGTCGGTCGGTTCGGGAGCCGCAGCGTAGAGCGCGTGTAGCCGCACGCCCTGCGGATCGACGATCACCGTATCGCGCAACGCTCCGGCCCGTTCGAGGCTGTCCGTCCACGGACGCAGGAAAGGATACTCGGCGTACATATATTCATAGGCCGTGGCATTTTTCGCCCGCATCGTCTCTTCGGGGCGCAGCGAGAAGCCGAGCATATAGAAACTCCCGCCGATAACCGCAGCTGTCAGCAACAGCACAAAAAGGGCTATAGTCCGCGTAATTCGTCTCGTCGTCATAACTTTCGGTTATAGATCCGCACTCTCGGAGAGCGGCACGCCCTCCGTTCCGGCGTAAAACATCACCATCTCGGTCTCCCCGTCGCCGCGGTTTTCGCCGTAATGGACCGTGCCGACCAGCTCCACGATACCCTCGCCGGCGCGGAAAGTCCGCTCCGTCCCGTTGTCGGAGACCACGGTCAGTTCGCCGCGGAGGATCACGCCGGCATTGACGACGGCATGCGTGTGCCGCGGGAGCGTCGCATGCGGCGGAATCGTCGCCCGGAGAATCGTCACCTGCGGCCGCCCCGCCGGATAGGCCGGAAGCGGCGCGCCGTCCCAGCTCGAAGCGGTCTCGGCGACACGCGTTACCGCCGGACGGCCGCCGGACAGACTCATTCGGCAGCCAGTTTCGTCCGGATGTGCGCCAGCATGTCGTCGGTCATGCGCGAAAGGTCCCATTCGGGTTTCCAGCCCCACTCCTCGCGGGCGCAGGTGTCGTCCAGCGAATTGGGCCAGCTCTCGGCGATCTCCTTCTTGACGGGATCGACGTCGTAATCCATCGTGAAATCGGGCAGACGCTTCCTGATCTCGGCGCAGATGATCTCCGGCGTGAAGCTCATCGAGGCGATGTTGAAGCTGTTGCGGTGAACGAGTTTCGCGGGATCGGCCTCCATCAGTTCGACGCAGGCGCGCAGCGCGTCGGGCATGTAGATCATGTCCATATAGACGTCCGGCGGCACGGGGCAGGTGAACCGCCCGGAGCGGATGGCCTCGTAGTAGATCTCGACCGCATAGTCGGTCGTGCCGCCGCCGGGCAGCGTGACGCTCGAAATAATGCCCGGAAAACGCACCGAGCGGGTATCGACGCCGTATTTGTGGTGATAGTAGTTGCCCAGCATTTCGCCCGTGACCTTGCAGATGCCGTAGATCGTCGTGGGCTGCATGATGGTATCCTGCGGGGTCCGGTCCTTGGGCGAGGTGGGGCCGAAGGCGCCGATCGAGCTGGGCGTGAAGAGCGCGCAGTGGTGCTGGCGGGCCACTTCGAGCGAGTTGTTCAGCGCACCCATGTTGACGTTCCACGCCATCTGGGGATTGCGCTCGCCAACGGCCGAGAGCAGCGCCACGAGGTTGAAGATCGAGTCGATATGGTAACGGGCGACCACCGAGGCCATGGCCGTAGCGTCGAGGGCGTTGAGCACTTCGAAAGGCCCCGCTTCGCCGAGAGCCTTGCATTCGCGCATGTCGGTGGCGACGACGTTGCGGTCGCCGTAGATTTTGCGCAGGTAAACCGTCAGCTCGGAACCTATCTGGCCTCCGGCGCCTATTATCAGTATACGTTTCATGGGTTTAGAGTTATAATTCAAAAGTAAAGATAGAAAATAATTGTGAAAACCGCACAAATTTTTGGTCTTTTCATTTTTCTTATGTACTTTTGCACCACTCGAATGAGAAATGTTGCTGTTGTAGCTCAGTGGTAGAGCACTTCCTTGGTAAGGAAGAGGTCACGAGTTCAATCCTCGTCAACAGCTCGCAAAGCAAGGATTACGTGACACGTAATCCTTTTTTCATTTCAGCGGAAAGGCCTGAAGGCCGTCAGGGAACAGGCGGAGCGGACGGCAGCGGTCCGCCGGCTGCGGAGATGCCCAATGCGAAAGATGCAGGCCGGGAGGGGGCGTTGGCTGCCGAGACGCCAAATGCGGAGATGCACGCTGGGGTGGGCAGGCTGCCGAGATGCCAAATGCGGAGACGCACGCTGGGGTCCGCCGGCCGCCGAGACGCCGCGTCCCATGCGGAAGTCTCCGGAAGGGGCGGTCACTTCAGGCAGACGAAAAGCGACAAAACAAACAATCCGAAGCCCGATTGCCGCCCAATCAGCCAATACTGCGCCCAAAATGGACTATCCAAGCCGATCGTTTGCCGTAACTTTGCCGTGTAAATGAATACGGACATGAAAATTACGGTCAATCCCGGCATGGAACACCTGCGGCAGTTCGTCCGGCAGCTTCCGGAGCTTTTCCCGGTGTCGGGCGAAGTGCTTCACGACGGCCGCAATCAGATACGCGCCTTCGACATCGGAGGCGAACGGCTCGTGGTCAAGCGTTACAAACGGCCCAGCGCGTTCAATGCCGTCATGTACTCGTTTTTCCGCAAGAGCAAGGCCCGGCGCGCCTACGAACACGCCCTGCGCCTGCGCGAGCTGGGAATCGACACGCCCGAACCCGTCGCATGGAGCGAATACCGCCGCAACGGGCTGATAACGGAGACCTATTTCGTATCCCGCCGATCGGACTTCACACCGCTCACGGCGGCCACGGAACGGTTCCCGACCTCCGATTCGCTGCCCGTGCTCGCAGCATTCGCCCGTTTCACCGTCCGGCTCCACGAAAAAGGGATCTGCCACGAGGATTTCAACCAGACCAACATCCTCTGGCGGCACGACGAAGCGACGGGGCGCTACGATTTCCAGCTGATCGACATAAACCGCATGAAATTCCTCCGGCGGCCGCTCCGCCCCGACGAATGCATGATCAACCTGCGGCGGCTGAGCTGCCCGGCCGTGGCGTTTCTATACATCCTCGACCGCTACGCCGAAACGAGGCAGTGGGATATGGACGACACGCTGCTGCGGGGCACGTTTTTCAGGCTTCTGTTCGGACGCCGCCAGCAGTTCAAGAAGCGTTTCAAAGCACGCAAACTGGCCGCGGCAGGCAAAAAACAGGGCTGAAAATTTGGATTCCGGGAATATTTCACTACATTTGCCAGAGGTTAATCCACCAAGGAGACAATGAGACTTTACGGTTTTGCATATTATTTCTTTTACTTTTTCTTTTATAGCAAGGGAAGAAGCGGGATGGCATGCAATTAACTGTATAAAACAATAGAGTGAAAACACGAAGGATCCCGTTCTGTAGAAGAGCGGGATTTTTTAATGCGATTCAGAAGATGAAACGGATAACGATACAGGGGATAGCGGGTTGTTTCCACGAGACCGCGGCGCACGGAAGTTTCCCCGGCGAAGAGGTCGAGGTGCTGCCCTGCGTGAGTTTCGACGAGCAGTTCGCCCGCATGGCAGCCGACGCCGAGCTGCTGGGAGTGGCGGCCATCGAGAACACCATTGCCGGAAGCCTGCTGCCCAACCACGAACTGCTGCGCCGCAGCACGCTGGCGGTCATCGGCGAGTACAAACTCCGCATCTCGCACGTGCTGGCGGCGCTTCCGGGACAGCGGGTCACAGACATCCGCGAGGTGCATTCGCACCCGATCGCCCTGATGCAGTGCGGCGAATACCTCAAGGCCCGGCCCGCGATGAAAGTCGTCGAGCGCGACGACACGGCGGGAAGCGCCCGCGAAATCGCCGGCCAGCGGCTCGCCGGCACGGCGGCCATCTGCGGCGCCGAAGCCGCGGAACTCTACGGACTCGAAATCCTCGAACGCGGCATCGAGACCAACAAGCACAACTTCACCCGTTTTCTGGTACTGGCCGACCGCAGCCGCGCGGCGGAGTTCACCGATCCGGCCCGCACCGACAAAGCGTCTTTGGTATTCACACTGCCCCACGCGCAGGGGAGCCTCTCGAAAGTGCTGACGCTGTTATCCTTCTACGGAATCAACCTCACGAAAATACAGTCGCTGCCGATCATCGGACGCGAATGGGAATACCGGTTTTACGTGGACGTGACCTTCGACGACCCGATGCGGTACCGGCAGGCGGTCGATGCGGCCCGGCCGCTGACCAGCGATTTCCGGATTCTGGGCGAATATGCCGAATATCCCAATCCCGAAATCTGAGCGGAAGGACATAGGACCCGATTTTCGCGGCGGGCGGGGACAGAGACGCAAACGAGGCGGCAGGCTGCGAATGACGCGAAAAGACAGAGACAAGACAAACGACAATAATTCAAACAGAACTGATATGAAAGATTTGCAACCCATCAATTTTCCGGGACTCGATCCCCGGCGCCCGCTGGTCATCGCGGGACCGTGCAGCGCCGAAACCGAAGAGCAGGTGATCGAAACCGCCCGCGAACTGGCCGCCGAAGGCGTGCGGATTTTCCGCGCCGGACTTTGGAAGCCCCGCACCAAACCCGGAGGGTTCGAGGGCGTGGGTGCCGAAGGCGTGGCATGGCTCCAGCGCGTAAAACGCGAAACAGGGATGTACACCGCCACCGAGGTCGCCACGCGCAAGCATGTCATGGCGGCGCTGGAAGGGGGCATCGACATGATCTGGATCGGCGCCCGCACCACGGCCAACCCCTTTGCCATGCAGGAGATCGCCGACGCGCTGCGCGGCCACGACATTCCGGTGCTGGTCAAGAATCCCGTGAGTCCGGACCTCGAACTGTGGATCGGCGGCGTGGAGCGCATCTACAACGCCGGCATCCGCCGTCTGGGGGGCATTCACCGCGGCTTCACGTCGATCGACAAGAGTCTCTACCGCAACCATCCGATGTGGTCGATCCCCATCGAACTGCACCGCCGCCTGCCGGGCCTGCAGATCTTCTGCGACCCCAGCCACATCGGAGGCCGCCGCGAACTGATCGCGCCGCTTTCGCAGCAGGCCATGGACCTCGGATTCGACGGGCTGATCGTCGAAGCGCACTGTTCGCCCGACTGCGCGTGGAGCGACAAGGCCCAGCAGGTGACGCCGCAGGGTCTGGCCTACATCTGCCGCAGTCTGGTGATCCGCGAAGCCAACACCACGACGGAGAGCCTTTCGGAACTGCGTTCGCAGATCGACAAGCTCGACGACGAACTGCTCGAACTGCTCGTGCGCCGCATGCGGGTATCGCGCGACATCGGACAGTACAAGAAAGAGCACAACATGCCGATCCTGCAGGCCAAACGTTACGAAGACCTGCTGGCGCGACGCGCGGAGCAGGCCGTACAGCTGGGCATGGACCGCGAATTCATGCGCTCGGTGCTGCAGGCCATCCACGAGGAGTCGATCCGCCAGCAGATGCAGGTGCTGGGCGAATGACGGGCTGTTACATTTCGGTTAAATATTCGGCGGGGACCACGCAATAAAGGGATTGTTACGTACTTTTGATGCGGATACCAATCCGTAACAGTTATGACAAAGCACAAAATCCTTGTGGTGGACGACGAGGAATCCCTCTGCGAGATTCTTCAGTTCAATCTCGAAGTCGAGGGTTACGAAGTCGATACGGCGTACAGCGCCGAACAGGCCCTCGGCATGCACCCCGAACGTTATTCGCTGATTCTGCTCGACGTCATGATGGGCGAGATGAGCGGATTCAAGATGGCCCGGCAGCTCCGGGCGCAGCCCGAAACGGCCGCCGTGCCGATCATCTTCTGCACGGCCAAAGACACCGAGGACGACACGGTCGCGGGGCTCAACATCGGAGCCGACGACTATATCGCCAAGCCTTTCTCCGTGCGCGAAGTGCTGGCCCGCGTGCGCTCCGTGCTGCGCCGCACCGCACCGCAGGAGGGCCAGAGCAGGGCGATCGCGTTCGAAGGGCTGCACATGGACCTCGTCCGCAAAATCTGCACCGTGGACGGAACGCCGCTGGCCCTGACAAAAAAAGAGTTCGAGATACTCGCCCTGCTGCTTTCGAACCGCGGCAGAATCTTTTCGCGCGAGGAGATACTGCATCAGGTCTGGAGCGACGAGGTAATCGTGCTGGACCGCACCATCGACGTCAATATCACGCGGCTGCGACGCAAAATCGGCGTCTACGGAGATCACATCGTAACACGTCTGGGCTATGGGTACGGGTTTGAGGAGTAGCCTCTCCTACCACCGGCGGCTCTTCCTGCTGCTGCTCGCGTTTTCGTGGGCGCTGGTCGCCTGCTTCATCGTCTTTCAGTACGGCCGCGAAAAGCAGTTCAAGGCCGAACGGCTCGACACCCGCCTGCAGCTCTTCAACCTGCGGATGCTCGACGCCCTCGCCGACGGCGCGACGCCTGAGGAGTTCATCGCCGCACGCGACGAACCGTTCGGCGACCTGCGCGTGACGGTGATCGACGCCGCCGGGCGCGTCACCTTCGACAATTCGGCCGGCAGCCTTCCGGAAACCAACCACCTCGACCGCCCCGAAGTCGCCGAAGCCCTCGCCCGCGGCACGGGATTCACGATCCGCCGCCATTCGGAGAGCACCGACCTCTACTATTTCTATTCGGCCATGTCCGACGGCGGGGTCGTCGTCCGCTCGGCCGTGCCCTATTCGATAACGCTCCGCGAAGTGCTGGCCGCAGACCGCGAATTTCTGTGGTTCATGCTGGGCGTCACGCTGCTGATGAGCGTGGCGGCCTACTTCGCGACCCGCCGGCTGGGACACAACATCACGCGGCTGAGAGATTTCGCCCAGCGCGCCGAGCGGGGCGAGCGGATCGATGAGCAGGCGGTCTTTCCGCACGACGAGCTGGGCGACATATCGAGCCATATCATCCGGCTGTACGCCCGCCTGCAGCGCACCACGGCCGACCGCGACCGCGAACATGCGCTGGCGCTGCACGAACAGCAGGAGAAAATCCGCATCAAGAAACAACTCACGAACAACATCAACCACGAACTGAAAACGCCCGTGGCAGCGATTCAGGGGTATCTGGAAACTCTGCTGGACAATCCGGGGCTCGGAGCGGAGAAGCGCACGGCGTTCCTCGAAAAGAGCTGCGCGCAGGTGGCGCGGCTGCGCAGCCTGCTCGCCGACATCTCGACCGTCACGCGCATGGACGAGGCGAGCCAGCTGATCCGCAAGGAGCGTGTCGTGCTGAACGACATCGTGGACGAAATCCGCGCCGACATGCAGCTCCGGCCCGAAGGGCAGCGGCTGCGCGTGAACTGCGACTTCCCCTATCCGCTCGAAATGGAGGGCAGCCCCTCGCTGCTGGGTTCGGTGTTCCGCAACCTCGCGGACAACGCCGCGGCCTATTCGGGCGGACGCGACATTTTCATCCGCCTGCTGGACAACTCGCCGGAGCAGTACACGCTGCAGTTCGCAGACAACGGCATCGGCGTGGAGGAAGAACACCTGCCCCACATTTTCGAACGCTTCTACCGCATCGACAAGGGGCGTTCGCGCAAGCTGGGCGGCACGGGGCTGGGGCTTGCGATCGTCAAAAACGCCGTGATGATGCACGGCGGCACGATCTCGGTCCGCAACTCGGAGCGCGGCGGACTGGAATTCACCTTCACCCTGCACAAACATTCATAGAGCCGCAACCCGTCCGTAACACGTTTGTAACATCCGTTTCGTTCCTTTGCACCGGAAAGACCGGCCCGCACCGCAGGGCGGCGATCCCCGCCCAAGACGGCGGGCGAAAGCCTCCTCCGGAAAATGGATGCAGGGCCGGACGAAAACATACGGCGGAGCGCCAAAACGGAGCCGCCGAAAAACAAACGACAAACGACCATATGAGTCCTCTATTCACAAGCATCGTCATCGTCATGGGCCTGCTGGCCGTGATGGGCATCGTCGTGGGCGTGGCCAACGACGCGGTCAACTTTCTCAACTCGGCCCTCGGATCGAAAGCCGCACCGCGCCGCGTCATCCTCTGGATCGCCGCCGCCGGCATCCTCGTCGGCACGCTCACGTCGAGCGGCATGATGGAGGTGGCGCGCAGCGGCGTCTTCTATCCCGGACAATTCTCCTTCCCGGAGATCATGATGCTCTTTCTGGGCATGATGCTGGGCAACATCCTGCTGCTGGACATTTACAACACCCTCGGACTGCCCACCTCGACCACCGTGTCGATGGTATTCGGACTGCTGGGCGCGGGAGTCGCCGCGGCACTCTACCACATCTGGGGCGATCCGGCCGCTTCGGTTTCGGACCTCTCGCAGTACATCAACACCGGAAAGGCGATGGCCATCATCGCGGCCATCCTGCTCTCGGTGGCGCTGGCGTTCGCCGCAGGGTCGCTCTTCATGTACGTTTCGCGGCTCATCTTCTCGTTCCGCTACGCGAAGGTGTTCCGCCGCTGGGGCGCCGTATGGTGCGGCATTTCGCTGGCGGGCATCCTCTACTTCGCGCTGTTCAAGGGGCTGAAAAGTTCGGGGCTGATTCCGACTTCGGTCGGAGAATACGTCGGCGAGCACGTGCTCGTAACGCTGCTCGTCTTCTGGGCCGGGGCGTCGGTGGTGCTCTGGATTTTCCAGCGCATGCGGCTCAACATCATGCGCATCACCATCCTCACAGGCACCTTCGCGCTGGCGCTGGCCTTCGCAGGCAACGATCTGGTGAACTTCATCGGCGTGCCGCTGGCCAGCTACGACGCATGGCAGATCGCCCGCGAAACGGGCAGCGAGTCGATCATGATGGGCGAACTGGCCAATCCGGCGCGCGCCAACTTCCTGCTGCTGTTGCTGTCGGGCGCGGTGATGGTCCTGACGCTCTTCTTCTCGAAGAAATCGCGCCACGTCACCGAAACCGAGCTTTCGCTCGCCTCGCAGCACGAGGGCAACGAGCGGTTCGGCTCGACCTTCGTATCGCGCAGTCTGGTACGCGCCTCGCTCGCGCTCAACACCATGTGGACAGGGCTGATTCCCGACCGCATGCAGAAAGTCATCGACCGACGCTTCGAACCGCTGCCTGCCGAGGAGCGTTCGTCGGCGCCCTACGACATGATCCGCGCCGTCGTAAACCTCACGGCCGCCTCGATCCTGATCGCCATAGGCACCTCCTACAAACTGCCGCTCTCGACCACCTACGTGGTCTTCATGGTGGCTATGGGTTCATCGCTCGCAGACCGGACGTGGGGCCGCGAAAGCGCCGTATACCGCATCACGGGCGTCATGGCCGTCATTTCGGGGTGGTTCATCACCGCGCTCGGCGGATTCCTGATCGCCCTCTGCGTGACGCTGCTGCTGCTCTGGGGCGGCTGGATCGCCGTCACGACGCTCGTCGCTCTCTGCGCATGGCTGCTCATCCGCAGCCACCGCACCAAGCCGGAGGAGAAAGCTGCCGCGGAGGAACTGCCGGTAATCAAGGCCGAGACTCCGGACGAAGTGCTCTGCGTCTGCATCGGCGAAGTATGCACGACGATGGAGCAGGTGACGCGCATTTACAACCGGACGCTGGTCGCCGTTTTCAAGGAGAACCGCAAGGTGCTCAAGGAGATGGTGCAGTCGTCGAACAGGCTCTTCGAAGAGGCCCGCGACCGCAAATACGGCATCATGCCGACGCTGCGCCGCCTGCAGCAGTGCGACATCGACACCGGGCACTTCTACGTGCAGGTGACGGATTACCTCTCGGAGGTGACCAAGGCGCTGATCCACATCACCCGTCCTGCGTTCGGACACATCGACAACAACCACGAAGGGCTGTCGAAGGAGCAGATCGTGGATCTGATGCGCGTAAACGATCAGGTGGAGGCGATTTTCGACAAAATCAACGACATGCTCCGCACGAAGGACTTTTCGGATCTGGACATGGTGCTCGAAATGCGCGACAAGCTCTTCGACACCATCGTCGAGGCGATCAAGAACCAGCTGCGCCGCATCAACGGCGACCCGGCGGCCAGCACGCGGGCCAGCGTACTCTATCTGACGATCCTCAACGAAACCAAGACGATGATCCTGCAGGCCCGCAACCTGCTCAAGTCGCAGCACTACTTCCTCGAAAGCAGAAAATAGGCGGGGCAGAAGACAGGCCTGCGGAGAATTCCGGACCGGACGAACGGAAGACAGCGGCCGGAAAACACCGCACAGAAAACACCACACGAAAAACACCACACGAAAAACAACGGACAGAAAACACAGTACGGCCGCCAAAACAAAGACCGCCGCCCCACGAAAGGGCGGCGGTCTTCTTCCTATATCCGCATGCTATTTGACATCCTTCACGCAGCGTACGGGGCAGGCCCATGTCTTGCTCGGTTCGGCCTCAGTTTTGATGGCGGAGACGCTGTAAGTCAGCGCATAGCCGTTCTTGCCGGCAGACGATGCGCTCCAGCAGTAGCCCGAAGTACCCGCTTCCGCGCCGCCGCCGGAACCCGACGCCGACATGATATTGATATAGCCGGCCGCAGGATAGTACCCGTTGCCTTCGGCAAAAACGCATCCGGTACGCTCCGCATCCCACACGCCGTTCAGATCGGCCCATGCGGAAGCGGCTCCCGCGCCCGAAACGGTACGCGCCACCCGTCGGGGCACGGGTCGAAGACGCCCTTCGTACCGTCGGCGTTGCTCCAGCGGTAGTCTTCGCCGCCAACCGCCGGCGACAGCCAGTCCGAAACACCCACAATATAGCGGTAAGGCTGCCGGACCGAAGCCACGAGATTCTCGGAGGGCACATTCGACGAAGCGAAACCCCTCAGCGTCATAAACTTGCCGATACCGTCGTTCGACCAGCCGGCATTGCCGTTAAGGAACATCATCCATGTATAGGGACCTTGGAACGGATCCTTGCGGCCCCACTGGTAGAAGCATCCGGCGCTCTGCGGCCCCTTCACGAGCGAAGTGGCGCCCAGATTGCGGTCCATGAAGACGTTGCCGCCGACGGTCTGCTGCCCCGCAACCTGCGAAGGATCGTACTCTGTGGCCCAGATATGCCAGCTCCAGTAGCAGTTGCCGTCGCCGTTGAGCAGATAGCGCACGTCCTCCCAGACTACGCGGGCGCCCATGGCTCCCAGCATGCCGGCGCCTTCGCCCGCCAGCACGTCGTTCTTACCCCACACGCCGAAGGCTTTCGAAACGGGGATATAGAGCGTCTCGCCCGGCGATACGACGTAACAGTTGGGGAGCAGTTCGGGATTGGCGAAAGCGGGCGTAACCAGCAATTTGCGGACCTGATTGGCGGCCAGCGAGGTTTTGCCCGGATGCGTATAGTCGAACGCAGCGAAGCCGTTGCCCTCGACCTTCAGCAGGGCCTTGCCTTCGGCGATCTCCTGCGCCGGCAGGTAAGCGCGGAAGGCGTTGCCGCAGCGCGTCATCGCCACCGAAGCCGTCTTGGCGTCCACGGACTGCATTTCGGCATCTTGGGCCGCGGCCGCCAACGAGAAGACGGCTTTCGTGCGCACGTCCTGCACCGTCACGGCGTAATCGGCCAGCTTGTCGGCGTCCGCGACGAAGGCTTCGGCCAGCGCCAGCTTATGGCGGAACACGAGTCTGATCTCGCCGTCGCGCTCGCTGAATCCCGGCGTGCGGGCCGTCATGAAGTCGGCTTCGGCAACCGAAGCGTCGTAGACGAGCGCCGTCGGATCGGCATTTTCGGCATAGGGATAATAGGCATAGAGGTCCATGACCTGCCCCTGCTCCATGTAATAGGATTTGGAGCCTTCCTCACGCCACGAACCGTCGGCCTGACGGACGAATTTGGCATTCTGGATGTAGTTGCCCGAAGCGGCCGGATAGGCCTGCGTCTCGGCATCGGTGCGGATCACGGCGAAGAGGCCGATGGCGTCCCCCTCCACGAAGCGGGAGGCATAGGCGACGTCCGTTTCGCTCTTGGTCCGGACGAGCTCCGCCGGCTCGGCGGTCAGACGGATCGCGGCGCACGAAGGCGCGGCGCCGGCGGTCTCCTCCTTCTGGCAGGAGACGACCGAAGCGGCGCAGAAGAACAAAGCCGCAGTCAACAAGGATCGACTGCTGAATAGTAACGTTTTTTTCATATGAACAGCGTTTAAAAGAATACTTACGGATTCGGGGACGGCACCGCCTGCGTCAAACAGACATCCGCCGGACAAAATCACCAAAAGGATACGCACCGCCCGCATCGGGCAAAGCGCCTCATCAACCTATTGGCAAATATAGAAGAAGCCGGACGATTTATGAAACGCAGCTTTTCGGAATTCGTAAAAATTGACAAATTCCGAAAAAAACAAACCCCGAAAAACGGGGTTGCGCTCAGAGCTGGTGCTCGCGGTGGAGTTTGAGCAGTTTCTCGCGGTACTTAGACGACGGCATGCCGATCGCACTCTGGAACGAAGTATAGAAAGTTTGCAGGTGGTTGTAGCCGAGCATCTGGGCAAGCGCCTTCAGCGGCGTATCGTCATCGACGTCGGAAAGACGCCGCACGGCCTCGTCGATGCGGTAGCTGTTGACGTAACTGCTGAAAGCCTTCCCGGCCTGCTGGTTGATCGCACGGGAGATATAGGTGCGGTTGGTGTCGAGCCGCTCGGCGAGCCGTTCGATGGTCAGGTCGTTCTGACGGTAGACGCCTTCCGTCTGCATCAGGTATTCGATCCGGGCGAAGAGTTCGGCGTCGCGCACGGCGTGTTCGTCACGGTCGGGCGACGGCTTTTCAGTCTGCGGGGAAATAGGGTCGGGGGGGCATGGCCGGCTGCGCGGCCTTTTTCTCCTTTTTCAGAAATTCGTACTGCTGCCGGACGATCTGCTTGTACATCTTGTCCTTGCGCCGGTAGAGGATATAGACCACGGTCGAAATGCCGACGGCGAAGAGCAGCAGCAACAGCAGCAGCTGGAATCGGCGCTGCTGGCGGATCAGGTCGATTTCGCTCTTGCGCAGCATGTTTTCCTGCCGCTCGGCGTCGTACTTGACCCGCAGTTCGTTGATCGAACGCTCCCGCTCGACGTTGAAGATGCTGTCCGCCTGACTATGGTAGCTCTTGAAATAGTCCAGCGCCTCGCGGTAGCGGCCCAGCGCGGTTTCGGCCTCGGAAATGCGCTGGTAGAGCTTATAGCGGTGCACGGCGTTGTTGCTCCGCTCCGAGAGTTCGATGCCCTGCCGGAGCACCGGAATCGCGCGGGCGTACTCGCCCCGGTCGTTCAGGTAGGTTCCGTAACTGAGGTAGGTCATCACGGCAGCGGTCACGACCTTCTCGTCGATGTGGTCGAGCGCCATCAGGTAATAGCGTTCGGCGCCCGCATCGTCGCCCTGCGCATGGAGGATATTGGCGTAAAGGCTGTAAAGCTCGGTGTGGTAGCCGAATTTATCGGTGTCGGGAAGCGTCCGGAGGATGTATTCCAAAGCCCGGTCCTGATCGCCGAGCATGTAGTGCATGTAGGCGCTGATGACCGCGCCGCCGAAAGCGAGGTAGTCGTAACCCCACTCGGTGCCCAGCCGGCAGACCTCCTCGGCGTATTTCAGGCCCGCAGGGTCGTTGCGCATGTAATACGTATTGGCCAGATTGCACTGCGCCACCAGATAGAAGCGGTTCAGCGAGGCGCTGCGGGCGTACTCCATCGCTTCGAGGAAATATTCGATGCCTCCGAAATAGTTCGTTTCGATGCTGACGGCATAGATTCCCAGCGCATTGTAAATCCGGCACAGCGCCACCGGGTCTTCGCACTGCCGCCCGCGGATCAAAGCCCGGTCGAGGTATATGCGGGTCGAGTCGCTGCCCTCGGCGAGCAGGTAGGACTGCCCGGAGAAGAGGTCGGCGTACATCAGCGCCCGCTCGTCGTCGTGCGCGGCGCCGGCCCTGCGGAGACGCGAGACGTAGGGATGAATGGCGGCGAATTCGCTCCGCATGGTGTATTGGGAGCAGATTTCGACCAGCAGGTCTATATCCTCAGGGTCCCGTTCCAGCCGCTCCAGCAGCGCAGGAAGCGTATCGGCCTGAATCACCGCGGCATGCGAAGCCGCGCCCTCCTGCGCGCGGACGGCAGGAAGTCCGAGAGACACGACGGCGGCCAATATGAACAAACGTCTGAACATCGCTGGAGATCGGAAAACGGGCCGGGCCGGAGAGTCGGCGCACTCCGTTTTCGCTCTGCTAAATTAATAAAAAAACTCGAAAACGACGAAAAGGCGCCTTTTTAATCCAAAAAGGCATGGTCCGAAGAGCGGGCGAAAACGGGCCGCGCTGCCGTTCCCGCGCCCGCGGACGCGACGGCCCGGAGGTTCACGGCAGGCCGGAGGTTTGCCCGGAGATTTGCACGGCCCGGAGGTTTGCACGGCCCGGAGGTTTGCACGGCCCGGAGGTTTGCGGCGGAATGTCCTCCGGCCCGTGAAACGGAAATGTAACGGGGCCGTCATTTCAAAGTAACGACGGCCCCGTATATTTGCAGTGTGAAAACCGGACGAGGTTTTCCAAGTTGGTTTTAGGTTACATAAGTAGGTTAGTGGGAGATGCAGCGACGCGAGGTCGCGGCATCTTCGTTATTACGGCTATTTCTCCATGTCGTGCAGGTGGATTTCGAGGGCGCGGACCGAAATCTGGATTTCCCAGATCGACACGCCCAGCGAACCGATCAGCAGCAGCAACGCCGCGCCGAAGACATAGGCCGAAAGGACGAAAAATCCGACATACAGCAGGAACATCGTCACCACGCAGAGAAAAAGGCTCGAAACGCCCAGAATCTGCATCGTGCGCGTGAGGTGCAGGCGGCGGCGCAGGTTGTCGATCTGCGCGCGGGTGACTTTCGAGGGGTGCTGGAGGTGCTGCTCCTTGAGCGTGCGCACCAGCTGGGCGTACGACAGAAAACGGTTGGTGTAGGCCAGCAGAATCAGCGAGACGGCTGAAAAGAGCAGTGCGGGGGTCGTAAGAGTCAGTTCTTCCATGACGAATCGGTTTTGCGGAATTACGGTCGCCGTTTCCTGCCGCTTCGGGTCCGCGGCCGCAGAGCGTTCAGGCAGGGCCGAAGCGGCATCATGCCGGGCACGCATCTCTGTGGGCACTCAGCGGGGTGCATCTTAGCGGGTGCGGCGCCAGAAACACGGGACGGCTTCCGGGACAAAGGTACGAAATATTCCGGTCAATGCGCCCGGTCCGACAAAACAGTGAGCGTTCGCCCCGGCAAAACGGCGTGCATCCACCCCGCAAAACAGCGAAGGTCCGGTCGGGCAAAACAGCGTGCATCCGTCCCGGCAAACCAGCAAAGGTCCGCAACATACACCCGCCCCGGTAAAACAGCATACACCCGTCCCGGCAAAACTGCGGCGGGACCCGAAGGCAAGATGCGCGTTCGAGACCTCCGGGCCGTATTCCGCCGCATCGGTCGCACATATCGGCCCGCCGGAATCTGCGGCGGCACCGGTCCGCCGGGCCCGACGCTGCCGATGCCGCCCGATCCCGGTCCGCATTCGTCGCTGCAAAGCAGGGGCCAAACCGTAGGCCGAAGGACTCCGTCCTGCAGAAAAAACGCTCCGGGGCGATATGGTCCGACAAATCGCAGGTATTTTTTAAGATTTTTTAAGAAAATGCGCCGCAGCGTTCGGTATTGTGAAAAAAATAACATACCTTTGCGCATCCCAAAGAAAACAATTTTAATCTCATTTTGACGAATAATAATTTATGGAATTGAACAAAACCTTTATCGACGGACTTTGGAGCAAGGAGATCAACGTGACGAGTTTCGTTCAGACGAACATCACCCCCTACGTGGGCGACGCCTCCTTCCTGCAGGGTCCCACCGACCGCACGAAGCACATCTGGAACCTCTGTCTCAAGGCCCTCGAAGAGGAGCGCGCCAACAACGGCGTCCGTTCGCTGGACAACAAGACCGTTTCGACCATCACTTCGCACAAAGCCGGCTACATCGACAAAGAACAGGAGCTGATCGTCGGTCTGCAGACCGACCAGCTGCTCAAGCGCGCCATCAAGCCCTTCGGCGGCATCAACGTCGTATCGCGCGCCTGCAAGGAGAACGGCGTCGACGTGGACGAGAAGGTTAAGGATATTTTCACCCACTACCGCAAGACGCACAACGACGGCGTGTTCGACGTCTACACCGAGGAGATCCGCTCGTTCCGTTCGCTGGGCTTCCTGACGGGTCTGCCCGACAACTACGCCCGCGGCCGCATCATCGGCGACTACCGCCGTCTGGCCCTCTACGGCACCGACCGGCTGATCGAAGCCAAGACCGAGGACCTGCGCGGCCTGACCGGCCCGATGACCGACGCCCGCATCCGCCTGCGCGAAGAGGTCGCGGAGCAGATCAAGGCACTCAAGGAGATCCGCACGATGGGCGAATACTACGGACTGGACCTGAGCCGTCCGGCGCACTCGGCGCAGGAGGCCGTACAGTGGGTCTACATGGCCTACCTCGCCGCCGTGAAGGAGCAGGACGGCGCCGCAATGTCGTTGGGCAACGTTTCGTCGTTCCTCGACATCTTCATCGAGTACGATCTGGCCCACGGCAACATCGACGAAGTGTTCGCGCAGGAGCTGATCGACCAGTTCGTCATCAAGCTCCGCATGGTGCGCCACCTCAGAATGCAGTCCTACAACGACATCTTCGCCGGCGACCCGACGTGGGTGACCGAAGCCATCGGCGGACGCTTCAACGACGGCCGCACGAAGGTGACCAAGACCTCGTTCCGTTTCCTGCAGACGCTCTACAACCTCGGTCCGTCGCCCGAACCCAACCTCACGATTCTGTGGAGCCCCGACCTGCCGCAGGGATTCAAGGATTTCTGCGCCAAGGTTTCGGCCGACACCAGTTCGATCCAATACGAAAACGACGAGCTGATGCGCGAAGTGCGCCACTCGGACGACTACGGCATCGCCTGCTGCGTGTCGTATCAGGACATCGGCCGTCAGATCCAGTTCTTCGGCGCCCGCTGCAACTTGGCCAAGGCCCTGCTGCTGGCTCTGAACGGCGGCCGCTGCGAGAACACCGGCACGCTGATGGTCAAAGGCATTCCGGCGCTCACCGAGGGTCCGCTGCGCTTCGAAGAGGTGATGTGCAACTACAAGATGGTGCTGACCGAAATCGCCCGCGTCTACAACGAGGCAATGAACATCATCCACTACATGCACGACAAATACTATTACGAGAAGGCCCAGATGGCGCTGGTGGACACCGACCCGCGCATCAACCTCGCCTACGGCGTGGCCGGTCTCTCGATCGCCCTCGACTCGCTCTCGGCCATCAAATACGCCAAGGTGACGGCGCGCCGCAACGAGCAGGGGCTCACCGACGGATTCGACATCGAGGGTGAATTCCCCTGCTTCGGCAACAACGACGACCGGGTGGACCACTTGGGCGTGGACCTCGTGTACTATTTCAGCGAGGAACTGAAGAAGCTGCCCGTCTACAAGAACGCCCGTCCGACCCTCTCGCTGCTGACCATCACCTCGAACGTGATGTACGGCAAGAAGACCGGCGCGACGCCCGACGGACGCGCCAAAGGCGTGGCTTTCGCTCCGGGCGCCAACCCGATGCACGGACGCGACAAGAGCGGCGCGATCGCTTCGCTGGCCTCGGTGGCCAAGCTACGCTACCGCGACTCGCAGGACGGCATCTCGAACACCTTCTCGATCATCCCCAAATCGCTGGGCCCGACGCAGGAGGAGCGGATCGAGAACCTCGTGACGATGCTCGACGGCTACTTCACCAAGGGGGCGCACCACCTGAACGTGAACGTGCTGAACCGCGCGATGCTCGAAGACGCCATGGAGCACCCCGAAAACTATCCGCAGCTGACGATCCGCGTGTCGGGCTATGCCGTGAACTTCACCAAGCTGAGCCGCGAACACCAGCTGGAGGTCATCAGCCGCAGTTTCCACGAGCGGATGTAAGATGATAAAGGTACACTCCTACGAATCAATGGGAACATTCGACGGGCCGGGACTCCGGCTCGTCGTTTTCCTGCAGGGATGCAATTTCCGCTGTCTCTACTGCGCCAATCCCGACACGATCGACGCCTGCGGCGGCACGCCCACGTCCCCGGACGAGATACTCCGCATGGCCGTGGACCAGAAACCCTTTTACGGACGGCGGGGCGGCGTGACCTTTTCGGGCGGCGAACCGACGTTTCAGGCCGCGGCGCTGGCGCCGCTGGTGCGCAGGCTCCGGGAGGCGGGCATCCACGTCTGCATCGACACGAACGGCAGCATCTGGAATCCGGCAGTCGAAGAGCTGCTGGGGCTGGCGGACCTGATCCTGCTCGACGTGAAGCAGGCCGATCCCGAACGCCACCTCGCGCTCACCGGGCGCGACAACGCCCGGACCCTGCGCACGGCGGCATGGCTCGAAGAACACGGCAAACCCTTCTGGCTCCGCTACGTGCTGGTGCCGGGCTACAGCGACGCTGAAGCCGACATCCGCACGCTGGGCGGGCGGCTCGGCGGCTACAGACAGATCGAACGGGTCGAGCTGCTGCCCTACCACACGCTCGGAGTTCACAAATACGAAGCGATGGGAAAGGAGTACAAGCTCTCGGACGTCAGGGAGAATACGCCGGAACAGCTGGACCGCGCGGCGGCGCTGCTGCGCGAATATTTCGCGAATGTGGTGGTGAACTGACGCCCCCCCCGGCCGACTTCGGCGGCGGCCTGCTGAATTGCTACCAGCACTCCGCCTTGTCTTTCAACTCAGGAATCCGGTCACGCGTGTAGACCGGATTTTTGATGCCCTGCCGCTTCTGGGCGACGTAATCGGCCAGCAGCAGGAAAGCCTGACGCCCCAGCAGCAGGATAGCGGCGAGGTTGAAGAGGGTCATCAGCGCCATCGTAATGTCGGCAAGGCTCCACGCCAGATCGAGCGTGGCAAGGGCCCCGAACAGCACCATCGCCCCGACCAGCAGCCGGTAGAGGGTCAGTGCGCCCGGACGGCGGGTGATGAAGCGGATATTGGCTTCGCCGTAATAGTAGTTGCCGATGATACTGCTGAAAGCGAAGAGGAAGATCGCCACGGCGACGAAGACACTGCCGACGGGGCCGATTTCGCTGACCAGCGCGGCCTGCGTAAGCCGGATGCCCGACAGCGATGCGTCGGGGACGCCGCCGAAAAGGATGATAAAAGCCGTGCAGGTGCAGATTACGAGCGTATCGGTGAAGACCCCAAGGGTCTGGATCAGCCCCTGCTTGACGGGATGCGAGACATGGGCCGTGGCGGCGACGTTGGGCGCGGAACCCATGCCCGCCTCGTTGCTGAACAGCCCCCGCTTGATGCCCTGCATCAGCGCGGCTCCCACGCCGCCGCCCATCGCCTGCTCCCAGCCGAAAGCGTTGGCGACGATCAGCTCCACGACTTCGGGCAGCCGCCGGAAATTGAAGAGCACCACGCCCAGCGCAAGGGCGATATACCCCAGCGCCATGACCGGGACCACCACCCCGCTCACGCGGGCGATGCGGTGTATGCCGCCGAAGATAACGCCCAGCGTCAGCAGCGTCAGGGCGATGCCGACCCAATGGTGGTCGAAGCCGAAAGCGCCCTCCCATGCGGCGCAGATCGTGTTGCTCTGCACCGAATTGAAGGCGAAGCCGAACGTGACGGAGATCAGTACGGCGAAGACCACGCCCATCCAGCGCCGGCCCAGTCCCCGTTCCATATAATAGGCCGGACCGCCGATATAGGAATCCCTGCCGCGGCGTTTGTAGAGCTGGGCGAGGGTCGATTCGACGAAGGCGCTCGAAGCCCCCAGCAGGGCGATGATCCACATCCAGAAGACGGCTCCCGGACCGCCGACGGCGATCGCCGTGGCGACGCCCGCGAGATTGCCCGTACCAACGCGGCTCGCCAGCGAGACGGCGAAGGCCTGAAACGACGAGACATGCCGCTCGCCCCGCCGTCCGCCGCCCGCCGACTCCCCCAGCACGCGGAGCATCTCGCGCAGCATGCGGAACTGCACGCCGCGCGTACGCACGGTGAACCATACGGCGCAGCCTAACAGCAGGGCGACCAGCAGATAAGACCAAAGCACGTTATTGACCGAGTCGATCCAGAAGAAAAGGGTTTGCATGGCGGAGATGTTTCGGACAAAGGTAGCAAAGTTAATGCTAAAACGGGAGAAGACCGGAATTCCGGTCTTCTCGAAGCAAATCATTCGGCGGCATCCATCCGGATCGTCTCCCCCGTCCGGCGGCTGCGTTCGGCGGCGTAGCAGATGCGGTGGCTCTCGATCGAATCGTCGATCGTGGTGAGGAACGGCCGCGAGGGGTCGCGGAGCGCGCGGATGAAATCGCCGATCAGCTGCAGGTCGGCCCCGGCGTGGAAGGGCTGTCCGGCGATGTCCGAGAAATCATAGGTCTCGGCATCCCCGCCGCGGAACCTGCGGACCCGCAGCGTACGCTCGTCGCCGTCGATCTCGCCGCCCGTCAGCCGGATGTGGGTCTTGCGGAAATCGTCGTTGGTGAACATCTCCATCGAAAGGCTCATCGTCACCTCGTCGTCCATCTCCATCGAAAGCAGCTGGTGATCGACCACGTCGTTGTCGCAACGATAGACGCAGCGGCCCAGCATTCCCGTGCGCAGTTCCTCCATAATCGTCGCATCGAGCGTCGCTCCGGGCGGCACGTCGAAGTTCGAGACCCAGTCGCGGCGGACGTAGTAGAGGTCGCGCGCCGAGAAGGGGCATTCGGATTCCATCCGGCAGTCGAGACACCGCGCGGCGGAGCCTTCGGGAGCATTCTCCGCACGGAACCAGCGCAGCGACCCGAACGACGAGAGCAGGCGGCAGTGCGAACCCGTCAGCCACAGCAGGAAGTCGATGTCGTGACAGCATTTGGCCAGCAGGATCGGATTGGCTTCGCTCTCGCGCCGGAAGATGCCGCGCACGTAGCTGTGGGTGGCCCGGTCGAGTCCGACCGAAGCGGTATGGTTGACCGAAACGACGTGTCCCAGCCGCCCCGAAGCGACCAGCTCGCGGATCTTGGCGAAATAGGGATGGTAGCGCAGCACATGGCAGACGCCGACCAGCACGCCGCGCCGGCGGGCGCGCCGGGCGATTTCGCGGCATTCGTCGAGACGCTGGGCGATCGGCTTTTCGAGCAGGACGTGGTATCCGGCGTCGATAGCCTTCACGGCCGGGTCGAAATGGGCGTTTTCGGGGGTCGAGATCAGCACCATGTCGGCATCGAGCCTCTCGGCGAAGAAGTCGTCGTAATGGGCGTAGCAATACTTGTCGGGAAGTCCGAAGGCGTCGGCCATGGCGCGGCGGCGCAGGTCGTTGACTTCGACGATCGCGGCCAACCGGAGCTGTTCGGGATTCCGGCGGGCGTATTCGAGGTATTTATGCGCCCGGTTGCCGGCGCCGATCACGACGATCCGCACGGGCCGGGAGAGGGTTGTTTCAGTTTTCATCGGATGTTGCGGAAATTACAGCGGCTGCCACGGCTCCGCCGTCCGCCGCATCGCGGCGTTCGATGCGGGAGGAAAGACGGATGCTAAGTTCGTAGAGCCAGTAAAGAGGTATGATAACCAGAATCAGGCTGAAAATGTCGGGCGGCGTGATGATCGCGGCGATCACCAGCAGGCCGACGAAAGCGTGCCGGCGGTAGCGTTTCAGAAACGACGACGAGACCAGCCCCATACGGGTCAGGAAGTAGACCAGCAGCGGCAGCTGGAACACCAGCGCCGAGGCCAGCGATGCGACGATGACGGTCGAAAGGTACTGATTGACGTCGATCATGTTGACGATCGAAGCGCTGGCTTCGTAATTGATGAAGAAGCTGACCGAGAGCGGCACGATGACGAAATAGCCGAAAAGCAGGCCCGTGAAGAAGCAGGCCGAGACCCAGAATACGAAGCGGTGCGTGGCGGCGATTTCGCGCTGCGTGAGCGCGGGCCTCACGAAACGCCAGAACTCCCAGAGGACGTAGGGCATGGCCAGCACGAGACCCGTCACGAACGAGATTTTCATGTGCAGGTTGAACTGCCCCGCCATGGCGGTATTGATAACCCGGAAATCGAGGTTCGAGACGTCGAACGCTTCGGGATTGACGCTCAGCGAGAGTCCTGTCAGACCGTTGATCCAGCCGCAGAGCGCGGCGAGGCCGTGTCCGGTCTCCAGCAGCAGCCGGTTGGTCGGGAAACCGGCGCTCTTGGGGCCGAAAAGTACCACGTCGATCAGGAAGTGCCGGGCGAAAAATGCGGCGACGGCGATCACGACGACAGCGGCGGCACCGCGCACCAAATGGGGGCGCAGCGCCGCGAAATGGGACCAGAAGTCCATCTCCGCGCTTTCGTTTCCGGCGTTGGGTTTCGACATATCGGTTCGTTGGGGAATTCGCGCCGTGCTACGGACTATTTATCCGCCGGTTTGTCTCCGGGGGCTTCCGCCGGATTCGGCTTCTTGTTTTCGGACGAATAGTCCGTATTCATGGCGTCCTTGAACTCCCGCACGCCGCGGCCCATGCCGCGCATCAGTTCGGGGATTTTCGCGCCGCCGAAGAGCAGTATCACGACGAATACGATAATCAGCAGCTGGCCGTATCCGATCATACAGGGTATAAACATAGTCTTGCAGTTTTTGCGTTTCACAATTGCGGTCCGCGCCGCATCCCTGCGGAGTCCGCCTCCCGTGCGGGATCATCCGCACGGGAGGCGGGCAGCGCCGTCTATTGGCGGCCGGCGCTCAGGTCCAGCACGCGCAGGTTGCGGAACTGGATGCCCGCACCGTGGCCCAGCAGACCGAGATGGCCTTTCTTATTGAAGAGTCCGGGATGGTTCTTGCCGTCCACGGTATAGGGATTCTTCTTCGAGCCGTCCTCCGAGACGTTGTGTCCCTTGCAGGCTTGGCGGATATCGCCGTCGAGGATCACGCGGCCGTTGACCGTGACCGTAATGCGGTCGCCCACGGCGTGTATCTCCATCGTATTCCACGTCCCCAGATCGCCGAACACGACGTGTTCCTGCGCCGGGATGATGCCGTAGACGGAGCCGTGCTGCTGGTAGATGCGCAGGTTCTTGTAGATCGGCGCGTCGTGGTCGAGAATCTGGATTTCCATGCCGTGATAGGCGGCGTCCACGCCCATCGGCGTACGGATGCCGATGCCGTTGTTGACGCCCCGGCGCAGGAAGCGGAATTCGAAGCGCAGGTCGAAATCGCCGTACTCCTTGACCGTATAGAGGTTGCCCGATCCGCCATAGGAGGCGGTCACGTCGATCGTGCCGTCCAGCGGAACGTAATTGACCGTGTTGCCCGTCCATTTGTGCAGCGAACGGCCGTCGAAGAGCACTTCGTAGCCCTGCGCCGCCTCTTCGGGCGAAAGTTCGAAAACAGGCGTCGAGGGCAGTTCGCCGATGTAGAGGTTGCGGAAGCAGGCGGGAGCCGCCAGACCCGACAGTTCGATGCGGCCGCGTACGCAGACCGGTTCGCCGGGAGCGCAGGGGTTCGTCAGCACGACGTTCTCGGCCAGCGTCACCCCGTTCTCGATCAGCGTGATGCGGTCATCGACGACCTTGGCGTAGAGCGTATTCCATGTGCCGGGAGCGTTGTCCGCAGCGGCGGCCGGGGTATCGGTCTGCCCCTGAGTCTTCAGGCCGGTGCCTTCGGTTCCGCCCAGCCGGATTTGGGACATCGAACGTACGGCAAGCCCGGCTTCGCCTTCGGAACGCCATTCGAGCCAGAGTTCGAAATTCTCGTATTCCTTTTCGGTACCGATCGTACTCGGAGCCTTGCCTGCGAAAACGAGGGCGTTTCCGTCCGCGCTCCAGTTCGCGGCCATCGCTTCGGCGGCGGCTTTGCGCAGGCCGGCGATCCGGCGGGCCGAAAGTTTCCGCTCACCGGCGGGATCGGCGGTCACGGCGGTCCATCCTTCGAGACCCGCGGTCGGAAGAAGAGCGAAGCCCGCAGCGGGGATTTTGCCGAGCAGTCCGGTGATCTCATCGACGGCGTATCCCGCATCGGCGTCGGATTTGGCCAGCTCCCTGTAGACCTCGCGGGCCTGCTCCAGCGCACTGCGGACAGCCTCGCCGCCCGGCATCGGAGCGCTCTTGGCGACGATCGTCTTCACGGCCGCGGCGGCAGCTCCGGCGGTTGCGGGGTCGGAGAGGTAGTCGGCGGCCAGCATCAGGGCGGGCACTTCATGGACGCCCGCAAGGTAGCCGAGCAGTTTGTTCCGCACGGCGGCCGAGGGTTTGAGTTCGAGTCCCTGCCGGTAGAGCTGGCAGCGGCGGACCGGAGTCGCAGGCTGTTTGGCGCAGAGGTCGGCATAACGCATCAGGGCGCGGTCAGCCAGAGCCGGATTTTCGGCGGCGATGCGGTAAAGGATATCGGTCATCGCAGGGCTTTCGACCGTCAGCAGGGCGGCGAAAGCGGCTTCGCGGTCACCCTCGCGGAATCCGGCCAGCAGGCTGGCGACGGCTTCGGGGGTGCCGGTCTGCGCCAGCACGGGATAATAGCGCGCCGGAATTTTCGACGCCCGCATGTAGCCGGCGATCGCGCCGTAGCGTTTGTCGGCCGGAAGCTGCGCCGAAGTGCGGATCAGCGCGGTCTGGATTTGCGCCGCATGCTGTCCGTCGGCGGCATCGAGCAGTCCGGCCAGACGGTCCATATGGCGGGGTCCGGTCACATAAGGAAGAGCGGCATAGGCGGCTTCGCGCACCTGCTTGTCAGAAGTCTCCAGCAGTGCGAAGACGCGGTCCGCGGCCACGGTCATGCGGCGTGCGGCGGCCAGCCTGAGGGCCGGAACGAGCACCTCGGCGTCATCACGCGCAAGCAGCCGCTCGACCATCGGGTCGATGCGGCCGTTGAAGGCAAGCAGGGCTTTCTCGGCGGCTTCGGCATGGGGACCTTCGAGCGCCGAGACCAGCGCTGCGAGCGCCTGCTCGCCGCCGATACGGCCCGAAGCTTCGATGGCGGCCCGTGCGACCCGGTCGTCGGACGAAGTCACGGCGCCCGTAATCACACCGCTCTGCGACACGGCGCCGCAGTCACCCAGCCACGCGAGCACCGCAGTCCGGGTTTCGGCGTCATAGCGCGGCATGCCGGCGGCAACCCGCGCAAAGATCTCGTCGTCGCCCTTGCCGAGCGTCTGCAAAGCGGCATAGCGGTATTCGGCAGGTCCCTCCTTGACGGCGGCCAGTACGTAAGGCATCGCCTTTTCGGTACCGAGCGCATCGGCAAGTACTGCGAGAGCCGCACCACGCACATACTGGCGGTCGCACTTGAGCAGGCCCTTGGCGGCTTTCACGGCCGGCTGGGCGTCTCCCGCGGCCACGAGGTTCGCAAGCAGGCGCAGATAGGCATCGGCAGCGCCGGTGTTATCCCAGCCGTAACCGGCCTCGGCGGCTGCGGCGGCCAGCGGTTTGAGCGAAGCGCGCGAACCGCAGACAGCCAGCGCATTGTAAATCTGTTCGGCCGTCCGGGCGTCGGCGCCGCCGAGCCATCCCAGCAGGAAGGGTTCGGCCTGCGTCATCCGCTTTTCGGCAAAAGCATAGGCCAGCGCGCGTTTCCGTTCGGCCGCAAGGCCCTCCTTGCGGGCCTCGGCGAGCAGAACCGGCTCGGTGCCGGGCGTCGAAATCAGCGCACGGATCGCATAGTCGGACAGATAGGAGTCGTCCAGATAAGGCAGTATCCATGCCGCGTCCTCCGCCGCGGAGCAGAGCTGCAGCTGCGAGAAGAGGAAAGCGCGGTTGGCGTTGTCGGCGCAGCGTTCGATCGCCCGAACCAGTCCCTTGCGGACATCGGCGCACAGGGCTTCGTTTCCGGGGGCGGTCGCATAGGCAGTGATGCCGTTCAGGGCGTATTCGAGCGTCGCGTTCTTACCCTTGTCGGCGGGAGTGAGCATGCCGGCGATCATTTCGACACCGGCGCTTCCCGTAGCGGCAAGTTCGCCCATCACTTCGTTGAAAACGGCGGGCGTGGCGGCCGGAAGCTGGGCCAGACCGTCGGCAACGACGGTTTCGGCGTTGCGCTGCCGGGCGTCGAGCTGCTGGGCGGCGGCCCCTGCGGGCAGCAGGGCGATCAGGGCGATCAGGGCGCCCAGAATAAACAGTCGTGTGATTATCTTTTTCATGGTAACAGGTGCTAAATATGCCACGGGCCGCGCATCGGCTGATCGATCAGTCGGTTGGCGGCATCGTCGCCGATGAAGAGTTGGGTGTCGGGATCGAAGTGCAGGGTGCGGTTCAGCCGCAGGGCGCAGGCGCCCAGATTCACGAGCGTCGAACTGCGGTGACCGATCTGCTCGTCGAGCGCGAATTTGCGCCGCGTACGCACGCACTCCAGAAAATCGGTGTTCTGCGGTTCGGGATCGGGCATCTCGGCCAGTTTCTCCATCACGTCGGGAATGGTGCAGCGGAAACCCTTGTAGACCTTACCCAGCGGACCTTCGATATAGGGCGTGTCGCCCTCGCTTTCGAAGCCCTCGCCTTCGAGGACGATCTGGCAGCCGTCATCGTAGGTATAGACGATTTTACGCCAGATGCCCACGGCGTCGGGATGCTGCTGCGGAGCGTCCACCTCGATCTTGACGGGCGACGTCTCGTCCTTGCCCAGCAGGTACTGCACAGGGTCCATGTAGTGCTGGCCCATGTCGGTAAGACCGCCGCCGTCGTAGTCCCAATAGCCGCGGAAGGTGCTGTGCACGCGGTGTTTGTTATAAGGCTTGTAGGGCGCCGGACCGAGCCACATGTCGTAATCCAGCTCGGCGGGAACAGGTTCAGGAGCGAGGTTTTCCCGGCCCACCCAGAAGAACTTCCACGTGAATCCGGTGGTGCCCGAAATGGTCACCTTGAGCGGCCAGCCCAGCAGGCCGCTGTCGATCAGCTTCTTGAGCGGCTCGACCGTCGTGCCGAGACCATAGAAGGTATCCTTGAAGCGGAACCAAGTGTTCAGGCGGAAGATGCGGTTGTTGCGCCGGACGGCTTCGGCTACGCGCTTGCCTTCGCCGATGGTGCGCGTCATCGGTTTCTCGCACCAGATGTCCTTGCCGGCCTTGGCCGCCTCGACGGCCATGATGCCGTGCCAGTGCGGCGGCGTGGCGATATGCACGATGTCGATATTGGGGTCGGTGATCAGGCGGCGGAAGTCGCTGTAGGCTTCCAGCGTCTCGCCGAACTTCTTCTGTCCCAGCGCAACGGCGCTTTCGAGGTGTTTGCGGTCCACGTCGCAGACTGCCACCAGCCGGCAGTCCTTGTTGCTGGTGAAGTGGTAGCTGCTCTTGCCGATGCCGCCCACGCCGATGATGCCTTTGGTGAGCTGGTCGCTCGGAGCGGTGAACTTCGGGCCGCCGAGCACTTGGCGCGGGACGATCGTCAGCAGCGCCATGCCGCCCAGCGTTTTCAGAAAATCTCTACGGGAGGTACTCATGTTTATCGGAATGTTAGTAGTTTATAAAGTCGTCAGGCGGAAATTGCGCCACTGCACCTTGATCCCGCCGCCGTCGTGGATCTGCAGGGCAATGCGGCCCTGTGCGGCGCCGATCTTGGCGTCGGTAATGTCCACCATCTGCTCGCCGTTGAGCCACGTCTGCACCCGGTCGCCCTCGACCCGCAGGCGCAGCGTATTCCACTGGCCCTCCTTGAGGATGTTCTCCTTCTCGTCGGGAATCTGAACCAGCCATCCGCGGCCGTAGGATTCGTAAATGCCCGCCGTGTCGTGGCCCTTGGGAGCCACCTCGCACTGCCAGCCGTGGACCTTCACGGGCGGCTCGACGAACGAACGGAAGAAGACGCCCGAATTGCCGTTGGCGAGCTGTTTGAATTCGAGCGTCAGGTCGAAGTCGTTGTAATATTCGCGCGTGGCGAGATAGCCGTACTCCTTGTCGGGACCGCTCTCGCAGACGAGGTTGCCCTCCTTGTCCACGTACCACTTCTCCGTGCCGTAGGCTTCCCAGCCCGTGAGGTCTTTTCCGTTGAAAAGCTCGACTTCACGGCCCGCCTTGCGCGGCAGCTCCTTGATCTTCAGGTTGCGGAACGAGGCCGGATAGCCGTGGTCCTGCAGGCAGATGACGCCACGGCGGGCCAGTCCGTATTCGGGAGCCGTCTCCCACTTGCCGCTGTTCTTGCGGGCGAACCAGTCGTCGGTGTAGGCATCGAATTCGAGGATCTTGTGTCCGTTGAGCCAGTGCTCGACATGGCCGTTGTCGCAGACGATGCGCGAGTTGTTCCACTCGCCCTGCGGGTTGACGAACATCGAATCGGGATCGGGCAGGTGCATGGCGTAATCCACGCCCAGCCGCTGCCACTCCTCAAGTTTGGTAGGAGCGTTCTCGGCCTCCCAGCCGTCGTTGTCGATCAGCTGGTATTCGGGACCCGTCACATAGGGGACCTTGAAATAGGGATCTTCGAGCACGTGGTAGAGCATGCCGCTGTTGCCGCCGTAGGAGAGTTTCCAGTCCCAGTCGAGGATGAAGTTTTCGTACTGTTTCTTGGTGACGATGTAACCCGAAAGGTCGCTGCCGTCGCCGTTGGCCTGAATGCAGCCGTCCACGACGTGCCACGGCTGCGTGAGCGAATCGCCGTTGTAATCTTTCCACTGGTCGAGCGTCTTGCCGTCGAACAGCAGCTCCCAGCCGTCGGCGGCCTCGGCTTCGGTGAGCACATTCTGGGGCGACGCGCACGAAACGCCCGTCGCAAGCAGCAGCGCGAAACCGCACGTCCGGGCGAGTCCGCTGCAAAGATTGGATCGAGATAACATAACTTTAAGGTTTATCGGTTCTTTTATATATTGGTGTCGGCCTTCATCCGGAGGGGTCGGCTCCGGCATCGTCCCGCGCCCGGCGGCAGGCCGCGGCGAAGGGCGCCGTCCGGAGGACAGACACGTTTAGGGCCTGCGTCGGACGGTCAAGACAAAGTTACCTTTATTTTATGAATTTTCCAGCGTACATATCGAACTATATAGAACTATATAGGTCTATATACAACTGATTTCCAGAAAAATAAAAAACACGCCCAAACCCTGGATTATATAGACTCCGGACATGTCACAACCCTGTTTTCGAGACCTGTTCCTCGAAATTATCGCGGTCGAGAGCCGCATTGCGCAGCTTGGTGCGGTAGGTATAGACCGTCGCCGAGGCGCAGTTGAGCAGCGAGGCGATATGCCCGCTGTCGGTAATCCCCAGCCGGATGGCGGCCAGAATGCGCAGCTCGGTAGTCAGCGACGAATCGGAGCGCGGCGTAAACCGGAACTCCGGTTGCAGCAGCTCGTTGACCTGCCCGATAAAGTTGGGGAAGATATCCAGAAAGGAGCTGTCGAACGACTGGTAGAATTTCTGGTACTCGCCGTCGATCACCTGCGACGAATTGAGACGCCGCACGACTTCGTCGGCGCCCTTGGTCTTGGCGATGCGGCACACTTCGCGGCGGAAGGCGTCTATCTGCTTGATATAATGGACCGAAAGGTCGATATAATGGCAGACGTAGCGGTCCTTGATGCGGTTGGAATCGACCAGCGCGTTGTTGATGTCGCGGATATGGTCGTTCTTTTTCAGCAGTTCGTCGTGCTTCTCGCGCAGCAGGTCGCTCATCCGGATCAGCTGTTCGTGACTGCCTTGCAGACGGCGGTGCTGCCAAAGGACGAACCACAGGATCGCGATCAGCACGATCAGGAAAATCCCGGCCAGCCAGATCGTGCGGGACATCAGCTTCTGCTGCTGGGCGATATTCGAAATCACGGCCTCGTTGATCTTCACCACCGCCGAAGAGGAGTTGGGAATCCGCGTCACCGATTTGCAGCGGATCGCGTCGTCGAAGGTCGAACCCATGTAGGCCGTCGCCCGGTCGTAATCCTTGCGGTCGAAAAGTTCGAGGGCCAGATCGTACAGCGACGAATAGGAGCGGGTGCCGGCGCGCAGGTCGGATATGGAGGACTCGGCCAGATAATAGAGCATCCGGTCCTCGTCGCCCTGCCCCTTGGCGATATGCGCCATCGAATAGTAGACGAGGGCGAAATTCTGGTGGCTCAGGTTTTTGGCCGTCAGCGGTTCGAGCAGCTGCAGAGCCTCGTCGTAGCGACCCGTTTCGCTGAGCCGCGCGGCGGCCATGCGCATACGGGTCTGGTCGCTGCAACCCGGCACCGAGAGCTTCCTGATATGGGAAAGCGTATCGCCCCACGCCCTCTTCTGAAGGGAATCCGCGGCTTCGTCGTAGCGGCGCGAAGCCACCGAACTGTAGCGCGAATGCCAAGCCCTGTATTCGCCGGGCGTCATGCCGGCCGTATCGATCTTCCGGAAAAGCTCCTCGGCCAGACTGACCTGCCCCCGTCCCAGCCAGACGTCAATGTCGCCCAGCAGGGCGAAGCGGCGCACGTGCCGCGACCCGGTCCGCTCGGCCAGCCGGTAGAGCCGTTCGACATAATAGGCCGACGAATCGAGGTGGAAAGTCACGTAAATCTGGGCGACGGCAAAGAGCCATTCGGCACGCTCCAAGGGCGGCAGGCCGTCGTCGATCCGGCTGCGCAGCGCGTCGGCCTGCTCCTGCCGCCACTGCTGGTAGCGGGGCTTGTTGGCGAGTTCCGCGTCGAGCCGTTCCAATGCCGCCTCGGTCTGCAGCGAATACTCCGGGCGGTCGGCACACCCCGGCAAGAGAGTGCACGCCAGCACGGTCCACAAGAATCCGAAGGAGAAAAGAAAGTTCCGAGGTTGCATCGTCGTAATTTTGGATTGAACAAAATTAAAACAAATGCCCGGCATTACAAACTTTCTAAATTATTTTATTCCGCAGTCCGGAAAATCCGCGGTCCGGGAAATCTCAGATCCTACCATAGAAACTCTCCGCGCGGCGGCTTCCGGAACGGGCGCAAAACGGAAAGTGAGCCGGACCGTCCGGCTCACTTTCTGTCATAAAGATTCCCGTAAAAATTCGGGTGCGACGCACTACAGCCCCTCCGACCCGATTCTGCCGAGCAGTTTGGCGGGATAGTTCGTACATACGGCCTTCATCTTGGGGTAATATTTCAGGACGTAGGTCATTTCGGGGTCCGTATCGGCATTGTAGACGCTCAGCGCGACACCGGCGTCGAGGTAGCTCTGCAGCGGGTACTTCGGATTCGAAACTTCGGCACCGCCGGCAAAGAAGTTCGAGTAGTCGAGGTTCGCCCACGGATCGAGATAGGACTTATAGGCCGAAGGCGCCGAGTAGCTCATCCAGCCGACCTCGATGCCGGCCAGCTGGGCCGCGGAATAACATCCCGCCCAGATCGCGGCATTGCCCGAAACGATGAACTCGCAGAAATGCTGGGCCTTCTTCTCCCTGATGATCTCGCAGGCCCGCGAGCAGGCCTTGACCGACTCGGCCGTGTTGGAGGTCGCACCGCCCACCTCGATCCGTTTCACGTCGAGCCAGAGCCGCGTCGTTCCGGCATGGAGCGCCACGTCGATAAACTCCTCCAACGTCGGCAGCAGCTCGCCGTTGGAGAGCTTGCCCGCGGCACGCAGTTCGTCGAGCGTGTGTTCCCACGGCTTGAGGTTGTTCACATAACAGCCGTTGGCGGCATGCGCGACGACGACGTTGTTGTCGGCAGTCCAGTAAATATCGCACTCCGAGGCGTAACACCCCAGACTGATGGCGTAACTGAGCGAAGCGATCGAGTTGTCGGGATATTTGGCGGTCCCGGCCTCGGCCGAGCCGCCGCGGTGGGCGACGACCTTGTTGTTCACCTTTTCGGGAACGGGAATTTCATCGCCGCCGCCGTTATCCGAACCGCCGTCGGGATCGTACACGGGATATTCGACCGGGTACAGGTAATCGTCGTCGCAGCCTGCCAGCGAAAGGGAAGCGCCCATCGCAAACAGCAGGAGCAGTTTCAGTACTTTCATAATTCAGATTCGTTGTTAAGATCCGGCCGCAGGGCGGGTATGCCCCGCAGCCGGTCGGTCCTTAAAAATTCTCGTAATTCTTGACGCAGCGGAACGACGCCGAGCAGTCGCCGATATTATAAGTAGTGCTGACGGTCAGGTCCGCGGCATTGTTGGTCAGCGCATTGATACGCCAGCACTGGTAGACGCCGCTGCTCAAACCGCCCGGATGGCAGATGAACATCTCGCCGCGGGAAGCATAATACTGATACCCGGACTTGAACAGCCGGCGGCCCTGCGGGAAGAAGTCGAATCCGAACGCATCGGCGGCCGCGTGGCGCGTCGGCGCCGCACTCCACCCTTCGGCCGAACGCAGCACATCGGGCACGCTCCACTTTCCGATCATGGCGCTGAGCGGATTCGGCGTCACGCCCTTGGCTGCGGCCGCGGCACAGAGCATGTCGTAGAAGTCCTGCACGTTGGCTACATGCCAGCCGTAGGGACAGATGCCCTGAATCTGCATCGAAAGACTCGGCGTATTCTCGAAATCGGCAGAGGCAAGCGACTTCACGCTGCTCACGGGGATATCGTTGCCGACGGCATCGACGAACGTACTGCCGGGACGGTACTCCGCAGGCCAGTCCGTAAGCAGGCGCGCCAGCTCAACGGCGGCCTTCGGGGTGCCCGTCAGGAACTCGGTCAGCGTATAGATGCGGCCGTATTTGGCGGACATCTCCACTTCGCCCTGCGCCTTGCCGCCGCTCTCGACTTCGTCGTAATCGCTCACACGGACCGTCTCGTAGCTGCTGACGTTCGACGTATAGCCGCCGACGTTGTTCGCATCGGAGACCATGCGGCTGCCGAGCTTGATGCCGCCGATATTCTCGCCGCCGTTCCAGTCGAGACCCGCGCGCATCCAGACCTTGGTGCGGCCGTTGGCCGTGTAGGTCGAGGTCGCGTATTTCGCCACTTCGCTGTCGGGCAGACAGTTGGGAGTCGTGATGCGCTCGATCGAATAGGTCTTCTCGTTCAGGTTGAGCGTAACGATCCGCAGTCCGGCCACATCGACCGTCAGATCGGTTTCGGCCGCCGAGAGATTGCCGGCGCCGTCGAGGTGGTAGGTATCGCCTTCGGTCGTGTAAACCGAGAAACGTCCGTTCTTGACATAGACGCTGTCCACATACACCCGGTCGGAAAGTTTGGTCATCTGACCCCACTTCTCGCGGGTCGGGTACTTGGGCACGCCGCTGCCGTAGAGGTAGCAGTAGACGTCCTTGCGCAGCTGGGTGACGGGAATGACCGTCCGGGCTTCGCTCGTGTCGGGCGTGCCGGCCGTGACAGTGATTTCGGCCGTGCGGTCCGCCGTATTGTCGCCGTATTCGGTGCAGGTCACCGTTATCGTGCCGTCGCCGTTATCGACGACCGTACACCAGTCGGAATCGGACACGGCCGCAAAGGTGTCCATATTGGTGTCGATCGCAACGGCAGCGGGCTGCGGATTCTCAGCCATGAAGGTCAGCGATTCGGGCGCGGCCTTCACATAGGCGTCGGCATAGATGCCCTTCTGCACGACCGGGACTTCCAGCACAGTGCCGTCGGAGGCCGTGATCGTAAGCGTCGTCTGACGTTTGTAAGCCGTATTTTCGAGGAAGGCGAGGACAACGGCGTCCTCATAAACGGTTCCCGTGCTTTCGCCGGGGACCTTTTCCCGGACCGCGGTCACCCATGCGGACTGGACCGAACAAGACCAGTCCAGATTCCGCTTCGACTTCGGGGCGAGCGTGACGACCACATTCTGGGTCGCGGCGGCGCTGCCGACCGAGACCGTCGAGGGATAGATGCTGATGAGCGTCGCCGTCGAAAGCAGGTCGTCGTCGGTATCGGTCGAATAACAGCCCGCAAGCAGCATGGCTGCGGAAAGCAGCGCCGCCGTATATAGCATTCGTAATGTTTTCATTCTGAGTCAGCTTTTTTCATTAAACAATACACCGTTACGACCAGCCCTGTGTCTGCGTGATCTTGTTGTTCTTGTTCATCGCCTTCTTCGACACGGGCATCAGCAGCTGGTTGGGGCGCGACGTGTCGATGCCGCACTGTCCCAGCCCGTCCACATAGCGGTAGGGGTTGTAATCATGGATCGCCCCCAGACGGATCAGCGTGAAATAGACGTTGCCCTCTTCGGCGAACTCCTTGAGGTTCTCGTCCACGAGCGCCTGCCGGACGGCCGCGGCCGAGGAGTCGGTATAGAAATTCGCTTTGCCGTAGGCGCGCTGCGCCAGCGTATTGAGGGCCGTGAGCGCTCCCGAATAGTCCTTCCGGTGGTAGCGCAGTTCGGCCAGCATGGTGTAATACTGCGCATAGCGGTAGAGGATGAAATCCTGCTCCCAGACCATCGTGCCCGTAGAGATATTGCCGATGAGCTTGTTGGGCCACTGGATGACTTCGTACATATCGCTGACGCCCGTGCGCTCCATGTAGGTCACATCGGTCCGCTGGTCGCCCAGCTCCTTGCTCCGCTTGAGGAACCCGATGAAGTCGTCCGAGTAGAGGAACCACTGGTTCGAACTGACGGGCACCCCGTCGGGAGCGTTGCGGTACTCGGCCTTGATCTGGGTGCTGCCCCAGATGAAGTAGGAGAAGTAGCTGCCCGACGTATACTCGCCGTTCTCCAGATGCAGGGCGAAAGCGATCTCCCTGTTCTTCTTGTTCGAGATGCTGAACACGTCGGCGAACCGGTCGAGCAGGCCGGCCGACTGCACCGCGCCCAAAGCCGTCTCGGCCATGGTCAGGTAGCCGTCGCCGCCGCCCGCCGCATACATCCAGAGCGCGAAGTCGGCACGGAGCAGATTGACGTTGTCGGCCGTCGCATAGTAGCAGCCCTTCGCATTGGTCCTGATATACCCCGCCGCAGCGTTCAGGTCGTCTTCGATCCGGGCATAGACCTCGGCGACCGGATGGCGCGAGGGATAGATCGCCTCGCCGGTTCCCTCGGTCGGAGTCGTAATCACCGGAGCGTCGCCCCACACGCGGGCGATCCAGAAGTAGCAGTACGCCCGGATGAAACGGGCGTTGCCCAGACAGTAGTTCATATTGTCCTCGGACATGCCGATTCCGGGAGCGTATTTGAGCACCTGATTGCACTGGTCGATGGTGGTGTAAAGATAGCTCCAGTCGGTCGAGGCATCGGAGGCGCTGAGGGTGTTGAGCATGACGTCCAGCATGTCGTTGTCGCACAGCGAGCGGCCGGTGCCCTTGCCCCACATGGCCGGGCCGACGCGCAGTTCGCCCCAGAAGAAAGGATTGGCCTTGCTTTGGGCGAACGCCTGCCGCAGGCGGTAGTAGATGCCGGTAGTGGCGGTGAGGGCGTCGCTCTCGCTGGTCCACATGTTGGTGGTGTTGAGCTTGTCGGACTGCGTGACGTCGAGTTCCCCGTGACAGGAAGTGCTCAGCGCAACCGAGGCGGCCCCCAGAACAGAAAGGATTATTCCATATATTTTCATAGCATTCTTGTTTTTAGATCACCGAATCATCCGCATTCTCAGAAGGTCGCCTTGAGGCCGAAGAGCACCTTGCGCGTCGGAGGATAGTTGTTGAACGAAGTGGCGCTCGAACTGGTAACGCTGTACATGCCCGTCGAGCTGCCGACCGAGGCGGATTCGGGCGAAATACCCTTGACGCCGGTCCAGTAGCAGAGCGTGTTGCCCGACACGGAAACGGTCAGACGGCCCAGACCGACCTTGCGGATCCAGCGCAGCGGGAGATCGTAGGAGAGCGTCACGTCGCGCAGGCAGAGGTAATCGGCCTTCTGCACGTTGATATTCGAAATGCGCGAGTAGTTGCGGTTGCCGCCGTCGGCGTCGTTGGGAGTCAGGCGGGCGAACTTGGTGTCGTCGCCGGGCTTCTGCCATGTATTCAGGGCATCGTAGACCAGATTCCAGTTGCAGTTGCCCATCGAGGTCTGGAAGCAGCGCGTATACTGGTAGTTGTAGATCGAATGTCCCAGCGCATAGTCGAGGTAGACCGAAAGGGTCAGGTTCTTGAATTTGAAGGTATTGTTCATACCGCCCGTCGAATGGGGCACGACATTGCCCAGCAGGAACATGTCCTCGCCGTTGATCTGCTCGCGGCCGTCGGCCGTAAGCGCCGACCCCGCGCGGTTTTTCCACTCGTAGTCGCCCACGTCCTTGCGTCCGGCGATCGACAGGCCGTCCGAACGGCGGTAGCCGTGCGAGTTGGAGTCGTAAAGCGCGGCGTCGGCCTGCGCCTCGGATTCGATGATATGGGAGGTCTTGTAGCCGTAGATGCGTCCCAGCGGCTCGCCGACGGCCGTGCCGCCGAAGCGGTAGCCCGACTCGGACATCGTATAGCCGCCGATGCGCCATGCGTCTTTGCCGTCGATATCCTTATAGTAATACTCGTCGGGCAGCGACAGCACCTTGTTGGCGTTGAACGAGTAGGTGAAGTCGGTCGTCCAGCTGAAGTTCTTGGTGCTGACGTTCACCGACGAAATTTCGAATTCGAGCCCGTAGAAGCGGATCGAACCGACGTTCTGCATGGCCGAGCCGTATCCCGACGTATCGGGCAGCGAGACGTCGAAGAGCAGGTCTTCCGACTTCTTGCTGTAATAGTCGGCGGCCACGCGCAGGCGGTTGTTGAAGAACGCCATGTCGAGACCGATGTCGAACTGCTTGGTCTTCTCCCACGTCAGGCCGAGGTTGGGCAGCGTCGAAGCGAGCGTAGCGCCCGAACCGGCATAGATGCCCGTCACGCTGTAGGCACCGAGCGTGTCGTAATAATCGACGTTGTTGTTACCCGTCAGACCGTAGCTCAGGCGGAGTTTCAGCTGGTTGAACTTCTCGACGTTCCAGAACTTCTCCTCGGAAACGACCCAGCCGGCCGAAACAGCGGGGAAATAGCCCCAGCGGTTATCCTTGGCGAAGAGCGACGAACCGTCGGCGCGCATGGTGAAGCCCAGCATGTATTTCTCCTTGTAGTTGTAGTTCAGACGTCCGAAATAGGAGATCTGGCACCACGGCGTCTGGGTGTCGGTCCATGCGGTAGGCGTGGTGCCCGCCCCCAGCGTCGGGGTCTTGTCGGACTCGGCGCCCTGCACGGTCATCGACATGCCGTTGATCTTGCGCTTGAGGAAGTCGTATCCGGCCATGGCGCTGAGATTGTGGTCGCCGAAGGATTTGTTGTAATCGACGTGCGCCTGAAAACTCAGGCGGTTGGTCTGCGACCACCCTTCGTAGGTCTGGCGGGTCTGGCTGATGGCGTTGCCGGCCAGATACTGGTAGCTGTTCTTGTAGGAGTTGTGGTTGGCGATCTGGGCGAAAGCCGACAGGCCGTCGACAATGTCCCACTTGAGGTTGAAGTTGGCCGTGGAGCGGCGGGTCACATAGTTGTTGGTATAGTAGCGGTCGAACCATGCCGCCGAGATGGTCGTACTGTTGGTGCCCTGACCGGGCTGGCCGTCTTCGAGGTAGTCGCGGTGGGTGGCGGGCATGAACATGCCGCGGCCCAGAATCGTCCAGTAGTTGCCGATGCCGCTCGAAGGGATCTCGTTGCCGCTGGTCTCCGAGTAGTCGAAGGTCGTACCGGCCGTAAGGCTCTTGGTGATCTTGAAGGAGGTGTTGCCGTGGAACGTAAAGCGGGAGAAATCGGTGTTGATGCCGATGCCGCCGTCTTTCATGTAGCTGGCCGAAGCGGCGTAGGTCACCTTGTCGCTGCCGCCGTTCACGCCGAGGTAGTACTGCATCCAGTAGGAGTCGTCGAACCACTGGCTCTGCTGGTCGTTATCCTGAAAAACGATGATCTTCGACGGATCGACCGGATCGACCACCGAACTCCAGCCGCGGGGCACGCTTTCGCCCTCCTGCAGGTAGCGGGTCGTCCAGATCGACGAATCGCCGTTGCCGATACCGGCCGAGTTGGCGCCCGTCAGCACCTGCTGTCCGTAGGTATATCCGGGGCAGTCGTTCAGCGCGCGGCGCATGGTGACGACATAGTCGCGGGCGTCCATCAGGTCGAATTTCGTCGCGGGCGAGGTCCATGCGGCCTGCGCCTCGAACGTAATCTGGGGCCCCTTGGCGCGGTTACCCTTCTTGGTGGTCACCAGAATCACGCCGTTCGACGCGCTGGCTCCGTAAATACCCGCCGAAGCGGCGTCCTTCAGGATCTCGATCGACTCGATGTCGTTCGTATTGAGTCCGGTCATCTCGCGGCGAACGCCGTCCACGATGATGATCGGCGCATTGGACTGGTTGATTGACGAACCGCCGCGGATCAGGAACACCGGATCGCTGCCCGGCTGGTTGTTGGCCGTCGAGACGCGTACGCCCGGAACCTTGCCCTTCAGCGCATCGCCGATCGAATTGACCGGAACGCCTTCCAGATCGGCGCCGCTCACCTTCGAGACGGCGCTGGTCAGCGTGCGGCGCGACTGGGTGCCGTAACCGATGACCACCACGTCGTCCAGCACGTTGTTGTCCTCGGCGAGCCGCACGTCGATCTGCGTCCGGTTGCCGACCGCGATCTCCTGAGGCTGGTAGCCCAGATAATTGAATACCAGCACCGAACCCGGACCGGGAACGACGATTTCGTAATTGCCCTCCACGTCGGACGAAACGCCCGTCTGGGTGCCTTTGACCATGACCGTCGCACCGACGATCGACTCGCCGGCGCCGGCGGTTATCCGGCCCCTGACGGTCAGCCTACGACCGGAATCCGATTGGGGGGGGGAGTTTTGCCGGGTCAGGATCACGACGCCGTCGACGACCTGCCACGCGATGCCTTTGTCGGCGAACAGCGGACCGAGAACGGCATCGACAGCGCCGCCGTCCACACGGATTTCCACATTGCCGAGCGGCATGACGCCGACCGACGATTCGTACGAAAATGCAATTCCGGTTTGCCGGGTCACCGCATCGACCGCTTCCTTGACGGTTGCATTTCGCAGGGACAGGGTGACATTGTAGTGTTGTGCATACAGCTCTTCAGCCGCCGACAACGTAAAGACGTTGCACAGCAACAGCATCAACATACAGCATCCCGTCCGAAAAACAGATAAATTTTTCTTCATGATTAGGACTGTAAAGTTTTAAACTGATCGAGGAAAGCAGCAGCACCGGGCCCGGATGTGCCAACATGATTCGGATGAATGGAATCAGGGTTTAGTTCATAGGCAGTTGAAAATTTAGGTTTCTATTCAGCTATTCGGTTTAAGTCGTTTCTTGTTTCTATTCCGCGCCGGCCGCCGGAGCGGGACGGCATTTCACGCCCGACATCTTCTCGATGATGTCCAGCACGTCATCGAGCGTATTGGACTTCAGGAAGTTGAAGTTATACAGCCGGTCGTCGTCGAGAGGCGCGACGGTCTCTATATCGACGCTGTAGATCTCCTCCACCTTGCGGATGATCTCGGCCACACGGACATCGGACATCGAGATCATGCCGTACTTGAGCAGCATCAGATACTCCACGTTGACCTCGGAGATGGAGATGTCGTGCGAAGCGGACGAATAGTAGATCTTCTGTCCCGGCTGCATGGTAATCATATTGTCGTTGTCGCCGAACTGGAGTTTGACCACGCCGCGTTCGAGCACGACCTCCGTATCGTCCGTATCCTTATACATCTTGACGTTGAACGAAGTGCCGACGACCTTGACCACCACCGTATTGGTCTTCACGAAAAACGGATGATCCCTGTCGGAAGCCACGTCGAAAAAGGCCTCTCCGTCGAGTTTCACCGTGCGGTCGTGCGGACTGAACGTCTTGCCGTAGCTCAGGGTCGATCCCTGCGCCAGCCAGACCTGCGTTCCGTCCAGCAGCCGGAGGGATTCGGGTTTGCGGCCGGTATTGGTGAACGTATAGTACGATTCCATGGCCGCCTTGTGCATGTCGTGGCCGACGAGGTAGCCGCCCACGACGAGTGCAACGCCCAGCATGGCGGCGGCGCTCCAGCCTGCCCAGCGTATGATCCGCGCACGCTTGGAGCGGTGCGGTGACGCATCCGCGTCGATACGGGCGTGCAGCGCCTTGAGCGATTTGAGGATCCGCTGCGGATCGTTCTCGACGGAATTCCGGTCGCGCACGCTCCACAAAGCCCGGATTTCGCAAAACTCGGCTTTGTTGGCTTCGGACTCGGAAATCCAGCTCAGAACGTCCTGTTCTTCGGCCGGAGTCGCGTTTCCCTCCAAATACTTATAAATAAGTTCGTTTTTCAAAATAATATTGGTTTAAGATTAGACTTCGGTTATACATGCGCTCCGGCCTTGGTCGCTCCGTATAACGGCAGTCAGCATCTTGCTCTCTACCAATAATACAAAGCTGGGCAACCCACCCCCTAATCCGAATGCGAAAAAATTTTGCAGAAAAAGACCCGATCCGGCTTACGCCCGACCGGAAGTCAGAGCAGTTTGTCGCGCAGATTCTTCAGCGCCAGATACATATGATTCTCGACCGTGCTGACCGTCAGCCCCAACCGCTCGCCGATCTCCTTGTTCGACATGTTCTCGAAAAAGCGCATGCGGAAAATCTCCCGGCGCTTGTCGGGCAGCTCGTCCACCGCCTGCCGCAGCTGCTGCCGCATGTCGTTGTCATAGATTTTGGCAAGGATCGGATTCTTGTCCGGATCGTAATAATCGAACACCATTCGGTCGATCTGCGAACCGTACCACGAGCGGTACTCCGTGTCGCGCTTGTGCTTCCAGATGTAGTTGATCGCCCGGTTGTAGACAGCCTTCAGCAGGTACTTGTACAGCGGATCGTCCGTGGAAATCCGGTGGCGGTTTTTCCAGATATTGAAAAACACGTCCTGCACCACGTCTTCGGCCCACTGATCCCGGAGAAACATCCGGGCATACGACAGCATGGCCGGATAATACGCCAGATACAGCTCGTCGAAAGAGTCTGCATTCATCAATTGTTTGTCTAAATCGCTCATCGCCTGTTTTTGATTTTCGCGGAAAGATTCTTATCCCCTGAAATATTCATCGATTTTATTCGGATTTTCCGGATGCGAGACAGCGGTCGGGATATATTTCCACGATCGCAAAAATAGAAAATTATATTTAAAAGCAAGCCCTCTCCCGGCCGCGGAGAAACCGCCGCCGCAAAAAGCGCCCGCGAGACACAGCCGATAAAACACTCAGGACAAAGCATTTACCCAACTCCTCCTAATTCGTCCGCCGTACGGGTTTTTAGCGATTTATTCATGGAACCGCAACAGCCGGAAAGCTCCCCGCGCCGATCGTCGCCGCCTTTCCGCATCCGGATTGCACTCCGTACGCCATGAAAAAAGGGTCGCGCGGAGCAAGGCCGCACAACCCCGTATACCGGGCGTCACAGAAGCCGGAAACCGGCCGCCGGAATGCAGATTACCGCCCCGTCACGCGCATATACTTGGCAAGCGCCGTGCGGTAGGAGGCGCAGGCCGAAGTGAGGTCGTTGCGGCTCTGCGTGTAAAGCGTCTCGGCGTCGAGCAGGTCGGTGAGCGGCGCGGTTCCCGCCTTGTAAAAGTTCCGGTTCTGACGCAGGTTTTCGGCCGAGGACTCCACCGAACGCCGCATGAGCAGGATCTGCGCATAGGACTCCTGCACCTCGCTCCACGTCCGCTCGATCTCCACGGCGAGCATCTCCCGCACCTGCAGGCGGTCGTTTTCGGCCTGATGTTCCCTGATGCGGGCCTTTTTCAGCGCATGGGCCCCGCCCCACCACTCCGAAACAGGCACCGAAACCTGCGCGAAGACCATTCCGTCGTCCACGCTCTTGTCCGTCACATTGTAGTAGAGATACCCCGCGCCTATGCCTACCGTCGGCAGACGTTTGCCGCGCTCCATGCGTTTCTCATACTTCCGGGCTTCGACGTTCTTCTCCGCAAGCAGGTATTCGGTCCTGCGGTCGAGCGCCTCCTCGACCGGAACATAGTAGGCGGCGGGAGCCTCCGGTTCGCCGAACGCGGCATTCGCCACGTCGAATCCGCGCCAATCGACGCCGATATGCTGGGCCAGCAGCATTTTCGACACCTTCAGTCCGTTTTCGACTTTCAGGCGGTTCGACGCGATCTCCTGCTGCCGCAGCTCCACGCGCAGCAGGTCGTTGTTGGTCACCAGCCCGGCCTTCACCGAGAGTTCGACCTGACGGCGTATCTCGGCCAGCTGCCGCTCCACGGCATCGAGGGTCGAAAGGTTGTCACGGAGCGACACGACCTGCCAGAAACAGGCATCGGTCCGCTCGCGCACCTCGGCTTCGGTCTGCTGCAGCTGCAACCGTCCGACCTCCTCGCCCAGCCGGGCGAGCTTGTTGCCGGTGACGATCTTCAGTCCGGCGAACAGGGGCTGAACGGCCGTGACGGAGCCGATGATGCCGCGCTTGACCATCGAAACAGGCAGCGTCCCCATCTGCGGAACGGCGAAATCGGCCTGCACCAGTCCGTGCTGCGCCTGAAAGAGGCCGCCCGATGCGGAAATCTGCGGAAAGTAATTGGTGAACGCTTCGCGGTGCGTCTGCGACGCGGCGTCAAGGTCCAGCCTGCTGTTGCGGAGCGTGCGGTTGTGTTCGACGGCGGCGGCGCGGCACTCTTCGAGCGAAAGCGTCTGAGCCGCGGCAGGAGCCGCCGCAACGCATAAGAACAGAAATACTACGGCTTTTTTCATCACTTGTAGATTTTGGAATAGAGCACCGGAAGTATCGTAACGACGAGGATCAGCGAACCGATGCCTCCGGCAAAGATCGTAATACCCACGGGCGCCCAGAAGGTACTTCCGCCCAGCATCATCGGCACGACGCCCACGGCGGTGGTGGCGGTGGTGAGGAAGATCGGCACCATACGCCGCTTGCCGGCGTCGTAGGCCGCCAGACGCCCCGACCAGTGGCATACCTTGCGTTTGTCTTCGGCATGCTGGTACATCAGAATCACGTTGCGGACGATCATGCCCAGCAGGGTGATGAAGCCCAGCACCGAGGTCAGTCCGATGGTGAAGTCGGCGATCCGCAGCCCCACCACCGCCCCGAACAGACAGAGCGACATCGAAGCCATGACCACCAGCGTAATGCCGAACTTGCGGAAATTGACCAGAATGAAGAAGAAGATGATGACCAGCGAAATGGTCAGTCCCGACGCGATCGGGGGAATCGTCTCCCAGTCGAATTCGTAGGCTCCGCCCAGCTCGGTCGCAATGCCGGCCGGAAGCGTCAGCTCCTTGTCGATCAGCTCGCTTATGCGCGAATTGACACGCATGGCGTTGGCGCCGCGTTTGAGGTCGGCGGTGACCGTCAGGCAGCGCATGCCGTTGCGGTGCACGATTTTGCTCTCGCTCCACGCCGGCCCGACGTCGGCGATCTGCCGCAGGGGTACGCTGACGCCGGGCACGGGCGAAGAGACATAGGTGTCCCCGACATCGGAGAGCGAGCGTTCGCCCCGGCGCACGTCGTTTTTGAGTACGACGGGCAGTTTGTAATCGCCCTCCCAGACGGCCCCTACGGGCACGTCTCCGGCGGCGAGGGCCAGATTGACGGCCGCCAGCGTCCGGGTGACGCCCAGCTGCGGCGCAGTGACGGGGTCGAGCCGCACATCGACGACCGCACGGGGATCCTCATAATCGGAGTGCACCCACATCAGTTCGGGCATCCGCCGCATGCGGTCCATCAGCCGGTCGCCCGCGGCGCGCAGCGAGTCGATGTCGCTGCCGTAGAAGCGGAATTCGAGCGACGGCACGTTCTGGTAGTCGAGCTGTTTGAATTTGACGTAGGCTTCGGGGAAACGGTCGGCCCATGCGTCGGCATATCGGTCGAGGATATCCTCGGTATCGTCGATCGAGGTGGTATTGACGATGAACTGGGCATAGTTCTTACCCGCGATCTGCGGAGCGTAGCTCATCTGGAAACGCGGCGACGAACAGCCCACGAACGAAGTGACGGACTTCACCCGCCCGTCGGCCCGCAGCATCCGGTAGACCGAATCGGCGACGGCTCCGGTCCGATCCAGCGGGGTGTCGGGCCGCAGGTAGATCTCCACGGCGAACTGGTCGCGGTCGGCGAAGGGTACCATGCGGAGTTTCAGCTGCGTGGCCAGCACCAGCGAAACGGCCACCGAGGCAAGGCCCAGCGAAATCGTCAGCCACCCGTGGCGGAAGGTCCACGCCAGCACCCGCCGGTAAATGTCGTGGACACGGTCGGTAACGCTCTTACGCCCCTCCTTGCGGGGCTGAACCGCCGGAATGATCACGATTTCGAGGAACGGAATCACCAGCACGGCCAGCAGCAGCGAAACCATCAGATTGATGGTGATCGTCCACGGGAAATAGGTCAGGAAGTCGCGCATCATGCCCGTCATGGTGAACAGAATCGGGTAGAAAATCATGCAGATGCAGATCGTCGCCAGCAGCAGCGACGGGAAAAACTCCCTTGCGCTCTCGACGGCCGCATACCAGCGCGAGTGGCCGCGTCCGATGTAGTCGAGGTAGCCGTCGATCACCACGATCGAATTATCGACGATCATGCCCAGCACGACAACCAGCGCCGCAAGGGTCACCGTATTGAGCGGAATGCCGCACAAATACATGACGCCCACCGAGATGAAGGTGGAGAGCGGAATCGTGACGGCCGCCACGACGGCCGACCGCAGCGGGAAGAGCAGCATCATGACCAGAATGATGATGGCCATGGCCACGAACAGGTCGCGCAGGAACGAATGCACGGAGTCGCCGACGACCTTGGCCTGATCGGCGATGCGCTGCACCGCAACGTCGGACGGAAGCTCCTCCTCCATGAAAGCGTGCAGCACCTCGTCCACTTCGCGGCCGTACTCCACGATATTGTATCCCCCGCGCATCTCCATCGAGAGGAGCACGCAGCGGTGGCCGTTGTTACGGATATAGCTGTCCGGATCGTCGTATTCGCGCACGACGCGCGCCACGTCCTTCACACGCAGGACGTGGCCTTCGGGGTCGCTCCAGACGATCTGCTCCGCGACCTCGCGCTCCCCGGCCAGCGACGGCGCGATATGGATCGGCGTTTCGGTCTCGCCGTTGCTCACCGAGCCGCCCGCCGGGGTCAGCCCCTGCGAAGCCAGCGCCGCGGAGAGCACCTTCTCGCCGATGCCGTAGGCCGCCAGCCGGTCGTGATCGGCATATACCGAGATCTGCTCCTGCTGAACGCCGTAAGGCCGCAGGTTCGAGACCGACTCGATGCGGCGCAGACGGTCGCTCAGGTCGTCCATGTACCCTTTCAGTTCGCGGTACGACCGCGTGTCCGATTCGAGGGTGATCAGCAGGGCCGAGGTGTCGCCGAAGTCGTCGTTCGTCACGAGCGCCGCGACGCCCGCGGGAAGCTGCATCTTGAACGCCGCAAGGCCGTGCTTGATCTTCGACCACACTTCGTCCTTGTCGTTCACGTCGTCGTTCAGCTCGACCATCACGTAACACATGCCGTTCTGCGAGGTGGAGGTGGTCTTCGAACGCTTCACCTCCTTGTAGGTCATCAGGAACTGTTCGAGCGGCTTGGCCAGCTGTTCTTCGACCTCTTCGCTCGTGGCGCCCGGATAAACGCCCACCACAACGCCCTGACGGATCGTATATTCGGGAAACTCCTGCTTGGGAATGTGAACCAGTCCGTAGATGCCGAAAACGAACAGGCAGCCCACGAGCAGGAAGGTGATGCGGAAGTTGCGCATCGACCACGATATGATATTGGCAGAGCGTCCCATCACCACACGACTTTACTGCCTTCGCCGATCTTCTGCATGCCGTCCACCACGATCCGGTCGCCGCTCCGGACGCCGTCCTCCAGCACGACAGCGTTGTTCACCAGACGGCCCGTCGTCACGGCCGTACGCACGGCCGAGTCGCCGCGCACGGTCCATACGAAACGGCTTCCGTCGCCCGCCTGCTGTACGGCGCGCACCGGAAGCGCGATCTGCTCGGCGGCACCCGCAGGCGAAACCTCCACGCGGCAGACCATGCCCGGCAGCAGCTCGCCCCCGGCGTTGGCCAGCGCGGCCCGCACGTCGTAGGTGTGCGCCGCAGGATTGGCCACGGCACCCTTTTCGATCTTTCCGGCCTGAAACGTGCGGTCGCCGAGCGCCGGAACGGTTATCCGCATGCGGCTGTCGGCGCCGATCGCGGCGATCTCCTGTTCGGGGACGGAGAAGCGCACCTTGACGGTTCCGATTTGCAGCAGGTTCATCACCGGAACGCCCGGCAGCACCGTCTCGCCGGCCGAAGCCCGCCGCTCGCCGACCACACCGTCGAACGGAGCGTACAGCGCGCAATCGCTCAGGTTCTTCTTGGCGATTTCGAAAAGCGACTCGGCCTGACGGAGCCGGGTCTGCGCTTCGACCCATTTGATTTCGGGCAGACTTTGGGCCTCGTACAGCTGGCGGAGACGCCCGCAGGCGTCTTCGGCCTGCTCCAGCGACGCCCGCGCGGCGTCGAAGGTCTGCCGGGCCGAAGTAGAATCGAGTTCGGCCAGCAGCTGCCCTTTCCGCACGCGCTGTCCTTCGTCGGCCAGCGTGCGGGCGACAGTCCCGGCGACGGGAAAACTCAGGGATGCCGAAGCCTCCTCCTCGACCGAACCTACGTACACGGCCGCGCCGAAGCCGGCCGACGGCGCGGCGACGATCGTCGTCACCCGCAGCGGATCGGCCGTCCGGGTGTTTTTCGGAGAAGAACAGCCCGCCGCAATGAGCAGCAAGGCCCAGAAAATCGTTCGTTTCATTGGTTTACAGTTTTTCGATGCAAAGTTCCCTTTTTGCGGAGCGGCAGAAAAGGCCGCCGTGTCGGCTAAACTCGTCGATTCGTTCGATTTTGAACCTTTCGGCGAATATCGACCGGCAAATTGTTATATTTGTACGAAAAATCCACGACAAAATGAACGAAAAGGATATCCAGAGCTTTTCGCTCGCCACGCTGATCGACGTCTGCGGCCGCCGTCCCGGAGACATCTGCTACGACGGCTGTCTGATCGCGTCGCGCGTCAACGTGCAGGACGAAATCGACATCGACCTGTTCCGCTATCCGACGCGCATCGACGCCTTCGTCATCCTGCTCTGTTCCAAAGGTTCGGGAACCTTCACCTCGAACCTGACGCGGCATACGCTCACGGAGAATTCGATCTTCGTACACCTGCCGGGGTCGATCATCCAAGCCGAATCGACCGAGGAGATCGCGCTGCACGCCGTGATCTGCGAAGAGGAGTTCATCAGGCGCATCAACATAGACATCAGGCTGCTCTCGCAGCTGTTCCTGCACGTGGAGAAGCAGCCCTGTCTCAAACTCGACGAAAAGGAGTGGACGGGAATCACCCGGTCGTTCGAGGAACTCGGCGCCGAGGGTACGGAGATGCCGGCGGACGTCTATTCCGCCGAGGTCATACGTTCGATCATCCGGACGCTGGCCTACAAGGTGTGCCGCGTCATCGGACGTCACATCGAAACGAGCGGAGAGCGGCAGATCTCGGCGCGCAGCCGCAACGACGAGTATTTCAGCCAGTTCATGAATATTCTGGGCAAACACTACACGCAGGAGCGATCGGTGGGCTTCTATGCCGGACAGCTGAACCTGACGCCCAAATACCTGACGACGCTCATCCGCAAGACCAGCGGCCGGACGGCCGTCGAGTGGATCGACGACTACGTCGTGCTCGAAGCCAAGAACCTGCTGAAATACTCCACGATGAGCATTCAGGAGATCGCCTATTACCTGAATTTTTCCAACCAGTCGTTCTTCGGCAAATACTTCAAGAGCCATACGGGCATGACGCCTTCGGCCTACCGGATCGGCAGGTAGCCGCCGGTCGGGCATGCCGCCCCTTATCCCCGCGTCCGATACTGATTCGGCGTGCAGCCGGCATACCGTCTGAAGAAGCGGACGAAATGCTGCGGATACTGGAATCCCAGTTCGCCGGCCACCTGCCCGATCGTCTTGTCCGGGTCGAGCAGGCTCTCTTTCGCCGCGTCGATCATCTTCAGCTGGATATACTCCTGCGCCGATTTTCCGGTCTCCTTTTTGACCAGATCGCCGAAATAGTTGGGCGAAAGGCATATCTTGTCGGCGAAATAGCGCACCGACGGCAGTCCCTCCCTCGCGGCGACGCCCTCCGAGAGGTAATCGTCCAGCAGTCGTTCGAAACGGGCCAGCGCATCGAGGTTCAGGTCTTCGCGCGTCACGAACTGGCGTTCGTAAAAACGCATGCAATAGTCCAGCAGCAGCTCGATATTGGTGGCGATAAGCCCCTTCGAATGCTTGTCGATGGCGTGCCGCAGCTCCATTTCGATCTTTTTCAGGCAGTCGAGCACGATCGTCCGCTCCTCTTCCGACAGGTGCAGGGCTTCGTTGGCTTCGTAAGAGAAAAAGGTGTATTTCCTGATTTTCCGTCCGAGCGACGTGCCGCGGATGAAGTCGGGATGAAACAGCAGTCCGACGGACTTCGTGGGAATCCCTTCGATATCGGTATAGCCGACGGTCTGTCCCGGAGCGATGCTGACCACGGTCTGGTCGTCGAAATCATACCCCGTCTTCCCGTAGTTGATTCGGCAGCCCCGCGTCTCCTTGAGGAAAACCGAATAGAATCCCATCGTCATCCGGTAGTTTCCCTGACTTTCGGCCGTGTCGAACCGGACCACGCCCACCAGCGGGTGGCGGGTCTCGAATCCGAAGAGTTTGTTGTAGCGGTCGATCGTATCGATCTTCAGAATTTCGTCCATACAGCTCGGTTTTTCCATACGCAAAGATAGCGCTTTTTCCCGTACGCGGTGCGGGCGTCGGCGCGAAACAGTAATCGGGGTAACTTTATCCGTAATCGAGGTAGCCGTCTGTCAGACAGCAGATTCGCTTCAGCTTCAAAAACCGTAATCCGGGTAATTTCATCCGTAATCCGGATACCGGCCCGAAGCGTTTCGGCAAGTAATTTTGCAACGTGGAAATCACCGATAAAAAAATATGAAACGGATTCTAATTTTAACGACAACACTTATTATGATGCACAACATCTCCTCCGCACAAACGGATGCGGACAATTTCTACCGAAGCGATGCGGTAACCGCAGAAAAGGTATCCTTCCCGAACCAGTACAAAATGAAGGTCGGCGCCAACCTCTTCCGGCCCAAGGAGATGAAACCGGGCGAAAAACGTCCCGCAATCATCGTCGGCCACCCGATGGGAGCCGTCAAGGAGCAGGCTGCGAACCTCTATGCGATCAAAATGGCCGAACGCGGATTCGTCACGCTCGCCATCGACCTGTCATTCTGGGGCGACAGCGAGGGAGAGCCGCGCAACACGGTCTCCCCGGAGATATACGCCGAGGATTTCAGCGCGGCGGCGGATTTCCTCGGAACGCGGGAGTTCGTCGAGCGCAGCGGCATCGGCGCAATCGGAATCTGCGGCAGCGGAAGTTTCGCCGTAAGCGCGGCGAAGATCGATCCCCGGCTGAAAGCCGTCGCCACGGTGAGCATGTACGACATGGGCGCAGCCAGCCGCAGCGGACTAAAAAACGCCCAGACACTTGAGCAGCGGAAGCGGATACTGGCCGAAGCGGCGGAACAGCGCTACGCGGAGTTTACGGGCGGAGAAACCGCATACACCGGCGGCACGGCAGACGAGCTGACGGAAAACTCCACCCCGGTCGAGCGGGAATTCTACGCCTTCTACCGCACGCCGCGCGGAGAGTTCACGCCCGAAGGGGCGACGCACCGGACGACCACGCACCCCACGCTCGCAAGCAACGTGAAGTTCATGAACTTCTACCCCTTCAACGACATCGAGACCATCTCGCCGCGTCCGCTGCTCTTCATCGTCGGGGAAAACGCCCATTCGCGCGAATTCAGCGAGGACGCCTTCAGACGGGCCGCCGAGCCGAAAGAGCTGTATGTCGTACCGGGCGCGGGGCACGTCGATCTCTACGACCGCACGGGGCTGATCCCGTTCGACAAGCTGGAAGAGTTCTTCGGAAACAGCCTGAAATAAGACGGAACGACCATGAAAAAACGGCTCGCATACAGTCCGGGAAGACTGGTTGCAATCCTGACCTTCGGCGTCTTCGGCATCATCAACACCGAAATGGGCGTCGTCGGGATTATCCCGCAGATCGCCGAAACTTTCGGGGTGACGGTTCCGCAGGCGGGGTGGACGGTGGGCGTCTTCGCGCTTATCGTCGCCGTCTCGGCCCCGGTGATGCCGCTGTTGTTTTCAGGCACCGACCGCCGGACCGGCTCCGTAGTCTTCGCCTACGACCTCAATCCGCGCTACGGGGAGCAGCTGCCCTCCGTACGGCTGACCGGACTGGCCCCCGATCTGCGCTACCGCATCCGCGAAATAAACCTCATGCCGGGGCAGAATCCGCGTATCGAGCACAACGACCGCGTCGTAAGCGGCGATTACCTGATGAAGGCAGGTTTGAAACTCTTCTCGACGGACCGCGCCCGCAGCGTCGTCGTCGAGCTGAAAGCCGAATGACGGGAAGCGGAAACGAAGAACCGAAAAACAGAGGAGACTCCGGATGCGAATGCACATCCGGAGTTTTCATTTGCCCCTCCCCAACAGATTAATGTCGTAACGGTTACCACGCAAGTTGGAGGTTTGCTTCAGGATTTTCACCTTTGCCGCCATAAAACCCTAACGAACCTGATATGACCATAAAAACCTGCAAATTCCGCATCGGCGACGTCTATTTGTTCCATACGACAGATCCCGGCTGCGACAGCCGAACGTCGCTATGGGGAATCGTCGGCAATCGGGACGCCGAGAACCGCATCTGTCTGGAAACCTCCTCGGCGGATCTGAGAAAGTATAATTATTGGACCTTCCTGCCAGCCGAATACCAATTTTGCAGGCTCTCCACGCGAGAGGAATTGAGGGACTTCTCTTTTAACCTGAACCGCAATTAATTGCGTAAATTTTAGTGAGCAATATCGCTCAAAAACTATTTTTTTTATTTTATGAGTTGCAATAATTCATATATGCGCCTGAGAGTCAAGGCGGTTCAGGAATTTGACCAAATGTATTATGAACCCGAATACAAGGCGAAATGCCACAAACGGGTTTGGAAACGGCTCGGACGTTACATCTTCGGCATTTCTTATCAGAGTTATCTGGATTATCTGAAGATGGACGTTTCGGACATTCCGGCCACGCCGTTCGAGGCCCGGCAAGCCCAACTCAAGCTGGTGGACAAACTGCTGGAGCGCGAACTTGAGCGGATGAAACACCCCGTCCGGCGGGAAAAACTGGAGGAGTGGAAAAAAGAACCTGTAGAACAGGGGTGACGCCAACTTTTTCAGCGGCGGGACGGGCTTTCGGGTCCGTCCCGTTTTTTCGGTCCGCAGCGTTTCAGCTTACCGGCCTCCCGGCCTCCTCCTCCCCGTCCTGCATTTCAGTCATCCTGTCCAATACCCCTGCTATGCGCTCCCCCCAAGGACGCCATCACCCGCTCGTCGTAATAGGTGGACAAATCCACGTTCGGCAGCACGTCCGACATAGCCATCGCCATCAGTTTGGAACTTAATACCGTCAGGTAGATAAGCGGGATATACGGGGGCCTGCTTATCCCGTCGGTCCGCATCGTGATCCGCTGCTGCGGAGCCGCCAGACGCCCCGGTTTCCGGCCTTTCTCCCCGATGTTCCACAGCACCTTTTCCTCGGCCTGCGTAACGTAGAGATTGAACGACGTGTCGTTCACATACTCCGCCCGGTCGGCCCAAAAATCGACGCCGTAGTCTTCGGCCGCGGGATCGGCGAAGATGCCGCAATCGGGCATGTCGCACATGATCGCCCGGATGATGATGTTTTTGTCGGCCAGCTCCGCCGACTGCATTCTATTCAACGCCGCAATGCAGATATTGACCTGCGTCGCGTAAAAGCGGTCGATGGCCCGCAGGGCTTGTTCGGAATCGGGATCGTGCTGGTTCATCGTGGAATTTTTGCGTTGTTCATCAATGCACGTGCCGTTTTACGGCCGGAACACCGGTTTGAAAAAAGGGGCGGCTCCGACCGAACAAGTGACGCAACTTCACTCAATGAAGAATTCAATGCGGAGACCGCCCCCGGCACAGGCTGGAGAACCCGTCCCGTAAATGCCGCGCAAACATGCGTCCCCTTTCCATACGGAGCAGGAGCGCAAGACCAGATTTTAGAGGTGCGACCTTGCAGGCAGGATTTATTAGCTGCGACTGAAAGGCGGGATTTGCTTTTTTGCACGGCAAGACCCGGCGTCCGGTTCCATGCCGGAGCCGCCGAAACATACCGATTCCGACCGGCCCCAAACCGGGAACGGGTGCAATCCGCAGGGACGGAGATAATACGCATGGACAGCAGGACGCAACGGGGTTTCATAGATTCGTGAGATGAATTTGAAGCTGGGTTTCGCGTCCCAAAAAGGCATAAAAAAAGCAAGGGACGCGATAACATTCCGGCCAGAAGGCATTGGGATACCGTAGCGAAGAAATGCACCGCGCCCTTGCAGGTTCCGTCCACAAAGGACGGAACAAAACAAGGGCTGGCAACATTTATACCTTCGCTTAAAAATTCCCAATTTTTACTGGCACGGTATAAAGAGTTGCTGCTCTTTATTATGTCCGTCGGCTATGCCGAGCTATATAAATGCAAAGTTAGCATAATTTCTGTATTCAGTTTCTAATATTCCATTTACAAATGTAATAAAAAAGACGTAAGTCGGTCTACACAGACCGACTATTTTCACAAATAAATCCATTTTTTTGTAAAAATTATAGAATACTGAAACTTCCAGATCAAATATTATTAGATTTAGTTGCTTGTCGGATGCGTGAGATTCGAGAGCAACACAATCATACACAGGAGTTTCTGACAGAAAATGCACATCTGCATCTTTCCCACTATGAACATGGCCGAAAATTGCCGACGTTAGGGACGATTATAAAATTCTGCAAATATTATAATTTATCCCTCAAAGAATTTTTCGGAGAAATGACTTATCCAAAAGAACCAAAGAAATAAACTAATCAAATAAATACCGGGCATCAGAGCAGTTAATAACTCCGATGCCCGGTTTCTTATTCTATTACCGTCGTTCAGTTTGCCGCGGCGAACACCTCACCCGTCTTCCGTATTTTCCGAAAAAACGAAAAGTGGCTGATAATCAGCATATTATCAACCACTTACCGAGAGCGGAAAACGGGACTCGGACCCGCGACCTCAACCTTGGCAAGGTTGCGCTCTACCAACTGAGCTATTTCCGCAATTATCGTTTTCGGACGGGCGGGACAACTGCATCCGCACCTCGGCTCCGGGCTTCGAAACCTGCGTTTCGGGACTGCAAATATAAACCGAAAAATTTATTCTGCAAAATTTTCCGGCGAATTTTGTCGCAAAATTACTCTTGCGCCGCCCGAAACGCAAAAAAAAGAAACGCCGGTGCAGATGCGATCGCGCAGGCATGCCCGGCGCCAACGCCCCGCAGCGAACGGCAACAAAAATAAGGCTGCCGGAAATGGCAGCCTTATCTATATACGGATCGCCCTCAGAGCGAATCCCGATTAGCGGACCTTGAAGCCTTCGTCGGCGCGAACCGGAATCGGCATCTGGGCATAAATGCCGCCTTCGAGCTTGTCGCGCACCGACTTGAACGCCGCGATCGTATAGTTCACGTCGTCGAGCGTATGGGCTGCGGTGGGGATCACACGCAGGATGATCTCGCCCTTCGGGATCACCGGATAGATCACGATCGAGCAGAAAATACCGTGGTTCTCGCGCAGATCGACGATCAGGTTCGTCGCTTCGGGGATACCGCCCTTCATAAAGACGGGGGTTACGGGCGAGTTGGTCACGCCGATCTCGAATCCGTTTTCCTTCAGGCCGTTCTGGAGCGCGCGGACGATCTCCCACAGCTTCTGCTGATATTCGGGATGGTTGCGGATCAGCTCCAGACGCTTCAGCGCGCCCATGACCATCGGCATCGGGAGCGACTTGGCGTAGAGCTGCGAACGCATGTTGTAACGCAGCAGGTTCACCAGCCAGCGGGGACCGCAGACGAATGCGCCGATACCGGCCATCGACTTGGCGAAAGTGTTGAACAGCACGTCCACGCCGTCGGTCACGCCGAAATGCGAAGCCGTACCGCGGCCGCCCTCGCCCATCGTACCGAAGCCGTGCGCGTCGTCCACCAGCAGACGGAACTGGAAATCCTTCTTCAGCGCCACGATCTCGTCGAGTTTGCCCAGATCGCCCTTCATGCCGAAGACACCTTCGGTAATCACGAGCACGCCGCCCTTCTGCTCCTCGGCGAGGTCCGTGGCATGCTGCAGCTGGAGACGCAGCGAATCCATGTCGTTGTGTCCGTACACGAAACGCTTGCCCTTGTGCAGACGCAGACCGTCGATAATGCAGGCATGCGCCTCGGCGTCGTAGACGACCACGTCGCGCGGCGTCAGCAGGCAGTCGATAATCGAGATCATGCCCTGATAACCGAAGTTGAGCAGGAAAGCGTCCTCCTTGCCGACGAACTCGGCCAGCTCGCGTTCGAGCTGTTCGTGATAAACGGTCTGACCGCTCATCATACGGGCGCCCATCGGGGCCGCCATACCGAATTTGGCTGCGCCTTCGGCGTCGGCCTTGCGCACCTCAGGATGGTTTGCCAGACCGAGGTAGTTGTTCAGACTCCAGTTGAGCATCTTTTTGCCCCGGAAAACCATGTGGGGACCGATCTCGCCCTCCAGTTTGGGGAACGCGAAATATCCGTGGGCGTACGACATGTACTGACCGATAGGTCCGCCTGCATTTTTTTCAAGGCGTGCAAAAATATCAACCATAATGTATATAATTTAATGTTAGTTTCCGTTCCGGACGCGCAAAAGTACAAAAAAACCTTTTTAGCCATCAAAATTAGCCGTTTTTTATTCGGCACGGGTACGCATTTATACTTATTTACACAGGTATAAAAAGAAAAAAGGCCGCTTTCGGCGGCCCCGGAACGGTTTTCAGCGCCGCCGGTCGATCGCATCGACGATCACCGCCACGGCGCCGTCGCCCGTGACGTTGGTCGCCGTGCCGAAACTGTCCATGGCGATATAGGTGGCGATCATCAGTCCGGCGAGCGTTTCGTCGAATCCCAGCATCGACTCCAGCAGTCCCAGCGCGGCCATGATCGCCCCGCCCGGCACCCCCGGAGCCGCGATCATCGTCACGGCCAGCAGCAGGATGAATCCCACGAACGTTCCGGCCGGCAGCTCCAGTCCGGCGATCATCGACACGGCCAGCGCGCAGGCGACGATCTTCATCATCGAACCGGAGAGGTGGATCGTCGCGCAGAGCGGCACGACGAACGACGCGATTTCGGGCCGCACGCCGAGTTTCAGGGTCTGCGCCAGCGTCACGGGGATCGTGGCGGCCGAAGACTGCGTTCCGAGCGCCGTGACGTAAGCCGCAAGCATCGTGCGGAGCATCCGTAGCGGATTTTTGCGCGCCGCGAGTCCGGCGACGGAGAACTGCACGAGCAGCAGCACGACGGTCATGCAGAAGATCACCGCGATCAGCTTCACGAAGACGCCCAGCACGCCCGCGACCTGCCCCGACCGGGTCATCGAGAGGAAAATGCCGAAGATATAGAACGGCAGCAACGGAATGATGACGCTGCCGATCACGCGTTCGATAATCCCCTTGAATTCGTCCATCACCCCCTTGAACTTCACGCTATGGGTATAGGCCATGCCCAGTCCGAGCACGAAGGCCAGCACCAGCGCCGACATGACGCCGAACAGCGGCGGCATCTGAACCGTGAAATAGGGCGTAAGCGCCGCGCCCGCATCGTCGGGCAGCACGGCCTGCGAGCCTTCGAGCAGCGCGGGAAAGACCGCCCGCCCCACCAAATAGGTTCCGAAGCCCGAAAAAAGCGTGAAGGCATAGGCCAGCGCCGCCGTGACGGCCAGCAGCCACCCGGCGTTCTTCCCCAGATCGGCGATGCCCGGCGCCACCAGACCGAGGATCAGCAGCGGAATGACGAACGAGAGGAACTGTCCGAAAATATCGTTGAACGTCAGCGCGATGCGCGTCGCCCATTCGGGAAAGAAAAAGCCGCATCCCACGCCCAGCCCGATGGCCAGTACGACGCGCGGCAGCAGTCCGAACCTGAATTTCATAGGAGAATGATTTTTGTAAAGATAGGAAAATTACTTAGCTTTTTCAATTCATATGCATCATTAACAAATAATTCGTATCTTTGTGTTGTCTTCATAGACAGACATATTTTGATGAAAGTGTTTTGCTTTTATTCTTGTTAGGAAATCTGGTAAATTTCATAGAGTCAAGAAAAACAATAACACTCATTCACTTGCAATCGTATGCGAAACAATATTCCATACTCGCAGGTGTGGAGTATTGTTTATTTGACTCAAGGTTTACCAGAACCTCCTAACAGATAGGCAATAGACTCCACACTTCTTTTTTTAACAAATGATCGTAAAGGAGTCAGCGGTCTCGCAAAAAAACAATCTTATGAATAAAATCCTCTTATTCCTTTTGGGTGGCTGTATAATTGGGAGTGCCATCACTATTTTTTCTGCACAAAACAAACAAAAAAAAATACCAACACAACAAAACGCAGAGTCAAAACAAAACACTCAACAAGAAGATAGAATATCTACAATTTCACCAAATATTCTTCTCGGATTTCATCTTGGAATGTCTAAATTAGAATATAATTCACTTATCAAACAATATAAGAACAGTGGCAAAATGTCGATATGGGATAACAACACATATTGCATGCATTGGTTTGAAACCCAGAACATAACCGTTCATGATAATTCAGTTGGCAATTTTACTAGCACACAATCGTTTTCCATAATCTTTGATATTCAACCCAAATTTGTCAATAATAAATTACATACTTTATCGATGTTAATCGAACCATTATATGATGATACAATATTAGTTCAAACATCAAATATTATTCTACTCAAAAATCATATATCTAAAATATTAGGTTCGCAACCACCCCTAAATTCATTTCACTGGACATTTTCAACATATACAGTCAATTTATCTCAAGAAAAAATCAAAAGCAAGTATTACGAAAAACATTATACATATTATCGACTAACTATAACAAAATAGATTTTTTAATTATGGCACTAATCAATTGTCCAGAATGTGGGAATAGCATTTCAGATCAGGCATCTCACTGCCCCAAATGCGGATATCAAATTAGTAATCACAGCTTCTTTCCCAAAACAGAAGGTTGCTTTTTACAATCAATGAATATGGGATGCCTAATATTAGTTATTATATTCCTTTTTAGCATAATCCTTTCGGAATATGACATACCAGAAGAAGACCTCCCAATAATAGGTATAATTACGATTATTGTATTTGGAATAATGATATGTTACAATTTTTTCAAAAAGAAAAAACAAAATCAATGATAATTTTTAAAAATGCCATAAATTTATAATTCCGAACGATTTTGTATTTTTGCATTATGACATCACTATTTCACGACATCATTTTCGGCCCGGTGCACTCACGGCGGCTGGGCCTTTCGCTGGGGGTGAACCTCCTGCCGACCGATTCGAAACTCTGCTCGTTCGACTGCATCTACTGCGAATGCGGCTGGAACGCCGAACACCCCGGCGGACGGCGATTCAACGCCCGCGAAGATGTCCGCACGCAGCTCGAAGCGACGCTGCGCCGCATGGTGGCGGACGGCACGCCGCCCGACGTCATCACCTTCGCCGGCAACGGCGAGCCGACCCTGCATCCCGAATTCGAAGCGGTGATCGGCGATACGATCGCCCTGCGCGACGCATTGTGCCCGTCGGCCAAAGTCTCGGTGCTCTCGAACGCCACCCAGCTCCACCGCGAAGAGGTGCGCCGCGCCCTGCTGCGGGTGGACAACAACATCCTCAAGCTCGACTCGGCGTTCGACGCTACGGCGCGTCTGATGAACAACCCCCAAAGCCCCGCCTACACCGTCCGCGGCGTCGTGGAGCAGATGAAGGGCTTCGACGGACGCCTGACCGTGCAGACCATGTTCCTGCGCGGCGAATGCGACGGACAGAAAACAGACAACACGACCGAAGAGGAGGTCTCGGCGTGGCTGCGGCTGATCGAAGAGATCCGGCCGCGGCAGGTCATGGTCTACTCGCTCGACCGCGACACCCCGTGCCGGACGCTCGAAAAGGTTCCGCGCGAGGAGCTGCAGGCCATCGCCGCCCGCGTCGAAGCGCTCGGCATCCCCTGTTCGGTAGCATAACCCGCCTGACGATGAGACTGCTCCTGTTATCGCTGTTGCTCGTTGCCGGTTGTACGGCGACCGCCCAGCGCCGTCCCACGGCGCGCGAACTGGGCGAACTGCAGGACAGCGTGTGGCGCCGTCTCGACATCCTGCGCACGACCGACCGGGGATTCGCCGCCTGCACACCGGAGCGCGAAGCATTCGACGGAATCGCGAACGCCGCCCGCACATCTGCGCCCAAGGAAATCGCAAGCGTCGCCGACGCCGTCCGGTCGTCCGGGACCGACGAAACCGAGGGGATCGTCCGCGTCCGTCTGCTCCGGGCCGACTCGGCGATGAAAGCCCGCTTCCGCCGTTACGTGCACGACAGCCCCCTGATCCGGCTCGAAGGGTTCGATCCCGACACGACGCCCTATCCGCCCGCCCCCGAAGGCACGCCGCCGCCCGACGGACTGAGCATGGACGCCGAATACGCCTTCTACCCTGCGGAGACCGACTGCGTACGGCTTACGATCCGCTACCGAGGCGATTCGACCGTCTATTTCGGGACGGACTACACCGTTTGCAGGTTCCAAAACGGCCGGTGGGAAACACTGCCGGGCGCCGACGCATGGAACTCCCTGCTGATCGGCATCGGCCGCCCGCAATTTCCCGTCCCCGGCGACGCCCGGCAGACGAAAGAGTACGCCTACGGCTTCACGGCCCGGCTCGCGCCGCGCGTCTATCCGTCCGTATACGCCCGTTACCGCATCTGCAAAAACGTTTACATGGAAAATCCGCACCGCAACTACCTGCTCACCGCCGATTTTACGGTGACGCCCTTCGTCCCGTTCACCCGCTTTCCGGAGCAGACGGGCGACAACAACTGACAAATCATGCAAATACTCCTCTCCTGCGCCAAAACGATGGCCGAAAGCACCTCCCTGCCGATACCCCGCACCACTTCGCCCCTTTACGGCGCGCAGGCCGGGGAGTTGGCCGGACAGCTGGCGACGCTCTCCACCGAAGAGCTGGCGAAAATCCTGCGCGTAAACCATCGGATCGCCGCGACGAACCGGCTCCGCTACAGCCGCTTCCACGACGATGCGGAGAGGGCGCTGCCGGCGCTGGCGGCCTACACGGGCATCGTGTTCAAACGGATCGCTCCGGCGGATTTCACGGCCGGGGATTTCGAATATGCGCAGGCGCACCTCAACATCACCTCGTTCCTTTACGGACTGCTCCGCCCGCTGGACGCGATCCGCACCTACCGGCTCGAAGGCGACGCCGTACTGCCCGGCCACGGCGAGCAGACGGTTTTCGAATATTGGCAGGACAAACTGACGGACGCCTTTCTGGAGAAGATCAAGGCCGACGACGGCATACTGGTCAATCTGGCCAGCAGTGAGATGAAGCGGCTGTTCGACTGGAAGCGCATCTGCCGCGAAGTGCGGGTCGTCACCCCCGAATTCCGCATCCGCGAAGACGACCGGCTGAAAACCGTCGTGGTCTATACGAAAATGTGCCGCGGCGAAATGACCCGTCATATCCTCAAAAACCGCATCGGCGATCCGCAGCAGCTGAAAGCGTTCGAGTGGGAGGGTTTCCGGCTGAATCCGACGCTCAGCAAAGCCGACGACTGGGTGTTTACGATGTAAGGAGTCCGGATATTATTCGGCGCAGACCGGCGCCTGTTTCGTTTCGAGCAGGGCTTTCAGAATACCCTCCTCGTCATAGCCGCAGAGGGCATAGAGCTGAGCCGGAGTTCCGTGTTCGACCCACTCGTCGCCGATGCCCAGCGAACGCACCGAAACGTCCAGCCCGCGTGCATTGAAAAATGCCGCGACGGCTTCGCCGACGCCTCCGCGCAGGGCGCCGTCCTCGACCGTCACCACGCGGCGGAACTTCGCACCCACTTCGAGGAGCAGTTCCTCGTCGAGAGGTTTGGCGAAGCGCAGGTCGTAATGGGCTGCGCTCACCCCTTCTTCGGCGGCGCGTGCGGCGGCGCGTGCGGCGGCGTTGCCGACCGTCCCGACGGTCACCAGCGCCACATCCGCTCCGTCGCGGAGCTTGCGTCCCCGGCCCACGGGCAGGGTTTCGAACCGCGCACCGCGCCACATCCGGCCTTCGCCGCAGCCGCGGGGATAGCGGATCATGAAGGGATGGCCGTACTGCAGTCCCGTATACATCATGCCGCGCAGTTCCAGCTCGTCCATCGGCGCGGCGATCGCCAGTGTCGGCACGCAGCCGAAGGCCGCCATGTCGAAGACTCCGTGATGCGTCACGCCGTCCTCGCCGACCAGACCGCCCCGGTCGAGACACATCACCACCGGAAGGTCCTGAATGGCGACGTCGTGGATCACATTGTCGTAAGCCCGCTGCATGAAGGTCGAATAGATATTGCAGAAGGGCACCATGCCCGCGGCGGCGAGTCCCGCCGAGAAAGTCACGGCATGCCCCTCGGCGATGCCCACGTCGAAACAGCGCGACGGCATGGCCTGCATCAGCAGATTCATCGAGCAGCCCGACGGCATGGCGGGCGTGACGCCCACGACGCGGCTGTCGCGTTCGGCAAGTTCGACGAGCGTCTCGCCGAACACGTCCTGATAGCGCGACGCCGAACCCGGCGACGAAATCCGCTCGCCCGTATCGGGATTGAACCGCCCCGGCGCATGCCAGACGGGCTGGTTGTGCTCGGCGGGCAGGTAGCCCTTGCCCTTTACGGTCATGACGTGCAGCAGTTTGGGTCCTTCGATATCGCGCAGCGCGCGAAGCGTCCGCACCAATTCCTTGAGGTTGTGGCCGTCCACGGGTCCGAAATAGCGGAAATTGAGACTTTCGAACAGATTGCTCTTGTTGAGCAGCCCCTGCTTGACGGCGTTGCCCGCCTTCTGGCAGAGACGCAGCAGGCGCGGCGTATGCGAAAGGATGCCCCACAACCGTTGCTTGAAGCGGTTGTAGTGGACCGAAGTCGAAATCTTGAGCAGGTAGTTTTTCAGCGCGCCCGTGGCCTGATCGATCGCCATGTTGTTGTCGTTCAGAATCACCAGCAGGTTGGTGCGCTTGCTGGCCCCGGCGTTGTTCAGCCCTTCGAAGGCCAGCCCGCCGGTCATCGAACCGTCGCCGATGACCGCCACGACCCGATACTTCTCGCCCCGCAGTTCGGCCGCCTTGGCCATGCCGAAGGCCGCCGAGATCGACACCGAGGCGTGTCCCCCGCCGAAAGCGTCGTATTCGCTCTCGGACATGCGCGGGAAGCCGCTGATGCCCCCCAGCCGGCGCTTGGTTTTGAACGCTTCGCGGCGGCCCGTGATGATCTTGTGGGCATAGGTCTGGTGCCCCACGTCCCACACGATCTTATCGGCGGGCGTGTCGAAGACATAATGCAGGGCGGCGGCCAGCTCCACAGCCCCCAGACTCGACGCGAGGTGTCCGGGATTTACCGAACATTCGTCGACGATATAGCGTCGCAACTCGTCGCAGTAAGCGCGCAACTCCTCCGCGGAGAGCCTTTTGAGGTCCTCCGGCGAATCGATATGTAGAAGCAGTCTGTATTCTTCCGGCGTCATGGCGAGACAAAGATAATGCAAGCAGGGCACAAAAGCAAGCCCGTCCGCCTTTTGGCCGGACGCAGCCTTTCCGGAACGGCGTCGAAAAGCGTGCGCACCGGACACCGCGCCGAATTTGTTCGGACACGGTCCGGAGGGCGTCTATTTTCTGTAAAGATAGTCATTGATGCCGGTTTTTTTCGAAAAAATTTCTATCTTCGCGTTACGGTAAATCCATTGCAACATGAAATACAAGAGAATACTCCTCAAACTGAGCGGCGAATCGCTGCAAGGTTCGCAGAAATACGGACTCTCGCCCGAAGTGCTCCAGTCCTACGCCGAACAGATCAAGGCGGCCGCCGGAACGGGCGTCCAGATCGGCATCGTCATCGGCGGCGGCAACATCTTCCGCGGACTCACCGGCGCCAAGAAGGGCTTCGACCGCGTGAAGGGCGACCAGATGGGCATGCTGGCCACGATCATCAACTCGCTGGCGCTGCAGTCGGCACTGGAGGACAACGGCGTGAAGGCCAAGGTACTGACTTCGATCCGCATGGAACCCATCGGCGAATACTACTCCAAGGCCCGTGCCATCGAGTACCTCGAAGCGGGCTATGTGGTGATTATCGGCGGCGGCACGTCGAATCCCTATTTCACGACCGACTCGGCGTCGGCGCTGCGCGGCATCGAGATCGAAGCCGACGTGATGCTCAAAGGCACCCGCGTGGACGGCGTTTACACGGCCGACCCCGAAAAGGACCCGACGGCCGTGAAGTTCGACCGGATCACGTTCGAGGAGGTGCTCGACCGCAGGCTGAAAGTCATGGACCTCACGGCGTTCACCCTTTGCCGCGAGAACGGACTCGGCATCATCGTCTTCGACATGGACACGCCGGGCAATCTGGGCAAAGTACTTGCAGGCGAACAGATCGGAACGCTCGTAACCGGGCTTTCATAGGAGCTTCCGGCCGGCACTCCGGACTCCGTGCGACAAAGTGCCCGACAAACCAAAACAACGAAAAAACATGGCGACAAAAAAGAGTAACAGACAATTATGGATCATGCTGGCGCTGATCGTCGCGATCGTCGCCGTCATCCTGCTGCTGCCTTCATGCGGCGGCAACAGCAGCAAAAAGGCAGGCGACGTCGAATCGACGACGCTCGTGAAGGCCGGCGACAAAGCCCCCGACTTCACGGTCGAGATGTTCGGCGGCGGCAAAACCGACCTCGCCGAACTGAAAGGCAAGGTCGTCCTGCTGAACTTCTGGGCCACGTGGTGTCCGCCCTGCCGGCAGGAGCTGGCGCGCGTGCAGAGCGACGTGATCGACCGTTTCGCAGGCCGCGATTTCGTATTCCTGCCCATCTCGCGCGGCGAAACGCACCAGACCGTGGCGGCGTTCCGCGAAAAGACCGGCTACTCCTTCCCGATGGGTCTCGACCCCTCGCAGACCGTCTACGACCGTTATGCGTCGAACTACATTCCGCGTAATTTCGTCATCGACCGCAACGGCAAGGTCGTGCTGGCGTCGGTAGGGTACGACCCCGAAGAGTTCGACGAAATGATCAAAACCATCGAAAAAACACTCGAATAACTATGGATACCAAAACGATTCTCAACGAAGCCTCCGGCCGTATGCAGAAGGCTATCGACCACCTCGAAGAGGAACTTCTGAACGTGCGCGCGGGCAAAGCCTCGCCCAACGCCCTGAACGGCATCATGGTAGATTACTTCGGCTCGCAGGTGCCCGTATCGGGCGCGGCCAGCGTCACGGTTCCCGACGCCAAGACGATCCTGATCCAGCCGTGGGACAAGAACATGCTCCGCCCGCTGGAAAAAGCCATCATCGACTCGAACATCGGCCTGACCCCCTCGAACAACGGCGAGCAGATACGCCTGACGATTCCGCCCCTGACCGAAGAGCGCCGCAAGGAGCTGGTGAAGCAGATCCGCGGCGAAGCCGAAACGGCCCGCATCAGCCTGCGCAACGCCCGCCGCGACGCCGTCGAGGCATTCAAGAAGGCCCAGAAGGAGGGCATGCCCGAAGACGAATCGAAGGACGGCGAAACCCAGTCGCAGAAGCTGCTGGAAAAATTCTCTAAGCTGCTCGACGAAGCGCTCCTGAAGAAAGAGAAGGAGATCATGACCGTCTGAAACGGTTTCATCCGCATGAAAATCCGGCCCGATTCGTATATTGGCCGGATTTTTTCATATATTTGCCCCTCCTAAACATTCCGTCCCGATGAAAAAGCCATTCCGCAAGATTTCGGTCCTGATCGTATTGTTTTCGCTGTTCGGCATACAGAACGCAGCATCGCAGGGCTACGTCAAACTCAACGCGCTCTATGCGCTGGTCGGCGTCGTAAACCCCTCTGTGGAATTCGCCATATCCCCCAAATCGACCCTGCAGACCGACATCGTGGTCTCGCCGTGGAAGTCGATCAACCGGAAGCATATGACCTTCGCCATCTTCATGGGCGAATACCGCCGCTACTTCAAGGAGCACAACCGGGGCTGGTATCTGGGCGCCAATATCGGCATGATGGCTTTCGACATGTCGAAACCCTATATCGAAGGCTGGAAGCTGAAATTCGAAGACCGCTACTGCAAAGGCTACGGCATGATGATCGGCCTGTGCGTGGGTTACGAACACCAGTTCGGGGAGCGGTGGCTGCTCGACGCCTTCTTCGGATGGGCATGGATGGACAGCCACTACAACGGATACAGTTTCGACGGCAAGGTAGACATGTATCCCCACCGTCCGGTGCAGCCGGAGAACCCCGATCCGTTCAACGGCTCGTCGGAGTGGTATCCCAACAAGCTCGGCGTCTCGATCGGCTACCGGATTTTCATGCCCAAGCGACTGCGCACCGACGGTTCCTGCAGCAGATAACACGGATTGCGAAAAACGGCCGCAAACGGCGGACAAACACAAACGCCCTGCTCTTTGAGGAGCAGGGCGTTTCGTCTTGCCGGCTGTGTCCGGACAGGTTACGGGCCGGCAAAACACGGCTACACTCCGAAAGCAAACGCCGGTTTCGAAACGTCCGACTCCGCGGGTTCTGCCCGTTCTTCCGCTAATTCCGCCGACTCCGCAAGTTCCACGGATTCTGCGGGGAGGGGCTGCGGAATCTGCGGGGCTGCCGGTTTTGCCGACTCTGTCCGTTCCTCCGGACGGCATGATCCGGACGGCGCACTACATGCGCAAAAAAACGGAAGCGGGGTGGAAATACCCCGCTTCCGCGTTCTGACGATGCGCGGCCTGCGCCGCAGTCATCGGGAATTACTTAACCTTCGGGCCGGCAGCTACGAGCTTCTTGCCTTCCTCGTTGCCCGTGAACTTCACGAAGTTCTTCACGAAGCGGTTTGCGAGGTCCTCGGCCTTCACGTCCCAATCCTTGGCGTTCTTGTAGGTGTCGCGCGGATCGAGGATCTTGGGATCCACGCCGGGCAGAGCCGTCGGGATCTTGAAGTCGAAGATGGGCAGCGTCTTGGTCTCGGCCTTGTCGATCGAACCGTCGAGGATGGCGTCGATGATGCCGCGCGTATCCTTGATCGAGATACGTTTGCCGGTGCCGTTCCAACCCGTGTTCACGAGGTAAGCCTTGGCGCCCGACTTCTGCATCTTCTTCACCAGCTCCTCACCGTACTTGGTGGGGTGCAGCGAAAGGAACGCTGCGCCGAAGCAGGCCGAGAATGTCGGAGTCGGTTCGGTGATGCCGCGCTCGGTACCGGCCAGCTTGGCGGTGAAGCCGGAGAGGAAGTAGTACTTGGTCTGCTCGGCGTTCAGGATCGAAACCGGGGGCAGCACGCCGAATGCGTCGGCCGAGAGGAAGATCACCTTCTTGGCGGCCGGAGCCTTCGATACGGGCTTCACGATATTTTCGATGTGGAAGATCGGGTACGATACGCGGGTATTCTCCGTAACCGACTTGTCGGAGAAGTCGATCTTGCCCTTCTTGTCTACCGTCACGTTCTCCAGCAGCGCGTTGCGGCGGATGGCGTTCCAGATGTCGGGCTCGTTCTCCTGCGAGAGGTTGATAACCTTGGCGTAGCAGCCGCCCTCGAAGTTGAATACGCCGTCGTCGTCCCAGCCGTGCTCGTCGTCGCCGATCAGCTCGCGCTTCGGGTCGGTCGAAAGCGTGGTCTTGCCGGTTCCCGACAGACCGAAGAAGATAGCCGTCTCGCCTTTGGCGTTGGTGTTGGCCGAGCAGTGCATCGAAGCCATGCCCTTGAGCGGAAGCAGGTAGTTCATGTAGGAGAACATGCCCTTCTTCATCTCGCCGCCGTACCACGTGTTGATGATGACCTGCATCTTCTCGGTGAGGTTGAAGACGACGGCCGTCTCCGAGTTCAGACCGAGTTTCTTGTAGTTCTTGACCTTGGCCTTCGATGCGTTGAGCACGACGAAATCGGGCTCTCCGTAATTCTCCAGTTCGGCGTCGGTCGGACGGATGAACATGTTCTTAACGAAGTGCGCCTGCCAAGCCACCTCCATGATGAAGCGGATCTTCAGACGCGAGTTCTCGTTGGCGCCGCAGAAAGTATCGACGACGTAAAGCTTCTTGCCCGACAGCTCCTGCGAAGCGATCTTCTTCAGCTCTTTCCAAGCCGCCTTGGTTACGGGCTTGTTGTCGTTCTTATACTCGTCGGAAGTCCACCAGATCGTATCTTTCGTGGTCTCGTCCATTACGAAGAACTTGTCTTTGGGCGAACGGCCGGTGTAAACGCCGGTCATCACGTTCACGGCGCCCATTTCGGTCTCCTGACCCTTTTCGAAACCGCGGAGGCCTTTCTTGGTCTCCTCGCGGAAAAGTTCGTCGTACGACGGATTGTACACGATCTCGGTCACACCCGTGATCCCGTACTTTTTCAAATCCATTTTGTTCATAGCAATCGTTATTTTTAATAAAACATCAAATCCAAGATTTAACCTAACCGTCGAAATCCGCGCGTGCGGACTTTAACCGCACAAAGGTAGAAAAACTTTTACACTTGTGAAAAAATTAACAGTAAAAAACACAAAAAAAGAACATTATTTTTTCCGGCACCCGTATATGATTCATTTATAACTTCGTATCTCCTCCGCCCGAAGCCGCGCGCAGCTCAGGAACTGCGGACATACCGCAAACATGCTGCCGCGATTTCCGGTTGTGCCGGACGAATCCGGCAGCCTCCGAAAAACGCGGAGCGCACCGGCTTTCGGCCTGTTTCGGAAAAATCGGAAAATAATGTGCCGTCGTCTCCGTTTTTTTTCTTAACTTTGGTAACCATGGCCGGACTCTATTTCCACATACCCTTCTGCAAGCGCGTCTGCGCCTACTGCGACTTTTACAAAAGCGCCGACCTGCGGCGCATGGACGACCTGCTGGCGGCCATGCACCGCGAACTGGACGACCGGCGCGGCTATCCGGGCGGCGAAGCGGTGACGACCCGCTATTTCGGCGGCGGAACGCCGTCGCTCTGCACGCCCGAAGCGATCAGGGGACTGCTGGACCACGCCGCACAACTCTTCGACTGCTCCGGCGCCGAAGAGACGACGCTCGAAGCCAATCCCGACGACCTGACGGCCGAGTACCTCGGCGGGCTGCTCGAAGCGGGCATCGACCGCCTTTCGATCGGCGTACAGTCGTTCGACGACGACTGTCTGAAACTGATGAACCGCCGCCACACGGCCGCGCAGGCGGCCGAAGCGGTCCGTGCTGCGCAGCGCGCCGGATTCGGCAACATCACCGTCGATCTGATCTTCGGCATGCCGGGTTTCGGCGGCGATACGCTGCGCCGCTCGCTCGATGCGGCCCTTTCGCTCGGCGTACAGCATATTTCGGCATACCATTTGACCGTCGAACCCGATACGGCTTTCGGACGGCGCGCCGCGCGGGGCGAATTCCGGGCCGTAGACGAGCAGATCAGCGAAACGGAGTTCCTCACGGTCCACCACACGCTGACCGAAGCGGGATTCGAACACTACGAAGTCTCGAATTTCGCCCTTCCGGGCTTCCGCGCCCGCCACAACGCGGCGTACTGGCACGGCGCGAAGTACCTCGGCATCGGTCCTGCGGCGCACTCGTTCGACGGCGAGGAGCGGCACTGGAACGTAGGTTCGGTGGAGCGGTACATCGCGGGCGATCCGGCGGAACGCGAACTCCTCACGAACAGGGACCGTTTCAACGAGTACGTCATGACGGCGCTCCGAACCGCCGAAGGAATCGACACGCGGGAGGTCGCGGCCCGTTTCGGCACGAAACGGCTGGAGCGGATGCGCGAAGAGGCGGCCCCCTATCTGCAAAGCGGCGCGCTCCGCGACGCAGGCGGACGGCTGGCGGTTCCCCCGGAGCGGTTTCTGATCTCGGACGCCGTGATCGAGGCCCTTTTCGAAACATAACGACGCGCGCAACCAAGTGAAACTGAAATGTTAAGTTATTCTTAAATTTTTTTACTAATTACCCTTTCGAGATTGTTAATATAAATATAAGTATTACCTTTGCACCGGTTTTCAACCGATTCGACAAGTAAATTACAAACAAGCATCACAAATATGAGCAATGCAAAACTAACCCCCGATTACCTGTTCGAGGTAAGTTGGGAGGTCTGCAACAAAATCGGCGGCATCCATACGGTAGTCTCGACCAAAGCGCAAACGGCCATCCGGAAATTCAACGAGCGCTATATCCTCATCGGACCCGACCTGCAGCACGAAGGCGTAAACCCCGAATTCGAGGAGGATCCCAACCTGCTGAAGACATGGCGTCAGGGGCTTTACGCCGAAGGCATCCGCATCCGCGTGGGACACTGGAAAATCAAGGGCGAACCGACGGCGATACTGGTGGACTTCACCTCGCTGATTCCCCGCAAGGACGAAATACTCAAGAAACTCTGGGAGGCCTACCACGTCGATTCGATTTCGGGTCAGTGGGACTACATCGAGCCCGTGCTCTTCGGCTACGCCGCAGGCGCGGTGATCGCCTCCTATGTCGAGAACTTCTGCACCGCGACCGACAAGATCGCCGCCCATTTCCACGAATGGATGACCGCGGCGGGCGGTCTCTACCTGCGCCGCCATGCGCCTTATGTGGCGACACTCTTCACCACGCACGCCACGGTCATGGGCCGCTGCATCGCGGGCAACCACCTGCCGCTCTACACCGACCTGACCAAGTTCAATGCCGACGAGCTGGCACGCCAGTTCAACGTCGTGGCCAAACACTCGATCGAGAAGGCCGCCGCTGCCTACCACGACGCATTCGTCACGGTCAGCGACATCACGGCCAACGAGTGCAAATTCCTGCTGGGCCGCGAGCCTGACTGCATCACGCCCAACGGCTTCGAAAACGACTTCGTCTGGACCGGCGAGGAGTACGACGCGAAGCGCGCCGAAGCCCGCAAAACGATGATCTCGGTGGCCGAAGCGTGTCTGGGCGAAAAGTTCGCCGAGGAGCCGCTGATCGTCGGCACCAGCGGACGCTACGAATTCCGCAACAAGGGCATCGACGTATTCATCGAATCGCTCAAGAAACTGGCCGCATCGCCCCGGCTCAAACGTCAGGTGCTGGCCTATATCACCGTGCCCGCCGCCAACCGCGGTCCGCGCGCGGACCTGCAGGCGCATCTGGCCGACCCGTCGAAACCCATCGACGGCGGGCAGTACAAATACACGACCCACTACCTCGAATACCAGAGCAGCGACCCGATCGTTAACGCCCTCAACGGCAGCATTCTGACCACGCCCGATTCGAAGGTGAAGGTGATCTTCGTTCCGACCTACCTCAACAAGGCCGACGGCATCTTCGGCAAGGATTACTACGAACTGCTGGTCGGCATGGACATGACCGTATTCCCCTCCTACTACGAACCGTGGGGATACACGCCGCTCGAATCGGTGGCCTTCTCCGTGCCGACGATCACCACGACGCTGGCCGGATTCGGTCTCTGGGCGGCCAAACAGCGCGAGCATGCGGGCGTGGAGATCGTTCTGCGCGACGACTACAACGATCAGGAGGTCGAAGAGAAGATCGCCGAGTCGCTGCTGCACTTCAGCCTGCTGGACGACAAGCACGTGAACGAGATGCGCGTGTCGGCCTACGAAATCTCCGAAACGGCGCTCTGGGAACACCTCTTCGCCGCCTACGAGCAGGCTTACTCCGAGGCTGTCGAAAGTTCGGTCATCCGCACCAACCGCGCCGTGCTGGACGAGGGCGGAAACCGCAACGAGCAGATCAACTTCGTGCGCCAGCAGCTTTTCGCCGAGAAGCCCAACTGGAACCGCATGATGGTGGACAAGACCCTGCCCAAACGGCTGCACGCCCTCGAAGAGCTGTCGCGCAACCTCTGGTGGTGCTGGAATCCCGGCACGCGCGACCTGTTCGAAAGCATCGACCATGCGTTGTGGGCCGAGTGCGAACGCAATCCGATCGCATTCCTCGACAAAATGAGCGTGGAGCGCATGAAGGAGCTTGAACAGGATACGAATTTCCTCAGCCAGCTCGACGCCGTATATGCGCAGTTCCGCGACTACATGAACGAGAAACCCGATCCGAAGGCGACCTCGATCTCCTACTTCTCGATGGAGTACGGCCTGCATTCGTCGCTCAAGATTTACTCCGGCGGTCTGGGCATTCTGGCCGGCGACTACCTCAAGGAGGCGTCGGACAAGAACGTTCCGATGGCGGCCGTGGGCCTGCTGTACCGTTACGGCTACTTCACGCAGCGGCTCTCGTCGCAGGGCGCGCAGGAGGCGACCTACGAAGCGCAGAACTTCTACAAGCTGCCGATCTCGCCCGTGCGCGACGAAGCCGGCAACTGGATGACGGTCACCATCGCCTTCCCCGGACGTACGCTCTGGGCACGCGTCTGGAAATGTCAGGTGGGACGCACGGACCTCTACCTACTCGACGCGGACTTCGAGGCCAACCTCGAAGAGGACCGGCAGATTACGCACCACCTCTACGGCGGCGACTGGGAGAACCGGCTCAAGCAGGAGATCCTGCTCGGCATCGGCGGTATCCGCGCGCTGCGCAAGCTGGGCATCAAACACGACGTATTCCACTGCAACGAGGGACACGCCGCATTCATCGGCATCGAGCGCATCCGCGATCTGGTGACCCACAAGAAGCTCTCCTTCTCGGAGGCGCTGGAGGTGATCCGCTCGTCGTCGCTCTTCACGACCCATACGCCGGTTCCCGCAGGCCACGACGCATTCCCCGAATCGATGATCCGCCAGTACATGTCGCACTATCCCGACGTGCTGGGAATCACGTGGGAACAGTATATCAACCTCGGCAAGACCAACCCCAACGACCCCAACGAGAAGTTCTCGATGTCGGTGCTGGCCTGCAACCTCTCGCAGGAGGTGAACGGCGTGTCGTGGCTCCACGGCGAGGTGTCGAAGGATATTCTGGGCAGCATGTGGCCGGGCTACTTCAAAAACGAGCTTCATATCGGGTACGTCACCAACGGCGTGCACTTCCCGACGTGGATCGCGACCAGCATGCGCCGCCTGTACGCCCGCTATTTCGCCGACGGATTCGAGGGGCACACCTACGACATCCCGGCATGGCAGAAGGTCCACCAGATTCCCGACGAAGAGCTGTGGAACGAGCGCATGTATCTCAAGAACAAGCTCGTAAAGCATATCCGCCGCCGCTACAGCGACCCCAATCAGGTGCGTCTCGACTCGCCGCGCCAGATGATTCAGATCATCGAGGGCATCAAGCCCGACGTGCTGACCATCGGTTTCGCCCGCCGCTTCGCCACCTACAAGCGCGCCTACCTGCTGTTCACCAACCTCGACCGGCTGTCGGCGATCGTCAACAACAAGGAGCGTCCCGTGCAGTTCATCTTCGCGGGCAAAGCGCACCCTAACGACAAGCCGGGTCAGGACCTCATCAAACGCATCGTCGAAGTGGCCGCCATGCCGCAGTTCGTAGGCAAGATCCTCTTCCTGCAGAATTACGACATGGAGCTGGCCCGCCGCATGGTGCAGGGCGTGGACGTATGGCTCAACACCCCGACCCGTCCGCTCGAAGCGTCGGGCACGTCGGGCGAGAAGTGCGTCATGAACGGCGTGCTCCAGTTCTCGGTACTCGACGGATGGTGGGTCGAAGGCTACAAGGAGGGCGCGGGATGGATGCTGCCCATGGAACGCACGTTCGCCGATCAGGGCTATCAGGACGAGCTTGACGCCGAGATGATTTACAACACCATCGAGGAGCAGATCGTGCCGAAATACTACGACCGCGGCAGCGACGGCATTCCTCACCAGTGGGTGGATTCGGTCAAAAAGTGCGTCGCCGACATCGCGTCGAACTTCACGACCAACCGCATGCTGGGGGATTACGAGGAGCGGTTCTACAACAAGCTCGCGGCCCGCAAGCGCGAAATCGTCGAAGGCGGCTACAAGCTGGCCCGCGAGATCGCGGCGTGGAAGCGCAAGGTTTCGGCCGCATGGGACAAGGTCCGCGTGATCGACGTCCAGCGCGTGAGGATCGACGACGAGGCGATCTTCGTCGGCGAGAAGTACCACTTCGAAGTGACGGTGGACATCGCCAACCTCCGGCCTGAGGATATCGGCGTCGAGATGGTCATCGCCCAGCAGATCGTCGGCGGCGGCAAGGTGAACGTAACCCGCACCATCGGGCTGAAACACACCAAAACCGACGGCAGCCGCGTGACCTATGCGCTGGATTACGTTCCCGGCGAGGCCGGCACGTTCGACGTGGCGCTGCGTCTCTATCCCTACAACCCCCACCTGCCGCACCGCATGGATTTTGCATTGGTAAAGTGGGCCTAGCAAATTTGGCGTGAATAATGTTAAAAAAGGTATTAATTTACTGTTATCGGGTATTATTTATCTGAAAATTTTAATATCTTTATAGGACGAACTGCATTTTTAAGAAAGATATGTCAGCACTTACTTTCGACAAAAGCGAATTGGGCAATCTGGAGTACTCCCTCCAGCGCGAAATGCTCTCGACGGACCGTATCGGCGGCTACATGAGTACGACGATCGTCTGCTGCAACACCCGCCGCTATCACGGACTGATGGTGGCCCCCATCGACGACAGCTGCCGGACCTACGTCCTGCTCTCGTCGCTCGACGAGACCGTGGTGCAGCACGACCAGACGTTCAATCTGGCGCTGCACCGTTTCAAGGGGGTATACGAGCCGCGCGGCCACAAGTATATCACCGATTTCGAGTATACGCCGACGCCGACGATCACCTACCGCGTGGGCGGCGTAATCCTCAAGAAGGAGATGCTCTGGATACACAAGCGGACGCAGCTGATGATCCGCTACACGCTCGTGGACGCCCACTCCGAAACCCGGCTGCGGCTGCGGCCGTTCCTCGCCTTCCGCGACAAGCATGCGCTGACGCACGCCAACATGGAGGCCGACGGACACTCCTACCCCGCCGTGAACGGCGTGAAGTGCCGTCTCTACAACTCGTTCCCGTGGCTCTATCTCCAGACGAGCAAACCCGGCACGGAGTTCGTGCCCGCGCCCGACTGGTATTACGGATTCGAATACCAGCAGGAGCTGGCCCGCGGATACGAGGGGTACGAAGACCTGCTCACGACGGGCTATTTCGAAGCGGAGCTCAAGAAGGGCGAGAGCATCATCTTCTCGGCGTCGCTCGACGAAATGGGCTCGACCAAAACCATCGAAGAGGTTTTCGCCGCATCCATCGCGCGGCGTACGCATAAGATCGACTTCATCAGCTGTCTCGAACACTCGGCGCGGCAGTTCCTGATCCGCCGTCCGGGCGACCGGACCGAAGTGGTGTCGGGATATCCGTGGCACGGGGTTTCGGGCCGCCAGACCTTCATCTCGCTGCCGGGCATCACGCTCGAACAGGGACACAAGGAGGACTGCATCGACGCGCTGGATACGCTGGTGCGGGAGATGCGCGACGGCATGTTCACCGGCAGCGCCTCGGCCGAAGTCGCGGCGGACGCCCCCCTCTGGTTTTTCTGGACCCTCCAGCAGCTCGAACGCGAAGTGGGGGCCAAGGAGATATGGGCGAGCTACGGCCCGGCCATGAAAGACATACTGGAGAGCTACCGGCAGGGAATCGGCGGCCGCGTGGCGCTGCACGACAACGGGCTGATATGGGCTTCATCGGAAGAGGTGCCCCTGACGTGGATGAATTCAACGATCGACGGACGCCCCGTAACCCCGCGCAACGGCTATCAGGTCGAAGTGAACGCCTTGTGGTACAACGCCGTATGCTATGCGCTCGAACTGGCCGGCAAATACGGGGACAAGACGGACAAGGCCTTCGTCAAGGCGTGGGCCTCGCTTCCGGCTCGCACACAGGAGTCGTTCATCGAACTGTTCCGCCTGCCGGAGGGCTATTTGGCCGACTTCGTGGACGGCAGCGGTCCCGACAAATCGACGCGCCCCAACATGATCGTCGCCTGCGGACTGAATTACAAGATGCTCGACGAGACGATGCAACTGGAGGTGATCCGCACGGTGCGCCAGCACCTGCTCACCCCGAAGGGACTGCGGACGCTGTCGCCCCAAAACCCGCTTTACAGGGGTTCGCAGGAGGGCATGCCCGCCGAACGCGACTTCGCCGCCAAAAACGGCTCGGTATGGCCGTGGCTGCTGCCCTTCTACATCAAGGCCTGCTTCGACATCGACGGCGACGCATTCCTGCCGCAGGCCGAGGAGGCGCTGGAAAACTTCGACGAGGACATCCAGCGTTACGGCATCGGCTCGATCTGCGAGTTGTACGACGCCGACCCGCCCTACGCTTCGCGCGGAGCCATTTCGCAGGCGTGGAGCGTCGGAGCCGCACTGGACATCCACCGCATGATCCGCGAGCGGAGCAAAGGGGATTCCCAAGGGCCCAAAGCCGCGAAGAAAAGCGGCAGAACGAACGGTCCGAAAGAGAAAAAGCCGGCGAAGACGAAGCCTGCGGCGAAAAGCGCCGGGAAGACGGTAAAGGCCGCCGCCAAAAGTCCGACCGCGGCGAAGGCCCCCAAGGCCGCGGCGAAAAAGGCGGCGCCGAAAGCAGCGGCAGGAAAAGCCGCAAAGAAATAAAGGCAACAAAATGAAAAGAATTAAGATATGAGAGTTTTAATGTTCGGTTGGGAGTTCCCGCCCCACATCGCGGGCGGTCTTGGAACGGCGTGCTACGGCATGACGCGCGGTCTGGCGCGCAACGACGTAGACGTCACGTTCGTGGTTCCCCACGCTTACGGCGATGAAGATCAGCGTTTCACGCACGTAATGAACGCCAGCGACGTGGAGGCTCTCTATGGTTCGACCGGGAGCGGAGCCGACGACATTCTCGAAAAAATGTCGTTCATCCACATCGACTCGAACATGGTGCCCTACATCTCCCCCGAAGAGTACGAGGTCTACCACGAACGCTATGTAAAATCGGGTCAGCAGGTCTGGTCCACGACCGACGCATGGAAACAGCGTTACACCTTTTCGGGAAAGTACGGCGCCAACCTCATGGAGGAGGTGGCCCGTTACGCCGTGGTGGCCGCGCAGGTCGCCAAGGACCTCGAAGGGCAGTTCGACGTGATCCACGCCCACGACTGGCTCACCTACTACGCCGGCATCGCCGCCAAGCGCGTGTCGGGCAAGCCGCTCGTCGTGCACATGCACGCCACGGAATACGACCGCAGCGGCGAGAACGTCAATACGCAGGTCTACGCCATCGAGCGTGCGGGCATGCACGCCGCGGACCGCGTGATCGCCGTTTCGAACCTTACCCGCAACATCGTCATCAACCGCTACGGCGTTCCGGCCGAAAAGGTCGTGACGGTGCACAACGCCGTGCGCTTCGCCGGCGGCCCCTGCAAAATGCCCGAACGCGGCGTGAAGGACAAGATCGTCACCTTCCTCGGACGCATCACCTACCAGAAAGGTCCCGACTACTTCGTCGAGGCTGCCGCCAAAGTGCTCAAGCGCGTACCCGACGTACGCTTCGTGATGGCCGGTTCGGGCGACATGATGAACCACGTCATCCGCCGCGTGGCGCGGCTGGGCATCGCCGACCGCTTCCACTTCACGGGGTTCCTGCGCGGCGAGGACGTACACAAGATGTTCCAGCTGTCGGACGTATACGTCATGCCGTCGGTCTCGGAACCTTTCGGCATCTCGCCCCTCGAAGCGATGCGCTCGAACGTGCCGGTGATCATCTCCAAACAGAGCGGCGTGGCCGAAGTGCTCGACTTCGCCGTGAAGGTCGATTACTGGGACGTGGACGCGCTGGCCGACGCCATCTACGGCCTCATCCAATACCCGGCCCTGTCGGGCATGTTCGCGTCGAAAGGACTCGAAGAGGTCACCAACCTCAAGTGGAACGACGCCGCGGCGAAGATCAAAGCCGTATACGAAGCGGTCATTGAAGAGAACAAAAAACAATAAAAATACAGATACCCTATGAAAACCGTCTGCTTATATTTTCAGGTACACCAGCCTTGGCGACTGAAGAAGTACCGCTTCTTCAACATGGGCAAGGACCACAACTACCTAGACGACCTCCTGAACCGCTCGATCATGCAGAAAGTCGCCCGGCAGTGTTACCTGCCCATGAACGCCCTGCTGCTGAAGTTGATCAAGGAGAACAAGGGTAAATTCCGCTGTTCGTTCTCGATCACGGGCATCGCCGTCGAGCAGTTCCGCGCCTTCGCGCCTGAGGTGCTCGACTCGTTCAAGGAGCTGGCCGCCACGGGATGCGTCGAGTTTCTGGCCGAAACCTACTCCCATTCGCTGGCGTCGCTGGCGTCGAAAGAGGATTTCACCGAACAGGTGAAGCTCCATACGGCCATGATCAAGAAGGAGTTCGGCGTGAAGCCCACCGCCTTCCGCAACACCGAGCTGATCTACTCCGACGAGATCGGCGCCATGGTCGCCGACATGGGCTTCCGCACGATGCTGGCCGAAGGCGCCAAGCACGTGCTGGGCTGGAAATCGCCTAACTACGTCTATGCCAACGCCATCAATCAGAAATTGCGCCTGCTGTTGCGCAACTACAAGCTCTCGGACGACATTGCGTTCCGTTTCTCGAACCGCAGCTGGGACGAATGGCCGCTGACGGCGGACAAATACGTCAAATGGCTCTCTTCGGACGAAACGCCGGGCGAGGTCATCAACCTCTTCATGGACTACGAGACCTTCGGGGAGCATCAGACGGCGGATACGGGAATCTTCGAATTCATGCGTGCGCTTCCCAAAGCGATCCTCGCCAAGAAGAACGACATGGAGTTCGCCACCGTAAGCGAGGCCGCCAAGAAGTACCAGCCGGTGTCCGTACTCCACTGTCCGCACGTAATGTCGTGGGCCGACGAGGAGCGCGACGTGACGGCGTGGCTCGGCAACGAGTTGCAGAACGAGGCTTTCTCGAAACTCTACGCCCAGAAAGAGAAGGTCGCCGCCCTGAAAAGCCCCGATTTCGACTATGTATGGAGTTTCATGCAGACCTCGGACCACTTCTACTACATGGCGACCAAATGGCTCTCGGACGGCGACGTACACTCCTACTTCAACCCGTACGACTCGGCATACGACGCCTTCATCAACTACATGAACGTCCTTTCGGACTTCATCATCGAGCTGGATCAAGCGGTGGCCGCCAAAGCCGCCAAGGCAAAATAAGGCTGAAACCGCCGCAACACGGGGGAGGAAGCGCCGGAGAGGCTTTGTCGGGGCGCGGCGTCTAATACGCCCGCGCACGAAACGCCCGCGAAATCCCGCCCGAAATCAGCACCGACGACGCGGCGCTGTCCGTATTGCAGAAAAACGGATTCAGGGGCCTTTCACGCCCTCCGGGGATACGATGAGGGACGCGGAAGGCTGGCGCATGAAACGCAGCCCTACAGCCCCGCAAACACGCCCGTAAAGCCCGCATGGCTCTGCGGCGCGACGGAACGGCGGACCGAAAAAAACGCCCAAAATGCCGGAAAACGCCGGGGAACATGGGAAGAACATCCGGGAAATGCCGGAAATAGGCTCAAATCAAATCAAATCAGCCGCAGTATTGACTGCGGCTGATTTTTCATATAAGTCGGGACAAAGGCACCCGATCCGGCAACAGCCTATCGTATCCGGTCCGACGGATTGCAGCAACGGTCGGAACGATAAAAAAGCGGCAGACCGCGCCTCTTCGGTCTGCCGCAAGCAGGAATGTTACTTAAAAGTGGGAGTTGTTAACCAAAAAACTTTGGGATGTGCCGTTCCTGCTTTAGGGATTTGATTTCCCGCGCTCCCGGCACCGCCCCGAAGAACGGCGCCGGATTTCGCGGAAAAGGGGGATTCTTTATTAGTTGGCTTTCTGCTTAACTTTGATATCAAGATTGTGAACGCGGTCCGTGCCGTAATCATAGGATACGGTAACTTTCACCTTGACCGTCTTCTCGCCTACGAATTCGCTGTCGGCATTACCCTTGACCGTAATCGTACCGGTGGTTGCGAAATCGGCCCCAGTATCAATTCGGTCAACGAGAACCTCCGGATTCATCACCTCGTACTTGACAACGACTCCGAGAACCGTATTCTCATCGGCAGCCGTAGCCTCGAATACGTTATTGCCGTTGATATTCGCCAGCTGGAGGAGATCGCCCACAGTCAGGGAAGCATCGTCAGCGCTCGCGGAGATCGTAGTAACGGCATTCTTACGCAGGCTGATCGTCTTATCCTTGATCGGGTCGGGAATCTCGACATTGAGCACCTGCTCGTCAAGGACATAAGAATCGAGCATCAGTTTTACGCTGAGCGCCATATTCAGGCCCTTGTACTCAGTACCCCACGTCAGGGTCTTGGCGTCGGCGTCTACCGAAGCGCCTTCATACTCTTCGGTGTCTACCGAGAAGACAACCTTTCCGATTTCATTGCCCTTGGAATCTTTGGGTGCAACCCAAGTGTTGTCGAGGTTAAGTCCATCGGGTACATAAGCCGTCGTCGAGAGCGTTGCTTTCAGAAGCACCGGATCCGCATAGTTGTCGCCCTGTACCAGCTCGCCTGTAAAGCCTTCGAAATTAACCGTAACGGCAACCGTTACATCGAGACCCCAGTCGGCAGTAAGTTTAGCCGTGAGCGCGTAGCTCTTCTCCTTGGCTCCGGCGCCGAGCTTGATAGCGATGTTATTTGCATCGTCGGACGCCTGCATGAGCACGGTTCCGTCTTCCGCTTCATCGGCAGTAGCCTCGAATGTAGCGGCATAGATCGCATCTACGAACGTCTGCTTGTCGGCGAAGAACTTCGGAGCCCAAGCCTCATTCCAGAGTTTCTCGGCATACTTCTCGATCACCGTGTATTCGCTCGTTCCCGCCAAGTAATCCACCGTTACGGTCTCCGGAGCCATCGTGATCTCAGGCATGCCCTCGATAACGACGGGCAGAGTAATCGTAATATCGGTGTTCTCATAGTTGTAACGCGCTTTGACCGTGTAAGAACCGCTCGTCATTGCGCTGTTGCCGGCTACGACAAGTTCCAGATGCTGCTCTGCACGATCGTCAGCAGGAGAGCTCGTAAGGATAATGTCAGCGACATCGAACGGCAGCTCGTCAGTCATTTCGGTCTCGCCGTCGAAGATACGGATGTCTTCGAAGGAACCAGCCTTCAGTGCGTTGTAAATCACATGGCCGATCTGCGGCTTCGTGGGATCGGGATTCAGCAGGTAATCCACAGCCTCGTAATCGTCGCCGGCACTAACCGTTGCATAGTTCCACGTTACCGTCTGCGGCACGGAAACGATGACGTCGGTGTTGTCCTTGATGATGGTGAACTGCGATTTGGCGTTCTTAACCACGCGGCAGGTGTATTCGCCCGATACGAGGTCGAACGAGAACGGTTCCGAGGTAATCACGTCGTCGATCAGAGCCGGAACACCCTTGCCCTTCTTGATCGCCGCCGTGGTTGCCGTAAGCGTATAGCTGTCCTTGTTATCTTCGGGATCTACCGTTGCCACGGCGTCGTCTTCAGGAACAACGGTCTTGAGAACGGGAACATCCTCGCCCCAAATCTCAGCCAGCTCCTGCGGTTTGCCGTCTTTCATGTAGTAAATCTTCACATCATGGAAGAACTCAACGACGGTTTCCTCGTCGTTATACTTCAGACCGCCGTCGCCCTCGAATTCCGGGAACTGGGTATCGTTGTCAATTACCAGTTCGAGCGTTCCGTTCTCTTTCATACGGCCGGCAACCAGATCGGCGTTGATCGCGCCGCCTGCACTATACTGCGTACCGATAAAGGCACTGGTGAAATCGCTGCCCAAATCCTCGCCCGAAATGGCATCTTCGGGCGTAGCTCCGGCGACACCGGTGCCTGCGAGTTTCACATTCAGCGCAATGGCCAGCGTTTTGCCGTTTCCGTACTCGTACTGAGTCTTGGCGACAACGGTAAACTTACCGGTCACGACGTCCTGATCGATCACGTCTACAACCTCGAACGACGCAGCGCTGCGCGTCTTGATCTCCTCCGTTACGAACGATACGTTCTCCTTGGTCATCTTGACTGCCAGAGCCGCAGGCGAAACCATGAAAGTAGCTTCGATCGCGGCCTCGTTGCCGCCTTCGTCGCTGCCCAGATAGAACTTGTAGTCCTCACCTTCACCGTCAACCATCGCGATATAGGGAAGTCCCTCGATGGAAATGACATTGTTCGATACCTCTTCGAGCGAAGTCGGAACGTAAACCAGCGACTGGATGCGGCCGGCGAGGTCTGCGATAGCGCTCCAGAGATTGCGGAGCTGCGTGTCGTAATTGTCGAAACGATCCTTCAGATCGGCTTCTTTCAGGTAGATTGCGCTGCCGTCGGGGTTGAACAGTTTGCTGTTTACACCCTCCTCGATCATCGCCTCGATAGCCTCTTTCAGAGTTACGTTGGCATCGGTCAGCTCCTTGAGGATCGTATCGGTGATGGTCTTGCCCATTTCGGCTTTGACCGTCTCGTCATTCATGTACTCAGCCATGTACGAAGCGAAGTTGTCGCCGAGGACCTTCTTGATGGCATCGGTGACCGTAGCCGTCTCCGAAGATACGGAATTGGCGACAGCGGTAAGGATCTGGTTGATCTGAGTCGCCGACAGCTGATCGGCACCGGTGATGTAACCTTTACCCTCGACGAAATCCTTCATCTGCTGCTCGGTAACGTACTTGCCGTCGACCAGAGCCTGCTGGATGATCTTCTGCATTTCGGCCTGCAGTTTACCCATGGTCTCGTCCGAAGCGATCATCGTCTCGAAAATCTTCTTGACATCGTCGGCAGTCAGCTGATTCTTGGTAGCCTCTTCGATCAGTTTCTGAACGTCAGCCTTGGTCTGATATCCCTGAGCCTTAATAAGTTTCAACACCTCATCGCTAGTCAGCCAATCTTTCAGATCCGACTTCTTGGCATAGTCTGCCAGCCTTTTGTCAAGCTCTGTCTGGAGACCGCTGTTGGTAACGAAAGACGAGAAATCTATCCCGTTTAATTTGTCGGTAACAGCTTTGAGGGCTGAAGCGTCGGCCTTCAACTCGACTTGACCCTTCAAGTCGTTGATCTGACCCTTCAGGTCGTCGATGTCGTCGTCGTAGTCTTTACAACCGACACCGGCTAACATTGTTCCGGTTAAGAACAAAATACATGTTAAGTTATATATTGATATTTATGATGTTACAACCTCGCATAACGACTCGGTTTACATGGAGGTTTACAAGCCGGCGCCGGTTTTCGGGTCTTTGCGGGCTGGATCGGGAATTTGCCAGACCCGTTTGTTGGCGCTGATGATTCTGTCCGTGTCGAACTCCTTGAGGTAAGTTTCGATTTCCGCCGGGTTGCGCCCCATGTTCTGGGCGATCAGGGGCAGCGGCACGTCGGCGTGATAAAGACGTGACGCATAGGTGTGACGGGCCGAATAGAAGGTGAGTTTCCGCGACAGGCCGATGCGCTTCGCCGCACGCTGCAACCCTTGGTTTATCACGTTGTTGGCATAGGTTATGCGTTCGAACCGGCGTTGGGGGTCGTCGTCGAAGTAGATCGGAAAAACGAAGTCGTCTCCGGCGCCGCCCTTCGCCGTGCGGGCGAACGGCTTCATATAGGGCCACGCCACCCGCTGTTCGACCAGAATGCGGATCGGATGCAGGGTTTTGGCGCGAACGAAATTGATTTCATAAAAAGCGACCGTCTCCTTATGCGCTTCGGCATACCGGGGGCCGTAGGCCGCACAATCCCGGTCGTACTTCTCCCGGTCCGGAATCTCCACGCATACGAGGTCTTTCCACCTCAGGCGGGCCAGATCGACCAGCGCCAGCCCCTGAAAAATATAGGAGCAGATGAACATCGAAAGCGCGAACTGCTCGGCGTCGTACGACGCCTGCCGCTCCTCGCCCCGGCATCCGTGGCATGGCGCGCGCCAGCAGCGTCTTTTCATCGTCCGGGGATCGGGTCTCTTCCGGGTCTTATAATAATATGTATCGAGGTAGTAACGGATCAGGCTGTCGAATTCGTCGGTTTCGAGCGCCCGTTTGGCGGTCCGCACGTCGAGCCTGCGGCTCAGACGGAAGCGGTCGAATGGATTGGCGTCCAGCAGTCCGTTCTGGCAGGCGTAGTTCATCAGCGCTTTCAGGGCGCTGAAAAACCGTTTGATGCTCGTATCGGCATAATGCGCATGGAGGTACTCCTCGAACTCGCCGAGCCATGCGCCGTCCACGTCGAACAGCTCGACGGTCCGGTGCTGCGAGAACCGTTCGACGATATGGAGCAGCGTCTGGTAGCCGGTGGCCGTGTTGTGTTTCTGGAGGGTGTCCCTGAAATAAGCGATACGCTCTTCGAAAAGGTCGTACAGGGTTTTCCGGGACGGAGGTTTACGCACCGAGGCTTCGAATATGCGCTGCACGGAGTAGGGCACCCCCTGCCGCTCGAAATCCAGCACTTTGTTTTTCAGCGCCGTCAGTTCGGAACCGATGATGGCGTTCATGTTCGGGGCCAGCGGATGCCGTTCGCGCACCTCCTGCTTCGCGGCGTTCCACCATTTCGCCGGACAGGAGAGTCCCGTGCTTTTGTATCGGCGTTTGCTGTTGTAGCAGACCCTTATCATGACGGGGTGTTCGCCGCTGGCGAGGGTCTTCGATTTGTAAAGGACCGCCGTGACGGTCGCCTTGGGGATTTTCATGTTTTTCCGGTTTACGCTATGGTTTACAAAATAAGCGTCGAACAGCTGAGAAACGGCCGCTCGAAATTCATGTTATATCGACGAATACCGGGCTGCACCCCCGTACTTTTCGGATGGAGACAACAAAAAACCCTCTCCGGGAGAGGGTTTCGTGCCGTATCTGCGGCTCAGCCTTTGCGTTTGTAGCGCGAGGGGCTGGTGCCGGTGTGCTGTTTGAAGTATTTGCCGAAGAACGACTGGGTCGAAAAGTTGAGGTGGTAGGCGATCTCCTGAATACTCATGCCGGAGTATTTGAGCAGCGCCTTGGCTTCCAGAATCACCGATTCGTCGATCCAGCGCGCGGCGGTTTTGCCGCTCACCTCCTTGACCACGGACGAGAGGTATTTCGGCGTGATATTGAGCTGCTTGGCGTAGAAGCTGACGTTGCGTTCGCGTTTGTTGTACTGTTGGAGCAGCGACATGAATTCATCGAAGAGCACTTCGCAGCGGCCTTGTTTGATCTCGCCGGGCTGCTCGCGCTGGTTGATCTCGGTGATGATGTAGAACGCCGTGGTGAAAAGCGTCCGGATGATTTCGTGGCGGTAACGCTCCTTGTCGCTGCGCAGCATGGTTTTGATGAGCTGGAAGAGCTGGCGTATCTGGTCCACGTCCTGCGGCGTGACCTCCAGTACGGGAGCCTTGCCGAAGCGCATGTAGACCGGCAGCGACGTCGAGAGGTCGATCTGGATCTCATTGACGAACGATTTGGAGAACGCCAGAAAATAAGCCGCGGCGTTCGACGAACATTTCACCGTGCGGATGATGCTGTCTGGATTGAAAAAGACGATGGTGTTGGGCTTGACGTTGTAGTTCTGCATGTCGATCGACACGGTGGCTTCGCCCGTCATCATGATGATGGCCGAGAAACCGTCGATCGAAGCCGGGTAGTCGGACGTCGTGTTGTTCTGCGCGTCGAGTGTGGTGATTACCAGATCGTCCGACAGATAGAAGACGTCGCTCATCTCCTTTTTGATGCGTGAGATCGAAACTTTCCGCAAATTCTCACGTCCTCCTTCCCGCGTCGTCCGTGTCGCTTTGATATTATCCGCCATATCGTCGTGGTTTTTCGGACAAATGTAACAATTTTCGTCCGAAATTGCAATAGGCCGGAGGAAAAATAGCGAAGTACGCAGGCCGGCGGCGGCGGAAACGACCGTCTTGAAACGCCTTTCAAACGCCTGAAACGGCGCTACTCTCCGCGGGGGCACATGATGCGGAGACCTCCGGCGATGCACTCGATATGCAGCGGGAATTCGGCCCCTTTCTGCCCGTCGACGTCCGTCGGTTCGTTGACCGTCGATACGATGTCGAGCGAACGCACCTGAAGGTGGCGGACGATCTTCGGATTGCCCCGCAGCAGATAGCGGCCCATGGCCAGCGTCGAACGGAGGAAGTTCTTCTTTTCGAGCATGATGCAGTCGAACAGACCGTCCTTGATCGACGAACGGCGCGCGAGGCGGAATCCGCCGGCCGTCTCGCCGTTGAAGACGAGCACCATCAGCGAGTTGAAATCGAAAGCCTGTCCGTCGGCCACCACTTTGAGCGGCACGGCGTGCATCGCGCGCAGCTCCTTGACGCCCTCGATCAGATAGGCCAGTTTGCCGATCTTGTGCTTGCGCTGGTCGGGCGTGCGCTGCGAGGTGGTCGTGAAGATGCCGAAGCTGAAGATATTGACGAAATAGAGTCCGTTGACGCATCCGCAGTCCACGCGGTCCACCGCGCCGGAGGCGATCTGCCGCGCCGCTTCGAGCGGCTGGTGCGACATGCCCAGCGCACCCGCGAAGTCGTTGGCCGTACCGGCGGGAATCACTCCGAGCGGGATGTCCAGCCCCTTGTTTTTCATGGCGTTGACCACGTAGTTGACCGTGCCGTCGCCGCCGGCCACGACCATCAGGTCGATCTGTTCGTTGCCGTCGAACGGATTGGCGCAGAAGTCGATCAGCTGCGGTTTGATATCGTAGCCGTAAGCCCGGAATACCGTGCAGACGGCTTCGGTGCAGCGTTCGATTTTGCATTTCCCGGATTGGGTGTTGTAGAGAAAAACAGCGCTTTTCATAGGGATCGTTATTGCATGATCATCGCCTCCATGGCGGGTGAAATATACTCTTCGTAGCCGTCGGTCCCGTCGGCGAGGATGAAATAGGCCTTCACGTCCGGCATCGTCCTGACGGCCTTCAGCGCATCGTCGGCCCCCATGGCCAGAAACATGGTTCCCAGCGCGTCGGCTTCGGCGCAGGTCGGCGCGGCGACGGTCACGGAGAGCAGACGCGACACGGCGCTGCGCCCCGTACGCGGGTCGATGGTGTGGGCCACCTTGTTGCCGTCGGCATCGAGGTAGAAGCGGCGGTAGTTGCCCGAAGTGGCCAGACCGCCGTCGGTCAGGCGGATGCGTTTCTGCACGTATTCGCCGTCGGACATGTTGCCGTCGAACGGGGTTTCGATGCCGATGCGCCACGGACCGCCCTGCCGGTTGACCCCTTTGCAGCGGACTTCGCCGCCGATGTCGACGATGTAATTGCGGGCGCCGAACGATTCGACCAGCCGGGCGAGCAGATCGACCGTGTAGCCTTTGGCGATCGAATTGAAGTCGAGCTGTACGCGGGGATCGGCCTTCACCAGCCGGCCCTCCTCGACACGGACCTTTTCGCGGCCGACGAATGCGAGGATCGAATCGACGTCGGGATGCCGTTCGGCCTGCCTGCCGGCAAACCCCCACGCTTCGACCAGCGGTTTGACCGTCACGTCGTAGCGGCCGCCGCTCAGGGCGCCGATACTGTCGGCCAGATGCAGGTTGAAGGCGATATGGCGGTCTACGCTGTCCGTCTCGTTGCGGTTGAGCCGGCTCAGCAGCGAGCTCGGATCGAAGATCGACATAGACGCCTTGGCTTCGCGGTCGAGTTCCATCACGGCGGCGTAGAGTTCCTGCGGGGAGACGCCCTGCACGTCGGCCGTGATATGCAGCGTTGTGCCGAGCATCACGCCGTCCACGGCGGTATAGGAGGAGGCGCCCCCGCATCCCCAGAGGGCGGCCGCGGACACCGCAATCCAGACTTTCCGAATCAGCTTTTCTGTCATAACGTGCTCTTGTCAGCCGCAAAAATAGCATTTTCCGGGAGATTCGGGAAATTTCCGCCGAAAAGATTGCTCCGCGGCGTGCGGCGCAGGCGGAACGGCCGTTGCGGCCGATGCGTTTGCCGCACCGGCCTGAGCGCCGGACGAATGTTTCCGGGATCAGATCCGGCTTTGTAAACGACTGGAAAACAGCGACGCCACGGCCCTGTGCGAGCCTCTCCCGGCACCCGAAGAATAGCATCTACGAACGATTTTTTACGTTTTTCAGTCCGAAGACAATAATTTTTTGATTTTTAATACTTAATTTCCAATTAATTCGTAACTTTGCCGGACGCTCTGGCGTTATTCACGGTAAGGGGAATGCGTCGTAGAGTGGAACTGAATAAATTTCAAAAAAATGGCTTATTTAACAGCTGAGAAAAAGCAAGAGCTTTTCGGCCAGTACGGCAAGTCTAACACCGACACGGGTTCTCCTGAGAGCCAGATCGCACTGTTTTCGTACCGTATCAGCCACCTTACAGAACACCTCAAAAGCAACAAGCACGACTTCGGCACGCAGCGTTCGCTGCTGCGTCTGGTCGGCAAGCGCCGCGCGTTGCTGGAGTACCTGAAGGAGGTCGACATCGAGCGCTACCGCGCCATCGTCAAGACGCTCAACCTCCGCAAGTAATCCGTGAGGAAGAAATGAGGGCAATTCCCGGAAGGGGTTGCCTTCATTTTCGTAAAGACAACGATTCGAAAAACACTATAGGTTAATTTTTTTTATGGAAGACAAAAAGCTGTACAATGCAGTCCGCAAGATCATTACGCTGGCCGACGGACGCCAGATCGAGATCGAAACGGGCAAACTGGCCAAGCAGGCCGACGGCTCGGTGGTGGTCAAGCAGGGCGATACGATGCTCTTGGCCACGGTAGTAGCCGCCAAGGACGCAAAACCCGACACCGATTTCATGCCGCTCCAAGTGGAGTACAAAGAGAAGTACGCTTCGTGCGGACGCTATCCCGGCGGCTTCATGAAGCGCGAAGGCCGCGCCAACGACAGTGAGATTCTCGTCGCCCGTCTGATCGACCGCGCCCTGCGTCCCCTGTTCCCCGCGGATTACCACGCCGAAGTTTACGTGACGGTGAACCTCATTTCGGCCGACAAGGATATTCAGCCCGACGCGCTGGCCGGTCTGGCCGCTTCGGCCGCACTGGCCGTTTCGGACATTCCGTTCGGAGGCCCCATCTCGGAGGTCCGCGTTGCACGTCTCGACGGAGAGTACGTCATCAACCCCAAATTCTCGGAGATGGACCGCGTGGACCTCGACATCATGGTCGGCGGTACGATCGACAACATCCTGATGGTCGAAGGCGAGATGAAAGAGGTTTCGGAAGAGGTGATGCTCGGAGCCATCAAGTTCGCACACGAGGAGATCAAGAAGCACTGCGCCGTACAGATCGAGCTTTCGAAAGAGCTGGGCAAGGACGTGAAACGCACCTACTGCCACGAGGAGAACGACGAGGAGCTGCGCCAGCTCATCGTCAAGGAGCTTTACGACAAGGCCTACGCCATCGCCACCAGCGGTACGATGAAGCACGAGCGCGAGGATATGTTCAACGCCCTCGAAGCCGAATTCGCCGCGCGCTATTCGGAGGAGGAGCTGGCCGAGAAAGCCATGCTGATCCACAAATACTTCCACGACGACGTGCAGAAGAAGGCCATGCGCAACATGATCCTCGACGAGGGCCTGCGTCTCGACGGCCGCAAGACCGACGAGATCCGTCCGATCTGGTGCGAGGTGGACTACCTGCCCGCCGCCCACGGTTCGGCGATCTTCACCCGCGGCGAAACGCAGTCGCTGACCAGCGTTACGCTCGGCACGAAACTCGACGAAAAGCAGAAGGACGAAGTGCTGGTGCAGGGCACCGAGCAGTTCGTGCTCCACTATAACTTCCCGCCCTTCTCGACAGGCGAGGCCAAGGCCGCACGCGGCCTGAGCCGCCGCGAGATCGGCCACGGCCATCTGGCATGGCGCGCCCTGAAGCCGATGATTCCGCTGGGCGAGGAGAACCCCTATGCCGTGCGTGTCGTTTCGGACATCCTCGAATCGAACGGTTCGTCGTCGATGGCTACCGTCTGCGCCGGTACGCTGGCCCTGATGGACGCCGGCGTGAAGCTCAAAAAACCCGTGTCGGGTATCGCCATGGGTCTGATTTCCGACTCCCAGAGCGGCAAATGGGCCGTACTGTCGGACATTCTGGGCGATGAGGACCACCTCGGAGACATGGACTTCAAGGTGACGGGCACCAAGGACGGCATCACCGCCACCCAGATGGACATCAAGGTGGACGGCCTTTCGTACGAAGTGCTGGCCGCCGCGCTGGAGCAGGCCCGTAAGGGACGCCTGCACATCCTCGGCAAACTCACCGAGTGCATCGCCGAGCCGCGCGCCGACTACAAGCCTTTCGTGCCGCGCATCGTTCAGATCACCATTCCGCAGGACATGATCGGCGCCGTGATCGGCCCCGGCGGCAAGGTGATTCAGGACATCCAGAAGACTACGGGCACGACCATCACCATCACGGAGGTGGACAACAAGGGCATCGTGGACATCTTCGGACAGGACAAGACCGCGCTCGACGGCGCGCTGAACCGCATCAAGGCTATCGTTGCGATTCCGGAGGTCGGCGAGACCTACCACGGCAAGATCCGTTCGATCGTCACCTTCGGCGCATTCGTCGAGATCATGCCCGGCAAAGACGCCCTGCTCCATATTTCGGAGATCGACTACAAGCGTTTCGAAACCATGGAGGAGACCGGCCTGAAAGAGGGCGACGAGATCGACGTGAAGCTGATCGGCATCGACCCCAAGACCAACAAGCTCAAATTGTCGCGCAAGGTGCTGCTGCCCAAGCCCGAAGGCTATGTGGAGCGCGAGCGTCGTCCCCGCGAAGACCGTCCCGACCGCGGCGAACGCCGCGAGCGCCGCGACCGTCCCGGACGCAAAGAGGAGTAAACAGACTGTCAATGTGCTTATTTCGGACGAAAAAGTATCGAAATAACGTCCGAAATATTGCACATTTACCAAGAGTTTTCTATATTTGCGTTGTTCAGCGGGTTGAATTCCGAAACCCGGACGCCCAAACGGCGTCTTGCGAATCGGAACTTACGCGAAAGAAACAGGAAAAAGGCAAACATTTAAATAAACACATTAATTTTACGATTATGAAAAATCTAATGAAATTGAGCGTTGTACTCGTTGCTGCCGCACTGGCATTCTCGAGTTGTAATTGCTTCAAGAAGATGGCTAAGAACCGGGACGACATCAACCTGACCGTCACTCCCGAAATTCTGACGCTGAACAACGGCATCGTAGCCGCAGACATCAACGTTACGTTCCCGGTCAAATACTTCAATGCGAAAGCCGTTATCAAGGTAACTCCCGTGATCGTATTCGAGGGCGGCGAGGTTGCAGGCGCAGCCAAATACCTCCAAGGTTCGAAAGTGGACGAGAACTACACCGTAGTAGACAAGAAGAACGGCGGCAGCTATACGCAGCACGTAGAGTTCCCGTACGATCCCCGCATGGACAAGTGTGCTCTGCAGCTCCGCGCCGAGATCAAGTGTCCGGGCGGCAAGTGCAAGGAGTTCACGCTCGTGAACCTGAACACCGGCGCCATCCCGACCAAGGAGCAGGCCGCCGTGCTGGCCGGCAACGACGAGGCTGCCAAGGCCGCTCTGGCCAAGGAATTCGGCCTGACCGTCGCTTACGGTCTGAACACCCTGCAGAAGGACCTCAAATATTCGGACCTGATGGCTCCGATGGCCAACAACTACAAGAAGGTGCACACCGTAGTTGACAAGACCGATCTGCTCTATGCGATCAACTCTTCGGTCGTAACCAAGAAGAACGAGAAGAAAGCCAATCTCGACGCCTTCAAGGCCGACGTAGACGCCAACCTGCAGAACGACCGCGCAACGCAGAACATCGCCGTGAAGGGCTATGCTTCGCCCGACGGTCCCGTGAAGTTCAACGACAAGCTGTCGAAAGCCCGCAGCGAATCGGGTAAGAAGGTCGTTGCCAAACTGCTGAAGGATTCGGGGCTGGATGTCGACGCCGCAGCTTACGGCGAGGACTGGGACGGCTTCAAGGAGCTGGTCGAGAAGTCGGACATCAAGGACAAGAACCTCATTCTGCAGGTGCTGAGCCTCTACAACTCGTCCGCAGAGCGTGAGAGCGAGATCAAGAACATGTCGTCGGTATTCAACGAACTGAAAGAGGAGATCCTTCCCGAACTGCGCCGTTCGCAGATCGTCAACAGCACCGACATTCAGGGCAAGACCGACGCCGAGATCATGGCTGCCTTCAAGAACGGTCAGGACCTGACCGTCGAGGAGTACCTCTACGCTGCCGAGTCGCTGGCCAACGGCGCCGAGGAGCAGGTTGCCATCCTGACCGTCGCTTCGAAGAAGTTCAACGACGCCCGCGTATACAACAACCTCGGTATCGCTCAGGCCAAGGCCGGTGACAAAGCCGCTGCGCTGAAGTCGTTCGAGAAGGCCGCCAAGACCGACTCGTCGAGCGAGATCAACAAGAATCTCATCCTCGCCAATCTGGCTAACGGCAACACTGCCGAGGCCAAGAAGTACGCTCAGGCTGCCGACGCTCAGGCCAAGGCCGCTATCGCTGCTGCCGAGGGTGATTACAAGAGTGCCGCCAAGAACCTCGACGGTTACAACGAGGCTGTCGCTCAGGTTATGAACAACGACCTGTCGGCTGCCAAGAAGGCTATCGCCAAGGACAACTCGGCTGATGCCGACTACCTGCGCGCAGTGATCGCCGCTAAAGAGGGCGACCTGAAGACCGCTGAGGCTCAGCTGAAGAGCGCCGTTTCGAAGAACCCGAAACTGGCTCAGAAGGCTGCCAACGACATCAACCTGAAGGCGCTGAACAAATAATCGCCGTCAGATTAAGAGAAAAGGGTCTGGACCATCGGTTCAGGCCCTTTTTTTGCAGGATACCGGGAAAATATTTGCAGGCCGAAGATAGCGGGTGTGAATTATTTTTCCTAATTTTGTAAAAAACAGGGATACATTATGGAGTACGCCAATCATCTGAATGAATACGCTCCGGCATGGAGCGAAGCGCAGGTGGCCGAAGAGGTCGCCCGCATCCGCGAAGCCGCGAAGCGCAATCATAATGCGGAAGTATATAAAATGTGTTACTCGGCCATCGACATCACGACCCTGTCGTGCAACGACTCGGTGACCTCGGTGACCGAGTTCGCCCGCAAGACGGCCGAATTCTACCAGAAATTCCCGCATATTCCCAACGTGGCCTCGATCTGCATCTATCCGGCATTCGTCGAGACCGTCGGGTTGGCCGTGGACGGCACTCCGATGAAGATCACGAGCGTCGGCGGCGGATTTCCCGCGGCGCAGACCTTCCTCGAAGTAAAGGCGCTCGAAGTGGCGATGGCCATCGAGAACGGCGCCGACGAGGTGGATATCGTACTCAATGTGGGCCGCATGCTTACGGGAGAATACGACGAGGCGGCAAATGAGGTCGAGGTGATCCGCTCGGAGATGGACGCCGACGTCGTGCTGAAGGTCATCATCGAATCGGGGGCGCTCAAAACACCCGATCTGATCCGCAAGGCATCGCTGCTTTCGATGTTCGCAGGAGCCGATTTCGTAAAGACCTCGACCGGAAAGATCGACGTAGCCGCAACGCCCGAAGCGGCCGTGGTCATGTGTCAGGCGATCCGCGACTACTACCAGAAGACGGGCCGCAAGGTGGGATTCAAGGCCGCAGGAGGCGTCCGCACGGCCGAGGACGCCGCCCTCTACTATACGATCGTCGAGGAGATTCTCGGGCCGGAATGGCTCAATACGGATATGTTCCGCATCGGCGCCTCCTCTGCCGCGAACAACCTCCTTTCGGCTATCGAAGGCAGGGAGATCAAGTATTACTGATCGCCCGCAAGGGCTATCGAGGTATGCAGCAGTCCGGATTCGGACTGCTGCTTTTCGTTGGGGCGCCGGCCGGCCGAGAAACCGGTTGTCCGGAACACTCTGCCGGAAAACCAAACGGTCTGCCGGGCAACCTGTTTTGCCGGGCAACCTGTTTTGCCGGGCAACCGGATTGCCGGAAAAAGGCCGCGGCCTTACAATATCCGCGTCCCTGAATCGTCGGCATAAGTTAAGAAAGGCTGCAACGGGACGGCGGCGGGAAGGCGACCAGAAGGAGCCGGAATGATAACCAGAAAGCGGGGGGGGGAAACACCCGGAGGGCGACGGAAAAACAACCGGAAAGCGGCAGGAAGGAGCGGCGGCTCTTCGGAAATGAAAAATCCCGGCTGCAGTCGCAGCCGGAACTTCTAATGCAAACGGAGGATAGTACGGAGGCTGCGTACAAACCGGGACTTGTCTGATTCTGTATATTAAACGCAGAAAAGCTTCGAATACTGCACGATAAGGAGAAAGATTCGTGCGAACGGCGGCATATGCATGCAAACGGACGGCGGCCCGAAAGAGCCGCCGTCCGTTTGCATGCATATGCCGGACACCCGTTTCCGGGCTGCGTCCGACAAAGCTTCCGGCTTACCGAAGCGAATCGATCACTTCGACGGATATGGAATCCGTCGTCTCCGTTTCAACGGGGACTGGCACCGCAGGCTGTTGTGACGCGACCGGTTCCGGATAAGTCTGGTCCTCGATTTCGTCGCGCAGTACCATCGACTGGAAATTGTTGCGCCGGACAGCCGCAATGACGATGATGACGATCACGGCCGTTGCTACAATAATACCGATAAGCTTTTTAATCATTTTCTCGTGTCTCGTTTAATATCCCGACCGCGCGTACTATCACGTTGTCCACGGGATAGATGTTGGCGTAAAATCCGTTGTCCTCCAGTGCCGTATTGCGGCCGATGTAGGCCCTGAGCTGGGCTTCGATCAGTTTGCGCGAACGGGCGATGTCGCGGTAATTCGGAGCTACTCCCTGACGCGCCGCATAGCGGATGAAGTCTTCGACCAGTCCCCGGTCGCCGTCGAGCAGGGCCTGCAGTTCGGGAATCGTCTTCACGGCGTTGAGCGCCTCGCGGTGACGGTCGGCATACTCGATCGTGTAGCGGTAGAGGATGTTGCGCCCCGCCACCTCGACGAAGTATTTCGTCACGTCGGTCGTGTCGGCCGGCACGAAAACGTCGGGCATGATGCCGCCGCCGCCGTAAACCACCTTGCCGCCGGGCGTCGTCCGTTTGAGCGAGTCGGCGAAGTGGATGCTGTCGGCCGAGAAAAACTCGTTGTTCCGGTAGCGGTTCCAAATGTCCTCCTCGTAGCTTTCGTCGTCGCCGATCGTATAGGGCTTCTGGATCGAGCGGCCCGTGGGCGTGTAATAACGTGCCGTCGTAAGCCGCAGGGCCGATCCGTCGCTGTAAGGTATCTGACGCTGTACGAGTCCCTTTCCGAACGAACGACGTCCAACAATCGTACCACGGTCGTTGTCCTGCAAGGCTCCCGCGAGGATTTCGCTCGAAGAGGCGCTCCCCTCGTCGATCAGCACAACGACGTCCATGTCCTGCGCCGAACCGGTGCCGTCGGCATATTCGCGCTGTTGCTGGTGATGGCGGTCCTCAGTATAGACGATCAGCTGCTCCTTGTGCAGGAATTCGTTGGCGACCAGAATCGCCTGATCGAGATAGCCGCCCGAATTGCCCCTGAGGTCGAAGATCAGTTTGGTGACGCCTTCCGCCCGCAGCGAAGCCAGCGCCTGCTCCATCTCCGCGGAGGTGGTGCGGGCGAACTGCCCCAGTTTGATGTAACCGATGCCGTCGGCGATGCGGAATGCCGATTCGATGCTCTTGATCGGAATCTTGTCGCGTACGACATCGACGCCGACCAGCTCGCCGATTCCCTGCCGTCCGAGTCCGAGGTGCACTGTCGTGCCGCGCGGACCGCGCAGTTTCTTCACCACGTCGCGCTGCGGAATCTTCTGTCCCGCCACGAGCGTGTCGTTGATCTCGATGATGCGGTCGCCGGCCTTGATTCCGGCCTTGTCGCTCGGTCCCTGCGGGATGACGTTCAGCACGATCACCGTGTCGGTGGCCATGTTGAAGACCACGCCGATGCCGTCGAACTCGCCCTCCAGCGGTTCGTTCAGCTGCTGCATCTCGGCAGCCGGAATGTAGACCGAATGCGGATCCAGCTCCTTGACCAGCAGCGGTATGACATGTTCGGCCAGCGAATCCATCGCCACCGAATCGACATACTGGTTCTCGATCAGCGAGAGCGTGTAAGTCAGTTTGTTGGTCGGCAGGGCCATCTGCCGGAGCATGCCTTTGATCTGCGAAGTGGTGCTGTTGCGGCCCATGTACTGTCCCAGCAGCAGGCCCAATACGACGCCCGCTGCCAGCAGCAGCGGGAAGAGGATGGTGTATTTCGAATTTTTGTACATTGTCGGTCACCCGCCGCACGGCACGCCGCCGTCGGGCTGTAAATTACTTGTTCTTAAAGGTATAGGTCAGTCCGACGCTCAGCAGCGTACGGGTCTGCACATCGACGTTCTGCGCCCGGTTGTAATAGAGCTGGAAACTTAACGTCGTGGAGAGGTATTTTGTTGCCTTGATATCGAGCGTATTTTCCCAGCGTGCGATCGGATGGATCGGCAGCCGGGGCTTGTCCTTGATGTCTTTATTGGCTGTCTTGTCCCATTCTTCGTAGGCATGGCGGAACTCAGTGTAGTCGCTGATCTTGTTCTTCTGGCCGATGTCGGTGATCCAGCCGTAGAAGGAGTAGAGCGTCGTGCGGTAGCGCAGGAATCCCGTTTTGCCGAACGTGCGGTCGAAGTCGATCTGGATCGAGGAACCGCCTTCGTATTTCGACGTCTTGTCGGGATCTTCGATACCGTAGTTGTATGCCGGCTTTATCTCAGTCTCTGTCTTTTTGCCTTCGCTGTCTACTCTTTCTTCCACCTGCCGTCTGCGGATCCAGTCGTTTTCGGCAAAGGTGGCGTTCAGCGCGATCGGCGAGAGGTTGATCACGATCGGGAATTTAGGTTTGGGACTTTTGTAGGTGATACCGAGCGAAATGTCGAGGTAACCCGGAGTCATGAACTTGCTCTTGAGGTGCTCCTTTTTCTGCTCCGTGCGCGATTTATAGCCGTTGACGAACTGGCTGCGGAAGTTCAGGATCGAACCGTAGGACCAGTTTTCGGACATCTTGAACGACGGGGCGACCGAGACCACGAATTCGTCCTGATTCTTGAACCAGACGCCCTCGCTGTCCATAATCTTGTTGCCGCTGTCGTCGACCATCGGATTGCCGTCGGCATCGAGACGCTGCGTCTCCACCTTCATCCGGTTATAGCCCAGCTTGGCACTGAACTTGGTTTCGATGGTGAAAAGATTCTTGGTGAAAACATGGCGCAGGCCGATCACCGCCGTAAGCGCGATGGAGTTGTCACCGCCCGACACCGAGATCCAAGGGTCGTTGTACGAGGTAAGCGCGCCCTGCACCCCGCTGTTGAATTCGAGGTAGTTGCGCTCCTTGCGGATCGCGGCGCGCTCGGCCTTGTAACGGGCGCGGCTGAAATAATCGACATCTACGGGTATGGATTTCAGTTTGTCCTGAAAAGTCACGCTCTCCTCCCCGGCATCGACTTCGTCGACGGAAATCTGGGCAGAGACGGTGCGGCCGATCAGAAGAGCCGGAATAAGCGTCAATATGAGATAAAAAGGTTTCATAGTGAAGTATTTATATCTGGAAAATTACACTGCAAATTTATGAAATTATTTACAAAAACCTTAACTTTGTCTTAAGTTAATATAAAGATACTCACATGAAATATATCGGAGCACACGTAAGCGCTTCGGGAGGTGTGGAGAACGCCCCCGCCAATGCGCACAAGATAGGGGCCACGGCCTTCGCGCTTTTCACCAAAAACCAGCGGCAGTGGGTCGCCGCGCCGCTGACGGCGGCGCAGATCGACTCTTTCCGCAAAGTCTGCGACTTGTACGGCTATCTCCCGGCCCAAATACTGCCCCACGATTCGTACCTGATCAACCTCGGACATCCTGAGCGCGACGGGCTGGAAAAGTCGCGCGCGGCGTTTCTCGACGAGATGCAGCGCTGCGAGCAGCTGGGACTGGACCGTCTGAACTTCCACCCCGGAAGCCACCTGCAGAAGATTGCGCCCGAAGAGTCGCTCGACCGGATCGCCGAGTCGATCAACATCGCGCTGGACAAGACGCACGGCGTGACGGCCGTAATCGAAAATACGGCGGGGCAGGGTTCCAATCTGGGCTTCGCCTTCGAACAGCTGGCCTACCTGATCGACCGCGTGGAGGACAAGTCGCGCGTGGGCGTCTGCATCGACACCTGCCACGCTTTCGCCGCAGGTTACGACCTGCGTACGGCCGAGGCGTGCGAGAGGACGTTCGCGGAGCTGGACAGCATCGTGGGGTTCGAATACCTGAAAGGCATGCACCTGAACGATGCCATGAAGATATTGGGCAGCCGTGTGGACCGCCATACGCCGCTGGGCGAAGGCATGATCGGCATGGAGTGTTTCCGCTACATCATGCAGGACGCGCGTTTCGACGGCATTCCGCTGATCCTCGAAACGCCCGACGAAGAGCGCTGGCCGGAGGAGATCGCCATGCTCAAGGCGTTCGCCGAAGAAAAATAACGCCCGGCGGAGCGGGCATCGCGTCGGAAACAGCTTTGCACCCGAAAATGAAAAGAGGGCCTTCTGGCCCTCTTTCTTATTGTGTTTTCCGGCGCAATCGTGTCCCGCCGGATGTCTTGGCAGCCTGTTCCGGCTACCGCAGCCGGTCGAGACACTCCCGGATAAGCGCGGCGCTTTCGCGCACCTCCTCCCCGGAGATCGTCAGCGGCGGCGAGATGCGGAATGCCGTGTCGCAGAACAGGAACCAGTCGCTCAGGATTCCGGCATCCTTGAACAGTTCCATCGTGCGGTACAGTTTCGCCGATTCGCCCAACTCGACGGCCATCAACAGGCCGCTGCGGCGGATTTCGCGCACGGCGGGATGGCTCCCCAGCAGCGTTTCGTACAGCGCGCCCTTGGCTTCGGCCTGCTCCACGACCTTGTTGTCCAGCAGGTAATTCAACGCCGCCAGCCCCGCCGCACAACAGACCGGGTGTCCGCCGAAGGTGGTGATATGTCCCAGAACCGGATCGGTTTGCAGCGTATCCATGATTTCGCGCCGCGCCACGAACGCCCCCAGCGGCATGCCGCCGCCGAACGCCTTGGCCAAGCATACGATGTCGGGCGTAACGCCGTATTTGAGCATGGCGAACAGTTCGCCCGTGCGGCCCATACCGGTCTGTATCTCGTCGAAGACCAGCAGGGCGCCCACTTCGTCGCACCGCCGCCGCAGGGCTTCCAGATAGCCCGGCGCGGGCGTCCGGACGCCCGCTTCGCCCTGTACGGGTTCGGCCAGCACGCAGGCCGTGCGCCGCGTGATGCGGTTCAGCGCGTCGAAATCGTTGAATTCGATCGCCTGCACGTCGGGCAGCAGGGGCCGGAACGCCCCTTTCCACTCTTCGCCTTCGGGCGCCCCCATCATGCTCATCGAACCGTGGGTCGAACCGTGGTAGGCGCGGCGCATGGAGATCAGCTCCGTGCGGCCCGTGAAACGCTTGGCCAGCTTTAAAGCGCCCTCGACCGCTTCGGCCCCCGAATTGACGAAATAGACGCTTTCGAGTCCTCCGGGCAGCAGCGACGCGAGCTTCGAGGCATATTCCACCTGCGGCGTCTCGACCAGCTCGCCGTAGACCATCACGTGCATATAGCGCGCCGCCTGCTCCTGCACGGCCCGCACCACGGCGGGATTGCAGTGGCCGACGTTGCTCACCGAGACGCCCGCCACCAAGTCGTAGTAACGCTTGCCTTCGGGCGTGTAGAAAAACGACCCTTCGGCGCGTTCGACTTCGACGAGCATCGGCGAAGGCGAAGTCTGGCCCACGTGGGCCAGAAATTGTTTGCGTAAAATGGTATTCATTGTCAATCTTTGAATTTCCGCTGCAATATCGCGTCCGCATCCTTCACGCTGCGGCGCATCCAGCCGAAGAGGGTCTCGGCCTGCTGCGCGTCGGTCATGCGCCACTCCCCGACCGTGAGCCGCATCCGCTCGGAGAGCATATAGATCAGGATCGCGGCCGACGCCGAAACATTCAGGCTCTCGACCATGCCGCACATCGGGATGCGCAGGAATTCGTCGGCTCCGGCGATCACCTCGTCCGAGATTCCGGCGTGTTCGGTGCCGAAAACCAGTGCGAAAGGCCCTGCGGCGACGTCGAACGTTTCGGGCGTCACGTCTTCGCGGTGGGGCGTAGTCGCAACGATGCGGTATCCCGCACTGCGCAGTGCGGCGAGGGCTTCTCCCGTCGAGGGATGACGCCGGACATCGACCCATTGGTCGGTGCCGCGCACGATGTCGGGATTGGGTTCGAAGCGGCACAGCGTCTCGACGGTGTGCATCTCCTGCACGCCGAACGCCTCGCAGTGGCGGATCAGGGCGGCTGCATTCTGCCCGTGGTACATATTCTCGGCCAGCACGGTCATGTATCGCGTACGCATGGCGACCGTGCGGCGGAGTACTTCATAACGCTCGGAGGTCGTGAACTCCGCAAGGCAGGCGATACGTTCGGCGTACCATTCAGCACCCTTATTTGCGGTATTTTTCATCTTCATCGAGTATTTTGAGGTAACTTTCGTAGCGGGGATAGGCGATCTGCCCCCGTTCGACGGCTTCGACCACCGCACATCCCGGTTCGTGGGTGTGGGTGCAGTTGTAAAACCGGCAGTCGGGGGCCGTGCGCATCATTTCGGGGAAGTAATGCCACAACTCGGCATCGTCGATGTCGATCAGCCCGAAACCCTTGATGCCCGGCGTGTCGATCACCGCGCCGCCTTCGGCCAGCGGATACATCGTCGAAAAGGTCGTCGTGTGCCGTCCCTTGTGGTGGCTTTCGGAGATTTCGCCCGTACGGATGTCCAGCGAGGGGTCGATGGCGCGGATGAGCGTCGATTTTCCGACGCCCGAATTGCCCGAAACGAGGGTCGTACGCCCTTTGAGCAGCTCGTGTACCGCACCGACGCCTTCGCCCGTGGCGGAGGAGACCTCCATGACACGGTATCCGGCGCTTTCGTACACGGCATGAAAGTCTGCGACGGCCTGCGGGTCCTGCAGGTCGATTTTCGAGAGCAGGATCGTAACGGGGACCTTATAGGCTTCGCAGGTCACCAGAAAGCGATCCACGAACTCCGTGGCGGTTTCGGGCGAACGCAGCGTCGCCATCAGCAGAGCCTGATCGACGTTGGCCGCGATGATATGCGACTCCTTCGAGAGGTTCGACGCCCGGCGGATGACGTAGTTGCGGCGGGGCGAAATGTCGCAGATGACGTAATCGCCCCCTGCGTCGGCCTCGCAGGTCACTTCGTCGCCCACCACGACCGGATTGGTCGAACGTACGCCCCGCAGCCGCAGCCGGCCCCGGATACGGCAGCGGACGACCGCGCCGTCGTGCAGAACGTCGTACCAGCTTCCGGTGGCGCGCACCACTGTTCCGGTGAATCGTTTTTCCATCGGCTAATCCTGGTTTTGTTCCTGCGGCACCTGCTCGCCGACCCATTCCAAGAAGGGGAAAACGGCTTCGGACAGGCGCATGACGGGTTTGTAACTCTTCGATTTCTCGATCGTTTGCGGTCCGACGAGCGTGTAATCCTCGTTGAGCGAATCGAACGCCGAGAACAATACGCTCAGCACCAGCATGTATTTCAGCACCGACACCGCGATGCCCAGCACGATGTCGGGGATTCCGAACCCCGCGAAGTGAAACAACTTGCGTACCAGCCGTCCGGCAACGGCCACCAGAAGAATCACGGCCAGCAGGACCACGACGAATCCGCCGGCCGCGGAGACCGTTGCGTCCAGCTTCAGCCACGCCCCGACATAAACGCCGTAACGTGAAGCCAGCCAGATACCTGCGACGATACCGGCCAGCGAACATATCTGCATGACAAAGCCTTGGCGCCAGCCGTTCCATACGGCCAATGCCAGAATAAGGCAGACGATCAAATCGATTGTATTCACAAACAGCGGGTTCTTATTTCATTTGGTTGGTAAATATACGACAATTTACCTAAACAGCCTAAAAAAAGAACTCTTCTTGCAACGGCACGGAAATATATAAATATAGGTATATCTCTGTTACCGAATGACCTCCCTCAAGCTCACATTCAACGCGTTACATATGATACACATCGTTTTGACCGTAAGGTTCGTGCGTCCCGCTTCGATACGGCTCAAATTGGATCTTTCCATGTCGCAACGGTATGCGAGTTCCTGTACCGTCAGACGCCTCTCCCTCCTCAACTCTCTGATCCTAGAGGAGATATAGGATACCTCCTCCTCATAAACAACTCCCATTTCAAAAATTTGGATAAAAATTTTGTTGTGCAAATTTTTATATATATATTTGCACCATGCGTATCATATATGATACCATGATTTATCCAATATTACTGAAAAATAATGCGTCACACGGATAATAAGGAATGCGTCACTTTATTGATAATTAACGGATAACAAGACCGGTAGAGTATGCGTCGCTCTACCGATGTTCATGTACCCGTAACCGAAAAAAAAATAGATACGTCACTCTATTGATAACTAATGCGTCAACACAAAAAACAATTCCATTTCAATTCTTCATTACTATGAAAAAAAACTTATTCAGAAAATTTCTTGCACTGTTCTTAACCGGAACAATGTTAGCCGGTGTCGGTTGTAAAGACTACGACGACGACATCGACAAACTCAACAACCGCCTCGACGAGTTGACCACTGGTAAAATCGCGACTTTGGAGTCGCAGCTCAGTTCGTTGCAGACATCTGTCGATAACCTGAAGAGTGCCGACGAAGCTCTCGGTAAACGGATCGACGAACTAAAGAGTGATGCAGATGCCAATGCCAAGGACATCGAGGCTTTGGAGAAGGCACAGGAACAACTCCAGAAGGACATCGAAGCTATCGAAAAAGACCTTTCGGACAATTATGTTACGAAAAGCTATCTGAACACGACGCTTTCTTCGTATGCGACTACCAAATACGTGGGTGACGCCGTAGCGGCCGTAACGCAGAACCTTGGCAAATTTACGACGGAGAAGGCTATTCAGGATGCCATCAATGCAGCAAAAGACGCAGCTATAAAGGCTGCCGGCGACGCCTGCAAGGATGCATTCCAGACTTCGTTCGATGCTGCCGTCGCTTCGGCCAACCTCGTGAACGAGACCAAGCTGACCAAGGCGATCGACGATTACGATGTAAAAATCAAGCAATATCTTGAAGATGCCGTAACGAAAGAGGACGGTTTCATCAACAAGGCTATTGCTCAGGCTGTAAGTGACGCTGTCGCAGACCTGCAAGCCATGATTTCAGGCCGTCTGACCAGCGTGCTGCTGATTCCCGACCTTTATGTCGGCGGCATCGAGACCATCGAGTTGAAATCGTTGTCGTATGAAGCTTGGAAAGTCACCTCGACCGCATCGGCCGAGACCGTGGCACAAGGTTCGACGACTTCTACGACCGCAGCTTCGGCTACTTCGGTACGCTACAACGTAAGCCCCTCGGTCGTTACGAAAGAGGATGTCAAAGAGCCGAGCTTCGTATTCGAAAAGGCTGAGGTTCGCACGCGTGCCGCTGTCAGCGAACAACTGCTGAGCGTCGCTTCATGGGATATCGCTGGCGGCGTGCTGACCGTAGACGTGAAGAAGACTGCAGGCACCGCTCTTACGCTGGATGCTAACCATGTTTACACGGCTGCTCTGAAAGTACCCCTCGCAGACAAATACCTCGGCGAAGGCGAAGTAGGCACTGCTGTATATTCGGATTATGTCGCGCTGACCGAAACGGCCATCGAACCGAAAATCGCAGCTCTGATCGACCTGAACTCTGGTAAAGCGACAGATGGCAAGTTCGAGTGCGACGAAACTGCAACCCACTATCATTTCTCGGCTAAATACGAGGATGCACAGGCTGCCGATCCTTCGTTCACCGAAGCATACAACAAACCGATCGACCTGCTGTCGATGGTTACCGGCTGCTATATCGATAACGACGAAGCCAAGGAAATCACCAAAGAGACACTGAAAGCCGCCGGCCTTGAGTTCCGTTTCGCACTGCCGACCAAGCCTTATACGGTAGGTGACAACGATACCGACCAGCAGAAATTCGCCAGCGTAGCCAATACGGACGGCGCATGGACGCTGACCTCGAAACTGCCCGACGGAACGACCAACAACCAAGCAGCCATCGACAAGACGCCGATCGTTCGCGTCGAGCTGGTTGACGTAAACAACAAGAACGCCGTCGTCGATGTCCGTTATTTCAAGGTGCAGTGGCTGAGGGAGAAGATCGCTCCGGTTGATCTGGAGATTCTCAAGACGTTCAACTACACGCTGACTTGCAACGCTTTCACCGGTTCGTTCACTTGGGAAGAGATGGTTACCAAGGTGCTCGGCAAGCTCGGTGAGAATGGTCTGTCGCAGGCTGAGTTCATCGCAACCTATGCCGCACCCGAAATTACCGCAACCGACCATACCGTGGGTACAGTGGCTCAGGCTGCTGCCGATGGTGTCGAGCTGGTTTACAATTTCGATGCCGCCGCTGCCGAGTCTGCTGCCGCCTTCACATGGACGCTGTCGCCTGAGCAGATCGGCAATGTGATCGCAGACCTGATCGCCGGCAAGGAAGTGAAGAAGGTTGTCAATGTGACGATTCCCGCACAGAACGCATATCAGGGCAAACTCACTTTCTCGTTCGTTGTGAACATTAAGAAGCCGACCCTGCCTTCGATCTACGGTTACGACTCCTCGTTCTGGCACTCGGATTACACGCTGGCATATGTTTATCCCATCCAGTACAATACGCCCGGTGCATATGCGACCTGCGCATACCGTTATGAACTCGACCGTCTGTTCTCCGACAGCAAACCTGTCAAAGATATGCTTCCCTGCGGCAAATGGGATATCCAGTTCGCCAAGAAACAGCCTGCTACGGGTTACGCTCCCGCACTGACTGGCAACACCGAACCTGCCGGCGAAACCGACAAGACGGGTTACACGCTGAAAAAGGGCGCTTTGGATGCCGTTCAGCTCAACTACAACGGTATGGGTGACAACTGGTACGCTCCGGAAACCACGAACACGGGCGCCGTAAACGCTGCTGCCGCTGCTGACATCACCGTACAGGTACTCAACAACGAAGCCGGCATCGGTATCCTGAAACAGCAGGCTACGCTCAAGGTTTGGGCTGCAATCAATCCCTACAACCACATTGAACTGACCGACTTCAATGTCTACTTCGTCGAACCTCTTAAGATCAACACCGAGCTGACCAATGCATACTTCGTAGACCAGATTATCAGCGGGTCCGAGGTTGACTGTTCGAAAGCCTTCACGATGACCGACTTCAAGGACTACATCGTGGCTGAGGTGACGACCGGTACGGGCGAGAAGGAGAAATATGCTGCCGAACTCTATGCCTACTATGCAGTGAATGCTCCCGCATGGGACCTTGCAAATGCCAAGACCAACCTGAAGAAGGATGCCAACGGCAACTACGTAGTGGATGAAGCGATCACCGCAGAGACTGCCAAGATCAAGGCTGCAGACCGTTTCGGTGTGAACTGCATCACTAAGAATGGCTCGAAGCTCGTCTTCAAGAATATCAACGGCGTGAAGGTCGAGAAGACCGTCAAGCTCTTCATTCCGGTTACCGTCAGCCACAAGTGGGGTACGATGACCGCCAACGTGACGATCGAGCTGCACCCCGAAGAGCCTGCTAACTAATCCCCCTTTCCCGCTATTCCGGCGCCGTCCTTCGGGGCGGTGCCGGGAACGCGGGAAATCAAATCCCCAAAGCAGGAACAGCACATCCCAAAGTTTTTTTGGTTAACAACAACTCCCATTTCAAGTAACATTCCTGCTTGCGGCAGACCGAAGAGGCGCGGTCTGCCGCTTTTTTTATCCGGAATCTCCGCAATATTCTTCCGTCTCTCCGGCACACTGCGGCCGCCGGCACGGACTCCGCCGCCGGCCGGGCCGTCTGTCCGGCCAATCGCCGTTTCGAAATCCGCCCCGCAATACGTCTGGGAGGTCCGCAGACGGCGGTTATCCGGCTGTCGGCCCCCGTCCGACAACGGCTTCGCGCCCGACGGCATCCGGCGGCGTGCATCTCAAAAATTTGATTTTGAACCGATGTTGTATTATCTTTGCATGCGGACGCATAATAAATTCGGGAACCATGAAAAGATACATAGCAACACTCTTGCTCCTTGCCGCCTGCGCTTCGGTGCAGGCCCGCGAGGTATTTCCGCTCAACGAAGGATGGCGTTTCTTCTTCAAGTCGGAGAACAGCAGCGACAACGCCCGGCACGTAACCCTGCCCCACACATGGAATACCGACACGGGAGCCTGCGGTTATTTCCTCGAAACGACAGCCAATTATCAGAACGACATGTACGTACCCGCCGAATGGGCATCGAAACGGTTGTTCGTGAAGTTCTACGGCGTGCAGAACGTCGCCGACCTCTTCGTGAACGGCTATCATGTCGGCGCACACCGCGGCGGGTCCACGGCCTTCACCTTCGAAATCACCGACAAGATACGCTTCGGCGAGGACAATGCGCTGCTGGTCGTGGTGAGCAACAACAGCCGCGACGACGTGCTCCCCGCTTCGACCGACATGAATCTTTACGGCGGCATCTACCGCGAAGCGGAGCTGATCCTGACCGGAAAGACGGCCGTTTCACCGCTCCACCTCGGTTCGGAGGGCGTACTCGTGCGCCAGAATTCGGTCACCAGCGCGCTGGTCGAAGGCGAGGCGGAGATATATCTCACCTCGGCGGGCGAAAGCACCTGCATGCTGACGCTCGACATCACGGCCCCGGACGGACGCAAAGTCTTCACCAAACGGCAGAAAACCCGTCTCGACGGCAGACCCGTCGTCATCCCCTTCTCGATCGCCGATCCGCAGTTGTGGAGCCCCTCCTCTCCGGCGCTCTACCGGGTAACGGCCAGCATCGGCGAAGAGACCGTAACGGACAGCGTGACGGTACGCACGGGTTTCCGGAACATTCAGGTAACCACGGCGGGCGGCCTTACGATCAACGGCGAGCGCATTCCGGTTCATGGCGTGACGCTCTACCACGACAACGCCATTTCGGGCGGCGCGGTTCTGGCGCAGGATTACGACGCCGACCTGCAGCAGATCCGCGATCTGGGAGCCAACGCCCTGCGTTCGGCCGTCATGCCCCACGCGCAGTATCTCTACGACCGCTGCGACGAGCAGGGCCTGCTGGTCTGGGTAGACTCTCCGCTGCACCGCTCCTCGTTTCTGGGAGACGTGGCCTACTTCGCCACGCCGCAGTTCGAGCAGAACGGCATACAGCAGCTGCAGGAGATCATCGCCCAGAACTACAACCACCCTTCGGTGGTGATGTGGGGCATCTTCTCGCGGCTCTGGATGCGCGGCGACGACGTGACGCCCTACCTGCGCCGGCTCAACGACACGGCGCACGCAATGGACCGTTCGCGTCCGACGGTGGCGTGCAGCGACCAGAACGGTGGCCTCAACTTTATCACCGACCTGATCGTCTGGCGGCAGGACGTCGGCTGGCGCAAAGGCTCGACCGACGACGTGGCCGTATGGCGCAACCAGCTGCAGAAGAACTGGTCCAACCTCCGTTCGGGCGTATGTTACGGAGGCAGCGGCTTCATCGGCCACAAGAGCTACACGGCGCAGACCGCACCCCGCTCGAACTGGATGCCCGAAGAGCGCCAGACGCGCTTCCACGAGGAATACGTGAAGAACCTGCAGAACGATTCGCTCTTCTGGGGTACGTGGATCAACAACATGTTCGATTACGGTTCGGCGCGCCGTCCCTACGGCATCAACGGCGAGGGGCTGGTGACGATCGACCGCCGCGAGCGCAAGGACGCATACTACTTATACAGGGCTTTGTGGAACGAACGGAAGCCGACGCTGCATATCGTCGACAAGCGGCGCAGCCTGCGCGACCGCAACCGGCAGGCGTTCAGCGTCTATTCGTCGGTCGGAGCGCCTACGCTGTTCGTGGGCGCAGACACCGTGGCAATGACCCAATACGCCGCCTGCCAGTACCGTTCCGACTCGGTGGAAATACAGGGTATCGTGCAGGTGAAAGCAGTGGCCGGGGAGCAGTGCGACAGCGTAACGCTCAGAGTCGGCAACGTGCTAAAACCGAAGCGGCAGCCGGTCCCTCGGCGAACAGCAGGTCCGCAACAGACAAATTAGGCTGGAAAGGCATGCGGTCGGAAAAGACCTGCACATAGGTTTCGGCGATAAACGCCGGACCCTCTTTTTTGCGCTTGGGACGCAGGTCGAGGTCCCCGGCGGCGGCATCGACATAGCTCTCGGAAAAGTCCGGCATCGGGACATGCGTCAGCGAACAGAGCAGTTCGAGCAGTCCGCGGTTGTAATCGGCCAGAAATCCGTACTCCCGGCGGTAGAAAGGCTCGAAATATTCGGCGTAGAAATCAAAATAGGGCGATCCCTTGTACGAAGCGACCAGCGCGCCCCAATGCTGATGCTGCCAGCGTTTCGAATAGTCGATCCGCACATCGCGCACCGGCTGGCGGGGCCGGTTGGCATTGCGCACATGCACCGTCAGCTCCATCACGCCGTCGGTGGCGAGGATGCGGGCGCGGTTGCGCTCCGAACGCTTCACGAAGTGTTCGCCCAGATCGACGACGCACCCTCCGCGCAGCAGGTGCGCGAAGTACTCGACCGAGGGGAGGTATGCCAAGGGCAGAACGGTCATGGCTCCACCCAGTCGCCGTTGTCCCGGATCAGTTCGACGAGCCGGTCGAGCGCCTCCTCCTGCGGTATGTTGCGCTCGACGACCGTACGGCCCTTGTAGAGCGTGATGCGCCCCGGAGCAGCGCCCACGTAGCCGTAATCGGCGTCGGCCATCTCGCCGGGACCGTTCACGATACAGCCCATGACGCCGATCTTGAGGTTTTTCAGATGCGACGTGCGCGACTTGACGGCGGCGAGGGTCTTCTCGATGTCGTAAAGCGTGCGGCCGCAGCTCGGACAGGCGATATATTCGGTGTGCGAGAAGCGCACGCGCGCCGCCTGCAGGATCATCAGCTCGATATTGCGGATCTCTTCCTCCGCGAAGCCCGGCGCGTCGATCCAGATGCCGTCGGCCAGCCCGTCGAGAAACAGCACGCCCAGATCGGCGGCGGCCTTGACAGCTAGCGTCTCCGGCGAAGTCTCCCCGTAACGGCGTTTGACCACGACGGGCCGGGGCGTGTCGAGGTTCAGGATCGCAGCCCGCAGTTCGGCCGTCGGATTCTCCGACACGGCTTCGATCACGCAAAAGCCCTCCAGCGGCTCGGTGTGGACGACCGGCACCGCGACGTTCGTACGGCGGCGGTATTCGGTCGGCGAATAGCGTTCGGGATGCAGTACGGGGAATTTGCCCGGCCGCCGGGCGAAATGCTTCACCAGCAGTTCGGCGACGGGGATTTCGTTTTCGGGCGCTTCGGTCAGCGAAACGCGGATCGTATCGCCGATGCCGTCGGCCATCAGCGCCCCGATGCCCACGGCGCTCTTGATGCGCCCCTCGATGCCGTTTCCGGCCTCGGTAACGCCCAGATGAATCGGATAGTGCATATCTTCGGCGTCCATCGCTTCGACCAAGAGACGATAGGCGGCGACCATGACCCGCGTATTGCTCGACTTCATCGACACGACGACCTGATCGAACCCCTGCGCCTTGCAGACCCGCAGAAACTCCATCGCCGAGACGACCATGCCCTGCGGCGTATCGCCCCAGCGGTCGAAAACGCGCTTCGAGAGCGACCCGTGATTGACACCGATGCGCAGTGCGACGCCCCGCTCGCGGCATTGGGCGATCAGCGCCTCCAGCTCGCCGTGATCCGTACGGTAATTGCCCGGATTGATGCGCACCTTGTCGACATATTTCGCGGCGATGGCGGCGACCTCCGGCACGAAGTGGATGTCGGCGACGATCGCCGTGTCGAAACCGTCCTCACGCACTCTCCGTACAATGTTTGCGAGGTTCTCGCCCTCGCGGCGGCCCTGCGCCGTGAGACGCACGATCCCGCCTCCGGCACGGTCGATCCGCTCGATCTGGGCCGCACAAGCTTCGGTATCGTTGGTGTCGGTATTGGTCATCGACTGTACGGCGACAGGATGCCCGCCGCCGATCACGACCCGCCCGATGCGCACTTCGCCGCTCGGACGGCGGCTGTATTCCGAAAGATTCATAATCGTTCACGCTTGCAACGCAGCGGACCGCACCGTCCCGTCGCAGCGCCGGATTGCTCCGAATACCGCCGGGACACGGCCTGTCCGTGCGAAAATATCGTCCACAAAGATAACACACAATTTTGCGAACTGCGAATAATTCGCTATATTTCGAAGAATCCCCAATCCTGCGCACCATGAAAACCACCCTCCGGAAACGTCTTTCCTACCTCCTGCTGTCATTGCTGGGCTTCGCATCCGCCTGCGACAGGGAGCCGGCGGAGATGTACGGGGTACCGCGCGCCGACACCCGCACCCAAGGCAGGGTAACCGACAAAAGCGGCAATCCGATCCCCGGAATTCAGGTCAGAAGCAACGGCGCCCCAAGCAAGGCGGTGCGCACTATGGCCGACGGCAGTTACGACATAGCGGACGAATCGGCATCCAGAACGGCATGGCTCACCTTTACGGACACGGACGGTCCGGAAAACGGCGGCCAGTTCGCCGAAAAGAGCGTCGAGGTGACGTTCACCGAAGCCGACCGCACGGCAAAGGGCGACGGCTGGTACGAGGGCGGTTTCGCCCGCACCGGCGTAGACGTCACGCTGGAAGAGAAAAAATAGACCGCACGCTGTTCAAAACCGCTCTTTTTATTCCCGCCCTGTCGAAACAGCGCCGGGAATAGTATCTTTGCTGCCGAAATACAACCTGTCATCATGTCCAAAAACATGTCCGCACTCCGACCTTTCCTCTTTGCACTGCTGCTCGCAGCGACGGCAGCGGCCTGCACGCCCCGACGCATCGACATCGGAAACGACATAACCGTCCAACGCCTTGCCGAAGGCATCTACCTCTACACGGCCGTCGATGAGATCGAGGGCTACGGTCCCGTGCCGTCGAACGGCGTTCTGATCGTGCGCGAGGGCGAAGCCGTCCTGCTCGACACCCCCGTCGGCGATGCGCAGACCAAAGCGCTGACCGACTGGGCGGCCGAAACGCTCCGCGCCCGCGTCACGACGTTCGTGCCCAACCACTGGCACAGCGACTGCATGGGCGGGCTGGGCTATCTCAAAACGTTGGGCGTGAAGTCCTATGCCCACCGCCTCACCCGCAGCATCGCGCAAAGGGAGGGCAAGCCCGTTCCCGACATCGGTTTCAGCGACTCGCTGCGGCTCGACCTGCACGGCACGGAGATTCGGTGCTATTATTTCGGCGGCGGACACAGCGAAGACAACATCGCCGTCTGGATTCCGTCGGCAAAACTGCTTTTCGCGGGCTGCATGGTCAAGGAGATGGCGGCGCAGAACGCAGGCAACCTCTCGGACGCCGTTCCGGCAGCGTGGCCCGCGACGCTGGACAGCCTGCTCGCGCGGTTTCCCGACGCGCGGATCGTCGTGCCGGGGCACGGCACCCCCGGCGGACCGGAACTGATCCGCCACACCCAAGCGCTGCTCTCCGAAGCAGCTTCAACAGACAATCGGCGGAAGGAATAACGGAAAACCTGCGGGGATTATCCGTTTTTTCGCATATTTTCGGAATATCGGATGTGTTTCGGACTTGTCCGAAAATAAATTTTCGTTTTGTCGCCCGACTTTCATTATATTTGTCGTGTGGAGTATCTGGACAACGATATAAAATACGTAGGCGGTGTCGGCGAAGCCCGCGCCCGGCTTCTGGACAAGGAGCTGGGCATCCGCACGCTGGGCGACATGCTGAGCCATTATCCGTTCCGCTACATCGACCGCACGAAAGTCTACCGCATCGCCGAAATCACCGAGGGCGCGCCCACGCTCCTGCAGTTCCGCGCCCGCATAACGGGGGTGGCCTATGCCGGTACGGGGCGTAAAAAACGCTTCACGGCCTACGTGCAGGACCCGACGGGATCGGCCGAACTGGTGTGGTTTCAGGGCATCAAATGGATCGAAAAACGCGTCGAAGTCGGACGCGAGTACCTCATCTTCGGACGTCCGTCGTTCTACCGCGGACTTCTGTCGATGGCGCATCCCGAACTGGAGACCATGGAGCAGGCCCTCTCGCGCAAGGCCGAAAGCGGCATGCAGGGCATCTACCCCTCGACCGAGAAACTCTCGAACGTGCTCGGCGCCAAAGGCATGTACCAGATCATCTGCAACACATGGGCGCTGGTCAAGGACCACATCACGGACTGCATGCCCGAAGCGGTGCGCGCCCGCTACGGACTGATCCCGCTGCGCGACGCCTACTACAACATCCACTTCCCGCAGTCGGCCGAACTGCTCAGGCAGGCGCAGTACCGGCTCAAGTTCGACGAACTGCTGGGCATCCAGCTCAACGTCCAGTCGCGCCGCACGGAACGTCTGTCGAAGAACAACGGCTTTCTGTTCATGAAGGTCGGCGGGGTCTTCAACACCTTCTACAACAAAAAGCTCCCCTTCCCGCTCACCGGCGCGCAGAAGCGCGTCGTCAAGGAGATCCGTCAGGACACCGTGACGGGATTCCAGATGAACCGGCTGCTGCAGGGCGACGTGGGCAGCGGCAAGACCCTCGTGGCGCTGATGTCGATGCTGCTGGCCGTGGACAACGGCTTTCAGGCCTGCATGATGGCCCCGACCGAAATTCTCGCCCGCCAGCACTTCGCGACGATCACGCGCATGCTCGAAGGCATGGACGTGAAGACGGCGGTCCTGACCGGATCGTCGAAGGCCAAGGAGCGCCGGCTGGCGCTCGAAGGGATCGCGTCGGGCGAGGTGGACATCCTCATCGGCACGCACGCCCTGATCGAAGACCGGGTGCAGTTCGCCAACCTCGGATTCGTGGTGATCGACGAACAGCACCGCTTCGGCGTGGAGCAGCGCGCCCGGCTCTGGACCAAGAACGAACAGCCGCCCCATATCCTCGTGATGACCGCCACACCGATTCCCCGCACGCTGGCCATGACCCTGTACGGCGATCTGGACGTCTCGGTGATCGACGAGCTGCCCCCCGGACGCCGGCCGATCAAGACCGTGCATTACACCGACGCGGCGCGCCTGCGCCTGTTCGGATTCATGAAACAGGAGATCGCCAAAGGACGGCAGGTGTACGTGGTCTATCCGCTCATCAAGGAGTCCGAGGCGATGGACTACAAAGACCTCACGGACGGTTACGAAGCCATCTCGCGCGATTTTCCGCTGCCCGATTACGTCACGACGATCTGCCACGGCAAGATGAAGCCCGCCGACAAGGAGGAGTCGATGCGCCAGTTCAAGTCGGGCGAAGCCGACATCATGGTCGCCACGTCGGTCATCGAGGTCGGCGTGGACGTGCCCAACGCCACGGTGATGGTCATCGAGTCGGCCGAGCGGTTCGGACTCTCGCAGCTGCACCAGCTGCGCGGGCGCGTGGGCCGCGGCGGCGAACAGTCCTACTGCATCCTCATGTCGGGCGAAAAGCTCTCGAAGGAGTCGCGGGCGCGCCTGCAGGCCATGTGCGAGACCAACGACGGCTTCCGGCTGGCGGAACTCGACCTCAAGCTGCGGGGCGCCGGAGACATCAACGGCACGCTCCAGAGCGGCATGGCATTTGATCTGAAAATCGCCAATCCCACGCTCGACGTGCAGATACTCACCGTCTCGCGCGAAGCGGCGGCGGCCATCCTGACCGCCGACCGCGATCTCTCGCTCCCGGAACACCGCGGACTGCGGGAGCTGAGGCGGAAGTATTCGGGACAAGAAGAGATTGATTTTTCAATGATTTCGTAATATTTCAAAACCACCGAACGTTTATCCTTAAAAACCCTGTCCATGAAACGATTGCTTATCACGATATTATTCCTCTCGGCCGTCCTGCCCCTCCCGGCCCAGCTCTACCATCCGGGCGAGCAGCTCTTCTACCGCGTGAGCTACAAGGCCAAGATGTTCCCCAACACCGAGGTCGGCGCCGTGGAGGTCAAGACCAGCGACAGCGAAATCGCCGGCCGCAAATACTACAAGGTCGAGGGCATCGGCCGCACGCTGCCCACCTACCGCTGGTTCTTCAACCTCGAAGACATCTACACGGTATGGATCGACCCGGAGACGAAGCGCCCCGTACGTTTCGAAAGCGACCTGCACGAAGGCGACTATACGTTCCAGAGCTACTACAACTACGACTGGGAGAACAATCAGGTCTTCACCCGCTGGCGCCGCCGCCAGAAACCCTATCAGGAGAAAACCATGCCGCTGACGCCCGAAAGCATGGACGCCATCGCGCTCTTCTTCACCATGCGCGGATCCGACGCCGACAGCTTCAAGCCCGGCGAGCCGGCGACGCTCCAGATGGTGCTTCAGGACACGATCCGACACCTGAGCTACCGCTTCATCAACCGCGAGACAAAGAAAATCCGCAACATGGGCAAATTCAAGACCCTGAAGTTCGAATGCCAGCTGGGCACCACCGAAGGATTCTCGTTTACCGACGGCACGGTCTTCACGCTCTGGATCTCGGACGACGAGAACAAAATCCCGCTTTACATCGAATCGCCCGTGCGCGTGGGCAGCATCAACGCCTATATTTCGGGCTACAAAGGGCTTAAATACCCGATGACGAGCCTGATAAAATAAAAATTTTATATCTTTGCAGAAACGAAAGTTACCCCGGCGAACATCAAATTAATCCTATTTCCGAAAAACCAGCTTTTATGGAAGAAAATAAGCAAGGATACGACCCCTCGGAATTCGAGGACGACGACTACATGACTCCCCAGCCCGACGCGGGCAAATCCATCCGCGGCTACCGCATCGTCATCATCATCCTGTCAGTGATTCTGGTGGCCCTTTCGGCGCTCTATTTCAGCATCCACCGCCAGCAGATGATCGACAACCGGCTGCTGCAGAGCGACCGCGATTCGATCCAGAACGATCTGGGACGGCTGATGACCGACTTCGACAACCTGCAGGTCACCAACGACAGCATCTCGGCGGGGCTGACCATCGAACGCGACCGCGCCGACTCGCTGATGACGCGCCTCAAGAAGGAGCGTTCGTGGAACCTCGCCAAAATCAAGCAGTACGAGAAAGAGGTAGGTACGCTGCGTACGATCATGAAGGGCTACATCCGTCAGATCGACTCGCTGAATACGCTCAACAAGAGACTCATCAGCGAAAACGTCGGCTACCGCAAGGAGATCTCGTCGGCCAAACTGCGCGCCGAAATGGCCGAGGAGAAGGCCGCCGAACTGGACAACAAGGTCCGTGTCGGCGCCGTGATCCGCGCCCGCGACATCACGCTGGCGGCGCTCAACGCCAACAGCAAACCGGTATCGCGCGTCAAGAACGCCGCCCGCCTGCGCGTGGACTTCGTGCTGACGGCCAACGAACTGGCGACGCCGGGCGAAAAGACGATCTACGTGCGCATCACCTCGCCCGACGGCTACGTGCTGACCACCGAAGCCATGCCGACCTTCGACTTCGAGGGCGAACGCCTGAGCTATTCGGCCATGCGCGAAGTGGACTACCAAAATCAGGACCTCGACGTGGGCATCTTCTACAACAGCACCGGATTCGCCGCAGGCACCTACACCGTGCAGCTCTTCTGCGAAGGCCGCCTGATCGGCACCTCGCAAATCGCCATGCGCTAACCGCGGCACCGGGGTCCGGCAATCCGCCGGCCCCCGGCTGCAACCCGCACGAACATATGAATTCCCGGTCTTCGTAGCGAAGACCGGGAATTCTGTTTTCGGCAGCACGCACGGCCTGCCGGAAAGGAAAGAGCACGCCCAACGAAACGGGCAGGAACGCAACAGAGGCGGAGGACAGCGGAAGACAGCGCCGAAACGAAATAAATAAGAGGGAGAAGTCCGCGGACTTCTCCCTCATACCCCGTAAACCGGCGGCCCGAATCGGAGCGAAACAGACCGGCCCGGCGAATACGGCTTATTTGTTCTCCTGCTGCCAGATCAGGGCCGAAGCGCCGAGAATAGCGGCGTTCTTGCCCTGAATACCGCTCGGAAGCAGTTTCACCTTGTTCTTGAATACGAAGAGCATGTTCTCTTCCATGTACCACTGTGTGGGTTCGAAGATCAGCTTGCCCGCCTTCGACAGACCTCCGAAGAGGAAAATCGCTTCGGGAGAGGTGACCGTCACCACGTCGGCCAATGCGCGGCCCAGCAGCTCGCCCGTATAGCGGAAAGCCTCCAGCGCCACCGGGTCGCCCTGCTCCGCCGCAGCCGAAATCATCGACGCATCGAAGTCCGCGAAGGCAATGTCGCGCAGTTTGCTGGGCGCCGTCATCGTCGCCATCAGCTCGAAAGCCGTGCGCTTGATGCCCGTCGCCGAAACATAGGTCTCCAGACAGCCCCTGCGCCCGCAGCCGCACTCGCGGCCGTTGCGCTCGACGATGATATGACCGAACTCGCCGGCAAAACCGTCGTGTCCGTAGATCATCTCGCCGTTGGAGACGAAGCCCGAACCGAGTCCCGTGCCGAGCGTGATCATCACGAAGTCGCGCATACCTTTGGCGTTGCCGTAAATCATCTCGCCGATCGTCGCGGCATTGGCGTCATTGGTCACCAGTACCTTCACGCCGCCGAAACATCTGCCGATATCGTCGGCCAGCGGAAAGAGACGGCGGCTCTCGTCGGGATTGGGGTCGCCCTCGCGGAATTTCCAGAGGTTGGCGGGATTCTCGACCGTACCCTTGTGGAAATTGGCGTTGGGGGCGCCGATGCCGATGCCCGTCAGCTCGTATTCGAACGAAAGACTGTCGGCCAGCGCGTGCATCGCCTGACACAAATCTTCGACGTAAGCCGGATAATCGTCTACATGAGGATATTTCTTGGTCGAAATGACCGATTCGGCATAGAGGTCGCCGTTCTCATCGACAAGGCCGAAGGCGGTGTTGATGCCGCCGATATCCACGCCGATCGCGAGTTTTTTCATAATATGTCCGGTTTAAAAAAGTTAGCAATTATCAGGTCAAAGTTAATCCAAAATTCGGCTACTCCAAACTTTTTTCCTACTTTTGGGACAGATTCCGCTCCAAAATGTAGTACTACAATGATGCAAACGAACGAGCAACTGCTCTTAGCAATCGAAAATTATCTGGCCCAGACCGAGTTCCCGGCCGAACCCGAACGTCTCTACGCACCGATCGGCTATTCGCTGGCGGGCGGCGGCAAACGCCTGCGCCCGATGCTGCTGATGCTCGCACACGGCATTTTCACCGACCGGTTTCAGGCCGCCCTGCCGGCTGCGGCCGCCGTCGAGGTGTTCCACAACTTCACGCTGCTGCACGACGACATCATGGACAACGCCGCCGTGCGCCGCGGCAAACCTTCGGTCTATGCCAAGTGGGGGCCGAGCGTGGCGATCCTTTCGGGCGACGCCATGATGATCTGCGCCTACCGCCTGCTGAGCGAAGTGCCCGCGGAGCTGCTGCCCCGGATACTGGGCACGTTCAACACCATGGCGCTCGAAGTCTGCGAAGGACAGCAGTACGACATGGACTTCGAGAGCAAACGAAAGGTCTCGGTCGTGGAATACATGCACATGATCGAACTCAAGACCTCGGTGCTGCTGGCCGGCTCGGTCACCATCGGCGCCATGCTGGGCGGCGCCTCGGAGGAGGACTGCCGCAAACTGCGCCGTTTCGCCATCGAGCTGGGGCTGGCTTTCCAGCTTCAGGACGACCTGCTGGACAGCTACGGCGACGACCGGCTGGGCAAAGCCATCGGCGGCGACATCCTCGAAGGCAAGCAGACCTACCTGATGATTACGGCCATGAGCCGCGCCGACGAAGCGACGCGCGAAGCGCTGCGCACGACCCGTCTCGACGCGCGGCTGTCCGACGCCGAAAAGATCGCCGCGGTAAAATCCATTTACGACCGGCTCGACGTGCCGCGTCTGACCGAACAGCAGATTTCGCTGCGGTTCGAACGGGCGCTCTCGATCCTCGATACGCTGTCGGCGGACAAGGCCCGCACGCAGCGCATCCGCGAATACGCCGAAAGCCTGATAGGACGCAAAAACTGACATGCGACGTTCCGATATAGAGATCATGGCCCCCGTGGGGTCGTACGAATCGCTGGCGGCGGCCATTCAGGCCGGAGCCGATTCGGTTTACTTCGGCGTCGGCAAACTCAACATGCGCTCGGCGTCGGCCGCCAACTTCACGCTCGACGATCTGGCGAAGATCGTCGCCACGGCACGCGCCGCAGGCGTGAAGACCTATCTGACGGTCAATACCATCGTCTATGAAGACGAGCTGCCGACCGTTCACGAGGTGATCGACCGCGCCAAGGCCGAGGGCATCGACGCCGTCATCGCCTCCGACTTCGCGGCGATTCTCTACGCACGGCGCATCGGCGTCGAGGTCCACATCTCGACCCAGAGCAACATCTCGAACTCCGAAGCCGTGAAATTCTTTTCGCAGTGGGCCGACACGGTGGTGCTGGCCCGCGAACTGACGCTCGAACAGGTGGCGCGGATTCACCGCGAAATCGCCGAGAACGACATCCGGGGCCCGCGCGGCGAACTGGTTCAGCTCGAAATGTTCGCCCACGGCGCGCTCTGCATGTCGGTTTCGGGCAAATGTTATCTTTCGCTCTACGAGACCAACTGCTCGGCCAACCGCGGCGCATGCCGCCAGCTATGCCGCCGCAAATACACCGTCACAGACAAGGAGACCGGCGCGGCGCTGGACGTGGACGGCCGCTACGTACTCTCGCCCAAGGACCTCTGCACGGTCGATTTTCTCGACAAGTTCATCGGCGCGGGCGTCCGGGTGCTGAAGATCGAGGGCCGGGCGCGGGGCGCGGAGTATGTCAAGCGCGTGGTGGAGTGTTACGACGAGGCGCTGCGCGCCATCGAAGCCGGGACATACACGCCCGAACTGGCCGCCGGACTGAAAGAGCGGCTCGCTACGGTCTTCAACCGCGGATTCTGGGAAGGCTACTACGCAGGACGACCCGTCGCCGAACACAGCGAACATTACGGATCGGCAGCCACGCGGCGCAAGGTCTACGTGGGCAAGGTGACCAACTTCTACAAAAGGATATCGGTGGCCGAAGTGCTGGTCGAAGCGGCTCCGCTGGCCGTGGGAGAAGAGATATTCTTCATGGGCGCCACGACGGGCGTCGCCGAACAGACGCTCGCCGAGCTGCACGACACCGACGGAAAGCCCGTCCCGTCCGTCGCTCAGGGAACCTTGTGCGCGGTACGCACCCAAGGGACGATACGCCGCGGCGACCAGCTCTACAAATTCGTCGATGCGCAATAGCCCGCGCCGGCCGGACAGCACGTATGCCGGACGACATATATATCAAGGAAACGCCTTCGGGCGTTTTTTTCGTTACGATTTTCAGCCAGCGAAAGCACTCAGACCCGCTTATCATAAAATTTTTATCGAAAAACAATAAATTTTATTTGTTTTTCAAAATTTCTTTTGTAAGTTTGCAGTGTCGCAATTAAAAAAGACATCCTATGGAGATCGAAAAAATCATCCGCATGCTGGCCGTATTCATCGTCGTGGCCGCCTTCGCGCTCTCGGTAGCCGCCCGGCTTCTGTTCCCCGAAGTTTCGCACCTGTCCGACACGCCGCTGCTGATACTGCTGATCCTCTCGGTCTGCGCCATCTGGCGCGACGCCCTGCGCTCCGAAAAGCAAAACGAAAACACAAACGAATAATCCCATGAAAAAACTCCTTCTGTTCGCCGCAGCGGCGGCCGTTCTCGCCTCCTGCGCACCCAAGACGGCCCCTGAGCTGCCGATGGAAACCTTCTTCCGCAATTCGGAGAAGACCGGTTACCAGATATCGCCCGACGGCCGCTATTTCTCCTACATGGCGCCTTACGAAAGCCGCCGCAACATCTTCGTACAGCCCGTGGACGGCAAGCAGGCGGTGCGCATCACCTCGGAGACCGAGCGCGATCTGGCCGGATACTTCTGGGCCGGCGACAACCGCATCCTCTACCTGAAGGACACGGGCGGCGACGAGAACTACCAGCTTTACGGCGTGAACATCGACGGCAGCGACCCGAAGGCCTACACCGCCATTCCGGGCGTCCGCACGCAGATCATTGACCCGCTGGAAGAGATCGACTCGCTGATAATCATCGGCACCAACCAGCGCAATCCGATGATCTTCGACCCCTACCGGCTGAACCTCAACACGGGCGAGATGACGATGCTGTGCGAGAATCCCGGCGACATTCAGGGCTGGCAGACCGACCACAACGGCCGCCTGCGCGTGGCTTACGCCATCGTGGACGGCGTCAATTCGCAGATCCGCTACCGCGAAACCGAAGCCGAGCCTTTCCGCCCCGTGCTGACGACCAACTTCAAGGAGAGCGTCTCGTTCGCCGCCTTCACCCCCGACAACAAGCAGGTCTACGCCGTCACCAACCTCGGACGCGACAAGGTCGCCCTCGTGCTGATGGACCCCGCGACGTGCGAGGAGATCGAACAGCTCTACGTAAACGACAAATACGACTTGGACAACATCTGGTACAGCGACGCGCAGAAGAAACTGCTCGGCGTCTCCTACACCGGCCACAAAGGCACCGCGCGCCACTTCTTCGACAAGGCGACGGGCGAGATGTTCGGCCGCATGGAGAAGCACCTGCGCGGCTATGCCATCGGCATCGCCGGCTCGAACAAGGCCGAGGACAAATACATCGTCTATGCAGGCGGCGACCGCACGATGGGCACCTATTACCTCTACGACGTCGAGGCCGACACGATGACCAAGCTGGCAGACCTCGCGCCGTGGATCGAAGAGGAGCAGATGGCCGAGATGATCCCTATCAACTACACTTCGCGCGACGGTCTGGAGATCGAGGGCTACCTGACGCTGCCCGTGGGCAAGACCGTGCACAACGCCAAGAACCTGCCCGTGGTCGTGAATCCCCACGGCGGACCTTGGGCCCGCGACTACTGGGGCTTCAACCCCGAAGCGCAGTTCCTCGCCAACCGCGGCTATGCCGTGCTGCAGATGAACTTCCGCGGTTCGACGGGCTTCGGACGCAAGTTCACCGAAATCGCCTACGGCAAGTGGGGCCAGACCATGCAGGACGACATCACGGACGGCGTGAACTGGCTGATCGGCAAAGGCATCGCCGATCCCGCGAAGATCGCCATCTACGGCGGCAGTTACGGCGGCTACGCCACGCTGCAGGGCATCGTGAAGGATCCCGACCTCTACGCCTGCGCCATCGACTACGTAGGTGTGTCGAACCTCTTCTCGTTCCTCGAAACCATTCCGCCCTACTGGAAACCGATGCTCGACATGATGTACGAGATGGTCGGCAACCCCGAAAAGGACGCCGAGATGCTGCGCGAGAATTCGCCGGCCCTCAACGCCGAGCGCATCAAGACCCCGCTGCTGGTGGTGCAGGGCGCCAACGACCCCCGCGTGAACATCAACGAGAGCAACCAGATGGTCGAAGCGCTGCGCAGCCGCGGCGTGCATGTGGACTACATGGTCAAGGACAACGAAGGCCACGGCTTCCACAACGAGGAGAACCGTTTCGACTTCTACCGCGCGATGGAGAAGTTCCTCGCCAAATACCTCAAGGGCGTCGAACCGCAGGGCGGGATCGTGCCGGAGAGCGACCGCAGATAAACCGGAATCACAACCAGCCACAAGCATACTACCATACCGTTTTTTAAAGTAAAAAGTTCAAATTCATAGTTGTGAGAAGGGAGGCCCGGAAATTTCCGGGCCTCCGTTTTCATGCGAGCCCGGCACCCGTTTTGATTTGCGGACGGCATGTATTACCTTTGCACTCCGTGAGCACCATTCCCTACATAGCGCCGCCTGCGGACGGATTGCCGATGCCCCGCCGCTTGTGGGCCATTCTGGCCGTGGCGTTCGGCGTCGGACTGTCGGTGCTTGACAGCGCCATCGCCAACGTCGCCCTGCCGACCATCGGGCAGGAGCTGGGGATTTCGTCCGCCGACTCGATCTGGATCGTCAACGCCTACCAGCTGGCCATCATGGTCTCGCTGCTGTCGTTCTCGGCGCTGGGCGAGCTGGTCGGCTACCGCAAGGTCTACATCGGCGGGCTGATGCTCTTCACGGTGGCTTCGGTGGGCTGCGCACTCTCCTCGTCGCTCGCCACGCTGGTGCTGGCGCGCGTCATGCAGGGCTTCGGCGCCGCGGCCGTCACGTCGGTCAACACCACGCTCATCCGCATCATCTACCCCAAGGCGCAGCTGGGCCGCGGGCTGGGTCTCAACGCCACGGTCGTCGCCGTGTCGTCGGTCGCAGGCCCGACCATCGCCGCAGGCATCCTTTCGATCGCCCACTGGCCGTGGCTCTTCGCCGTGAACATTCCCGTCGGGCTTGTCGCCCTGTCGCTGAGCCGCCGCTTCCTGCCCGACAACCCCGTGCGGGTCGGCACCCACCGCTTCGACTGGCGCGACGCCGTGATGAACGCACTCACGTTCGGGCTGCTGATGGCTTCGGTCGAGGGATTCTCGCACGGTCTCGATCCGCGCATCCTCTCGGCCGGCATCGCCGCACTGCTCGTCGTCGGCTTCTTCTTCATCCGCAGCCAGCTGCGCGAACCCTATCCGCTGCTGCCGTTCGACCTGCTGCGCATCCCGATCTTTTCGGTCTCGGTCTTAACGTCGATCTGCTCGTTTCTGGGGCAGATGCTCGCCATGGTGGCCCTGCCCTTCTACCTGCAGCACGAATTCGGCTACGACGAAGTAGCCACGGGACTGCTGATGACCGCATGGCCCGCCGTGATCATGGTCGTGGCCCCGATCGCCGGCCTCCTCGTCGAACGTGTCCACGCCGGATTTCTGGGCGGCATGGGACTTACGGCCATGGCCGCGGGACTGTTCCTGCTGGCCTTCCTGCCCGATGATCCGGCGCCTTTCGACATCGCATGGCGGCTGGTGCTCTGCGGCGCGGGATTCGGACTGTTCCAGTCGCCCAACAACAGCATACTGATCGCCTCGGCCCCGCCCCAGCGCAGCGGAAGCGCCAGCGGCATGCTCGCCACGGCGCGTCTGGTGGGCCAGATCACGGGCGCCGCGCTGATGGCCCTCCTGTTCCACATCGTCCCCGAAAACAGTACCCATACGGCGCTCCTGCTCGCGGGAGGCTTCGCCCTGACGGGCGCCGTCGTCAGCATCACCCGCATCCGGCTGCCGCTGCCCGAAGGACTAACCCGGCGCAGAAAATAACCGGAAGCATCTCCGACCGAAACCCCGAAGAACCGAAACAAACATCCCTCTACACCCCGAATACAGATCCGACATGAAATATCCGTTCCTGCTCGCCGCCCTCCTGCTCTGCTCTGCAAACCTCGCCGCCCGCCACTCCGATACGGACACCCTTCTACAGCCCGACACCCTTTCCCTCCGGCAATCCGACGCGCTCTCCGCCCAGAAATCCGACGCGCCTTTCGTCCGCCCGCCCTACCTGCGGCCGGGTGACACCATAGGCATCGTCACCCCGGCGCGCAAACTCAAGGAGAAGGCCGACACGGCCAAAGTCCGGGAACGCTTCGAAGAGTGGGGGCTGAAAGTGAAATTCGGAGCGCACTACGCCGACCGCGAACAGCCCTACTTCGCCGGGACCGACGCCCGGCGCGCCGCAGACCTGCAGGCCATGATCGACGATCCCGGCGTGAAAGCCGTCGTCAGCTATCAGGGCGGCTACGGATCGGTGCGCCTGCTCCCGCTGCTCGACCTCACGCCGCTGCGCGAACAGCCCAAATGGATCGTCGGCTTCAGCGACGTCACCATGCTCCACATGGCGCTGGGGCGGTTGGGCGTCGAAAGCCTTCACGCCACGATGCCGGGCAAGTTCCGCTTCGGCGCCGATGAAAAACCCGAAGCGATCGTCTCGGACGAATCGTTGCGCAGCGCGCTTTTCGGCCGCTGGACGCGCATCGACGCCGCCGCACACCCGCTCAACGTCTCCGGCACGGCCCGCGGACGGCTCGCGGGCGGCAACCTCTCGCTGCTCTGCTCGGCGATCGGCACGCCCGAACAGCCCGACTTCGACACCCCGACGGTGCTGTTCATCGAAGAGATCGGCGAACAGATGTACCGGCTCGACCGCATGATGCAGCAGCTGGAGCGGAGCGGAATACTGGCCAAATGCAAGGCCGTTCTCGTGGGGCATTTTACGGACATGCTGGGACAGAAGCACTTCGGCGTCTGGGACCCCTGCGACATCATCGCAGCCTATGTCCGTCCGCTGGGGATTCCGGTCGTCTTCGGCATCCCCGCAGGCCACGAAGACCCCAACGTCGCCCTCTACATGGGCCGCGAGGTCGCCGTCACGGTCAACGATGCGGGCGCAAGCGTCGAATTCTGACCGCAGGCCCGCCCCGCCGGACATTTACCCCCGTCCGCACCCTCCGCAGAAGCCTTTCCGCAAAAAATAGCCGCCGCAGGGCGCGGGCTTGTCATATTTTTACTATTTTTGTAAGAGGTGGAGAATGTGCCGCCGCACAAGCCCTGCGCCGACGGGCCGCAGGCGCCGCAAACGGAATGCAAATTAAAACGCCATACTATGTTTTCAGCTAAGACCTACGCTGCGCGCCGCAACATGCTGCGTACGAAGATCGGCTCAGGGATCATCCTGCTGCCGGGCAACTCCCTTTCGCCCAACAACTATCCGAACAACGCCTACTATTTCCGGCAGGATTCGTCGTTCCGCTACTACTTCGGGCTGAACACCCCGTCGCTGGCGGGCCTGATCGACGCCGACACGGGCGAAGAGGCGCTGTACGGCGACGATTTCACGGTCGAGGACATCATCTGGACCGGTCCGCAGCCCACGCTGCGCGAACTGGGCGCCGAAGTCGGCGTCACGGCGACGTTCCCCATGGCCGAACTTGAAAAGCGGCTCCGCAAAGCCGTTTCGCTGGGCCGCAAGATCCACTACCTGCCGCCCTACCGCGGCGAGACGAAGCTCCAGCTGTCGGCGCTGCTCGGCATCAAGCCCGAACTGCTGCACGACTACAAGTCGGTCGAACTGATGTTCGCCGTGGCCGAAATGCGCGAGAAGAAGAGCGCCGAGGAGGTCGAGGCGATGGAACGCGCGTTCCTGATAGGCTACCATATGCACACGCTGGCGATGCATATGTGCCACCCCGGTGTGATCGAGCGCGAGATTGCGGGCGCCATCGAGGGCATCGCCAAATCCAGCGGTTCGGGCCTGTCATTCCCCTCGATCGTCTCGCAGCACGGCGAGACGCTCCACAACCTCAACGCCGACGGCGTATTGGAGCAGGGGCGGCTGCTGTTGTGCGACGCAGGCTGCGAGACCGTGGACGGCTACTGCTCGGACCACACGCGCACCTACCCCGTCAGCGGCCGGTTCACGCAGAAGCAGAAGGAGATTTACAACGTCGTACTGGCGGCACACGACCATGTGGCGCGCATCGTCAAGCCGCATATGATGTACACCGAGATACACAACGCCGCCTACATGACGCTGGCCGAAGGGCTGGTGGCGCTGGGACTGCTCAAGGGCACGGCCGCCGACGCCGTGGCTTCGGGTGCCATGACGATGCTCATGCCCCACGGACTGGGACACGGGCTGGGCATGGACGTACACGACTGCGAGGCGATGGGCGAGCGGAGTTTCGACTTCTCGACGATCGCCGACCGCGCCGCCAAGTCGGGAACCTGCATCTACCGCGCGGCGTGGCGCATCGAACCGGGAACGGTGATGACCGACGAACCGGGACTCTACTTCATCCCGGCGCTGATCGACAAGTGCCGCGCCGAGGGTCTCTACAAGGGCATCGTCGATTACGACGCGCTGGAGGCGTACCGCGACTTCGGCGGCATCCGCATCGAGGACGACATTCTGGTCACCGAAGAGGGCAGCCGCATGCTGGGTGACAGGAAAATTCCGATCACGGTCGAGGAACTCGAAGCCGCAGTGGGCCGGTAACGTGAAGCGGATTTTCATTTTCCCCACCATCGAGGAGGCCAAGGCGTTCATCCTCACCCAGCCCCGCGATCCGGTCTTCGTGGCCGGAGTCGGCGCGGCGGAGATCGCGGCCGCGACGATCCGGGCCGTGAAAGCCCGCAAGCCCCAGCTGGTCGTGCTCGCAGGCATCGCGGGGGCGTACGACCGGAGCCTGCAGCGCGGCGAGGTGGTCGAAGTGGTCTCCGAGCGGATCGCCGGGATTCCGGCACGTTACGCCCGCGAATACGAAACTTCGGGACCCGATCTGGGACTGCCCCTCGCGGCGGGCGTTACGGTAAACCGTTCGGGAGACGGCCTGCGGGAGACGGGGCGGAAGCAGGAACAGGAGTTCCGGGAAACAGGGTATGGGATTCCGGTGCCGGAAACGAAGTCCGGCGACGCAGTTTCGGCCCCGGCCGGACAGACGCTGCAACCTGCCGGAGAGAGGGCGGACAGCCCGGAACAGCCCTCGGACATGCAGTCCGCGATCGGCGACACGAACGGCACGGCCGGACAAGGCTCGCTGCCCGGAATCGACGGCACGGACGGGCAAAGCGCGCTGCCCGAAATCGAAAACATGGAGGGCGCGGCCTTTTTCGCCGTGTGCGAAGCGCTGGGCGTCGCCTGCTGCCAGATTCGCGCCGTGTCGAACTATGTCGGCGAACCCTTCGACCGATGGGCCGGAGGGCTGGCCGTCGAAAACCTTACCGCAACATTAACCCAAATATTCGGAAACGATGAATAAAAAATGGACACTTTGGGCGGGACTGATCCTGATACTGGTCGTCTTCATTCTGATCTGGCAGTTCGCCCCTGCCATCCAGCGCTGGCTGGCCAACGTATTTATCGACATCATCGTCCTCGCGCTGACCTTCGCAGCGGGCTGGCTGCTGGGCCGCTACGGCGGCAGGCGCAACCGCAACCGCGATCAGGAGAACGCGCGCAACATCACCGAAGCGCAGAAACGGTGACGCTCCGCCTGCGCATATCGCCCTGCCCGAACGACACCTTCATGTTCGACGCGCTCCTGAACGGACGCATCGACACGGGCGGATTGCATTTCGACGTCGAATACCGCGACATCGAGGCGCTCAACCGCGGGGTGCAGGCCGGAGAGGCCGACGTGAGCAAGATAAGCTGCGCCGTGCTGCCCGCCGTTGCGGACCGTTACGCGCTGCTGGACAGCGGCGCAGCGCTCGGACGCGGCAACGGACCGCTGCTGGTGCGCCGCGCGGGGGACCGGTCGCCGATCCGCCGCGTGGCCGTACCGGGGGTCCACACCACGGCCAACGCACTGATGATGCGCCTTTTCCCCCGGATTACGGAGCGCACGCCCCTGCTCTTCTCGCAGATCGCCGCCGCCGTGGAGCGGGGCGACTTCGACGCCGGAGTGCTGATCCACGAGGGGCGTTTCGTCTACCGGCAGCGGCAGTTGGAGCTGGTCGCCGACCTCGGACAGCTATGGGAGCGGACCACCGCGCTGCCCCTGCCGCTGGGCGGCATCGCGGCCAAACGGAGCCTGCCCGAAGCGGTGCGGCGGCAGGTCGAGACCCTCATCCGCCAAAGCATCGAATACGCTTTCGCGCATCCCGAAGCGTCGCGCGCATATATCAAGGAACACGCGCAGGAACTCGACGACGCCGTGATCGACGCGCACATCGCACTTTTCGTCAACGACTATTCGCTCTCGCTGGGCGACGAGGGCCGCCGGGCCGTCGAAGCGCTGACGGGGATTGCCTGCGCTTTTAACTCCTGACCGACGAAAATGTACCGCACGACCAACCTCCCCAACACCCGCATCGAAGTGGCGGACGCCCTGCGCGGCATCGCCGTGGCGGGCATCATCCTGTTCCACGCCCGCGAGCATTTCAACCTCTACTGGAGCGGGCTGGATTACGTCCGCGCCGGATTCGGCGGCTGGGAGCAAACCGTGGCCGGCGCGCTGGGATTCCTGCTTTCGGGCAAGATGTACGCCGTCTTCGCACTGCTGTTCGGACTGAGTTTCTTCATCCAGAGCGACAATCAGGCCCAGCGGGGCAACGACTTCTCGCTGCGGTTCGCATGGCGCATGATACTGCTGTTCGGCATCGGACTGATCAATGCCGCGATCTACAACGGCGACGTGCTGACCTATTACGCCGTTTTCGGGCTGCTGATGATCCCCATCGGCAAACTCCCGAACCGCTGGGTGTGGGTCATAGCGGCGCTGCTCTTCATCCAGCCGCTCGAACTCTACCAGCACCTCAGCGGCCATACGCTCTCGCTGCGCGGCATCGAAGGCATGGAGACCCTCTATCCGACCCTCGCCACGGGAACCTTCGCCCAGAGCGCCCGCGCGAGCCTCGTCTACGGGCCGATCAGCTCGTTCGCATGGGGATTGGAACACGGCCGCGCCACGCAGACGCTGCTGATGTTCGTGCTGGGCATGCTGGCGGGCCGTTACCGGCTCTTCTACGACGAAGGCCGCAACCGGCGCATCTGGGGCGGGTTGCTGGCTGCCGGTATTCTCGGCACATGGCTCGTGCCGTTCGAGGCGATGCGCAACCTGATGACGGCGACGGCCATCGTCGCGGCGGTGATCCTGCTGTGGTACGGCTGGCCGGGATTCCGGCGGACGCTGCACGGCATGACCTTCTTCGGCCGCATGAGCCTGACCAACTACCTGCTGCAATCGCTGCTCGGAACGGCGCTCTTCTACAACTGGGGCATGGGGCTTTACCGCCACGTGGACGTGATCTACGGCACACTCGCGGGCGTGGGCATCATCCTCGTACAGTACGCCTTCTGCCGGATATGGCTGCGCCGCCATTCGCACGGTCCCGTCGAGTGGCTCTGGAAAAAGCTCACGTGGCTCGACATTCCTCTTTTAGACCGAAAAATCGCCTCCTGAGGGCGATTTTTTCATACCCCGGTTTGGTTATCCCGTTTTTTTTGTATATTTATAGTCGGCTAACCGGAAAATCCCGGAAAGGGCGGCTTCCGCAACCGGGAATACGCCCCGCGGGAACACCTCCGGCGATGCCCCGAACCACCCGAAAACCTTAAAACCACACGGGAATATGAAAAATTATTCAGCTAAAGAGATCAAGAACATCGTACTCATCGGCGCGCCCGGCACGGGGAAAACTACCCTTGCCGAAGCGATGGCCTTCGAGGGTAAGGTCATCGACCGCAGGGGTAGTATCGAGGCGAACAACACGCTCTCGGACAACACGGATATCGAGCACGAATACAAACGCTCGATCTATTCGACGATCCTCTTCACCGAATTCATGGACCGCAAGTTGAACATCATCGACTGCCCCGGCTCGGACGACTTCTGCGGAAGTCTCTTCTCGGCGTTCAAGGTGGGCGACGTGGGCGTATTCCTGTTCAACGCCCAGAACGGCTGGGAGGTCGGCAGCGAAATTCAGGCCCGCTACGCCCGCCTGCTGCAGAAACCCGTGATCGGCGTGGTGAACCAGCTCGACGCCGACAAGGCCAATTTCGAGGCCGCCGTCGAGTCGATCCGCGCCTCGTCGCGCGTGAAGCCCGTCATCGTGCAGTACCCGGTCAATCAGGGTCCCGAATTCAACGCCTTCATCGACGTGCTGCTGATGAAGATGTACCGTTTCAAGGACAACGACGGCCACCGCGAGGAGCTGGACATTCCCGCCGAAGAGCTGGACAAGGCTCAGGAGCTGAACAAGGAGCTGGTCGAGATGGCCGCCGAACACGACGAAGCCCTCATGGAACTGTACTTCGACAAAGGCACGCTCACGCAGGACGACATCCGCGCGGGTCTGAAAATCGGCCTCTCGAAACGCGAGGTGATGCCGATCTTCTGCACCAGCGGCAAGCGCGACATCGGCACCAAGCGTCTGATGGAGTTCATCATCAACGTCGCTCCCGGCCCGCTGAAGGCCCCGAACTTCCTCTCGACCGACGGCGAAGAGATCGCAGCCGACGAGACGGCGCCCGCCGTGGCTTTCGTATTCAAGAGTCAGGTCGAACAGCATATCGGCGAAATCACCTATTTCCGCGTGATCCGCGGCCGTATCGCCGAGGGCACCGAGCTGGTGAACACCCGCACGGGCAACAAGGAGAAGGTGTCGCAGCTCTTCGCCGTAGCGGGCAAGAACCGCATCAAAGTCACCGAACTCATGGCGGGCGACATCGGCTGCACCGTCAAACTCAAGGGCACGCGCACCAACGACACGCTCGCGGCGCCGTCGGCGCCGGTGACCGTCGAACCGATCGTGTTCCCCGAACCGCGCTACCGCGCCGCCGTCAAGGCCAAGGAACAGGGCGACGAGGAGAAGCTGGGCAAGGTGCTCAACGACGCCAAATTCGAGGACCCGACGATTCTGGTCGAATACTCCAAGGAGCTGAAACAAACCATCATACAGGGTCAGGGCGAGCATCATCTCAATATCCTCCGCACGCGCATCGAAAAGGAGAACCGCCTCCAGTACGACTATATCGCGCCGAAGATTCCCTACCGCGAGACCATCACCAAGGTGGCGCAGGCCGACTACCGCCACAAGAAGCAGTCGGGCGGCGCAGGCCAGTTCGGCGAGGTGCACATGATCATCGAGCCTTACTACGAAGGCATGCCCGAACCCAAGAACTACAAGGTTCCCGGCAAGGGCGACATGGTCGTCAACCCCAAGACCAAGGAGGAATACGACCTGCCGTGGGGCGGCAAGCTGCAGTTCTACTCGGCGATCGTGGGCGGCGCCATCGACGCGCGCTTCATGCCCGCCATCCTCAAGGGCATCATGGAGAAGATGGACGAAGGCCCGCTGACGGGTTCCTACGCCCGCGACATCCGCGTAGTGATCTACGACGGCAAGATGCACCCGGTGGATTCGAACGAAATCTCGTTCAAGCTGGCGGCGCGCAACGCCTTCAAGGAGGCATTCCGCAACGCGGGACCCAAGATCATGGAGCCGATCTACAACGTCGAGGTCCTCGTGCCGAGCGACTACATGGGCGCCGTGATGAGCGACCTCCAGAACCGCCGCGCGATGATCGCCGGCATGGAGTCCGACAAAGGCTTCGACCGCCTGAACGCCACGGTTCCGCTGGCCGAGCTGTACCGTTATTCGACGACCCTTTCATCGCTCACGTCGGGGTCGGCGACCTACTCGATGAAATTCTCCTCCTACGAGCAGGTTCCGGCCGACGTGCAGGACAAGCTGCTGAAGGCCTACACCGACACCGACGAGGAGTAGGCCCCGGCCGAAAAGCAAGGGCAGGAGCGACGACAACGCCCGAAGAGAGCGGGCAGGACAAACGTTCCGGCCGAAAAGAGCGGGCAGGACCGAGGGGTCCTGCCCTTTTTTCATGGAACGACGCGCCGGGGCGGGATCTTCTCCGGCTGTTATCCGAATGCGACGCAGAAACACGGCAGAAAAATCCGGCATAAGGAAAGCACGGTGCCCGCTCATTCATCCGGTTCTGCGTTGGAGCGTCAATTCTACCGCCGCATCCGCGAAACTCCATGTTAAATTAATGTTAATATTCGGCGGCAAAACCGTTTCATCGGGAAAAATGGCGTAAATTTGTTCACAATTTGCACTAAACCCTAACATGAGTGAAATCTACACTGTCATTGTAGGCATTCTGGGCATTCTCGCCATATCCGGTCTTTTTGTCGGCGTCACCAACGACGCAGTCAATTTCCTCAACTCCGCCATCGGCTCCAAAGCCGCACCCATGCGCACCATCCTGCTCGTCGCCTCGATCGGCATCATCATCGGCGTAGTAACGTCGAGCGGCATGATGGAGGTCGCCCGCAGCGGCATGTTCAATCCCGGACTCTTCACCTTCCACGAAGTGATGATGCTCTATCTGGGCGTGATGTTCGCCAACATCATCCTGCTGGACCTCTACAATTCGTGGGGACTGCCTACCTCGACCACCGTATCGCTGATCTTCTGCCTGCTCGGATCGGCCATCGCCGTGTCGATCTACAAAATCTCGAACACCCCCGACCTCGGCGTCGGCGCGCTGGGACAGTTCATCAACACCTCCCGCGCCATGGGCATCGTCTCGGCGATCCTCCTGTCGGTGGTCATCGCCTTCACCTGCGGAACCTTCGTCATGTACGTCTCGCGCACGATCTTCTCGTTCCGCTACACGCTTCCGTTCCGCCGCTTCGGGTCGATGTGGTGCGGCGCCTCGCTGACGGCGATCGTCTACTTCGCCGTCTTCAAAGGGCTTAAATCCATTCTGGCGGGACACGATTTCGTCACGATGGTGGACAATCACCTGCTGCTGTCGCTCCTGATCTGCTGGGTCGTCTGCTCGCTGCTGCTCTTCTTCATACAGCGGTTCAAGATCAACATCCTGCGCATCACCATCCTTTCGGGCACCTTCGCCTTGGCGCTGGCCTTCGCGGGCAACGACTTGGTGAACTTCATCGGCGTACCCGTCGCCGGATTCGACGCCTACTCGATCGCCCGGCACAGCGGCGATTCCCAAATGCTGATGGGCGTGCTGAACGACAACGTTCCGGCCAACTTCCTGATCCTGCTGGCCGCAGGCGCCATCATGATACTCACGCTCTGGACCTCGAAAAAGGCCATGCACGTCACCGAAACCGAGCTGTCGCTCTCGGCGCAGGGTGACGAAGGCACCGAGCAATACGGTTCGTCGGTCCTCTCGCGCACGATCGTCCGCGCGGCGCTCAACATCAACGCCGGCATCGAACGGGTCATCCCGCCGCGCGTGCGAGCCGCCATTTCGCGCCGCTTCGAATACGAGGACATCGAACACAGCGGCGCGCCGTACGACATGATCCGCGCCACGGTGAACCTCACGACCTCGGCCATGCTGATCGCCATCGCCACGTCGCTCAAACTGCCCCTCTCGACGACTTACGTCTGCTTCATGGTGGCCATGGGTTCGTCGCTGGCCGACCGCGCATGGGGCCGCGAAAGCGCCGTATACCGCATTTCGGGCGTCATGACCGTCGTCGCCGGCTGGTTCATCACGGCACTGGGCGGATTCCTGATCGCATTCGTCGTGGGGCTGGCCCTGATCTACGGCGGAACCGTCGCATTCGTCATCGTCACCCTCTTATGCGGCTACATGCTCATCCACAGCAACTTCCTGAAAAAAGGCAAATCCGCCTCCCCCACGGCGGCCAACGCCGACACGCGCACCAACGAGGACATCATCGCCAACCTGCGCGAAGAGGTCTGCCACACGATGGAGTGCGCCACGAAGATTTACGACCGCACGCTGATCGCCGTCTTCAAGGAGAACCGCAAGGTGCTGCGCGACATGGTCAAGGAGTCGAACGACCTCTTCTACCAGTCGCGCGAACGCAAATACACGCTGCTGCCCACGCTCAAGAAGTTGCAGAGCGGCGACGTGAACACGGCCCACTACTACGTGCAGGTGGTGGATTACCTCAACGAAATGACCAAGGCCCTGATGCACATCACGCGCCCTGCGTTCGAACATATCGACAACAACCACGAAGGACTGTCGAAGGAGCAGGCCAAGGACCTGATGTCGATCAACGACGATGTGGAGTCGATCTACCGTCACATCAACCAGATGCTGCGCGACGGCGACTTCACGGAGATCGAGATGGTGCTGGCGCTGCGCGACCAGCTGTTCGAGTCGATCGCCGAGGCCATCAAATCGGAGCTTGGGCGCATCAACGAAGCCCGGTCCAACACCAAGGCGTCGATGCTCTACCTGACGATCCTGACCGAGACCAAGAACATGGTGCTGCAGTCGCGCAACCTCCTGAAATCGCAGCAGTACTTTCTCAAACACCGTGCGGGCGCGCCGCAGCGGTGGATCAAACCGACCAAATAAGCGCGGATCAGCATGGACATAGCACAAGCCAAACGCCGGGAAAACATCGCCGAATACATCCTCTACCTCTGGCAGCTGGAGGACCTGCTGCGGGCGCTGCAATTCAGCCCCGAAGCGATCTTCTCGACGCTCATAGCCCCCCGCAAGGACATCGCCGACGAGCAGAAGCACGTATTCCTGCTCTGGTACATGGACATCGCCAACCTGCTGCATCAGGAGGGCAAAGACGAAAAAGGGCATCTGGAACATACGCTCCACCTGATCGGCGACCTGCACGATTTGCACCTGCAGCTGATGAAGCTCCCCGTCGGCGAGCACTACCGCAGGACATACGCCCGTCTCGAACCCGAACTGCCGCGCCTGCGCGCCGTGCTGGGCAATCCGGGCATGAACGACACGGAGTTGTGCTTCAGGGCCTTGTACGCCGCCATGCTCTATCGCATCAAGGGCGAGGGCGAAAAGTCGGCCGTCGCCGACACGCTCGAATTCATCTCTCCGGTAATCGCCGAGCTGGCCGACATGCACGGCAAGGTCGAGCGCGGCGAAGTCGATCTGTTCAAGACGGCCGAGGGCAAATAACGGCCGACTTTCCCGCGGCTGCCGTATGTCGCCATGGCGACATACGGCGACCGGGAAACAAGCACCGGCACCGATCTTAAAAAAGGATGTCTTTTCAGACATCCTTTTATATCATCCGGCGAAAAGCCCCCCTCTCCGACACATACGGAGCGGCTATTCGATCTCCAGCCCCATGATGTAATCGTTCATGTAATAGCCGTCGCCGATCGGGAAATCGCCTTCGCGGAGCTTGCGCATGCCCATCTTCTCGTAAAAACGCACTGCACGGTTGCTGCGGTTTACGTTCAGCTCCATCCTGCAGGGCGCGGGATGCACCGAACGAACATATTCCACAGCATGGCGGAACAGGAATTCCCCGACGCCGAGACCCTGAAAACGGGGCAGCACGTAGATTTTCTGCAAATGGAACAACTCTTCGGCCTCCTGCTGCACCGAAAGGTACCCGCACGGTTCGCCGTCGGACGAGGCGATGAACCACGCAACCCCGGTGCGCATCTCACGCCGCAAGACTTCGGGCGCATACATCCACTTCATCATGTAATCCATTTGCGACGAGGTGATAATTTCGCGGTAAGTCGCCGGAAACACCTCGTCGGCCAGACTGCGGATCAGTCCGCAGTCGGTCTCCACAGCTCGTCTGATAGTAAGCATCTTCAACGGTTTTACGGTTTGCGCCGCCCGCAGTTTCCCGCGGAGAGACCCCGCAACGAGTTTCCGGCATCAGGCCGGCGGCCGGCGGTAAAGATAAACAAAAAAAGCCGACTTTGCGTCGGCTTTCACTCTTTCCTAACGGGGAACTAAGCGTACTTGAACGTCGATTCGTCCGATACGGTCAGCTTCTTGCGACCTTTCGCGCGACGTGCAGCCAGCACCTTACGGCCGTTCGCCGTCTCCATACGACTGCGGAAACCGTGCTTGTTGATTCTTTTCCGGCGCGAGGGCTGGTAAGTTCTCTTCATTGCCATAGCTATATACTTTTTATTGTTTCAGACATTTTTACGGATTGCAAAAGTACAACAAAAAAGTTATCCGCAAAAATTTTTCACGAAAATAATTCAAAAAAGCCGGGCAAAAAGCACGAAATCTTTTTAACTTTGTCAAGAAGAGGAGGGACGAAAGCCCGCCGACGGCACATCCTGCGGCTGCGCCGCCGGGAGCGGAATCCGGCGGGAAACACGGTCCCGCAGTTAATTATCACGCATATGGCAATTTTCAAAGTCGAAGGAGGCCACCGCCTTCACGGTAGCATTACGCCCCAAGGCGCCAAAAACGAGGCGTTGCAGATACTCTGCGCCACGCTGCTGACTCCCGAACGGGTCACGGTGCACAATATCCCCCGGATTCTGGACGTCATGCAGCTCATCGAGCTGCTGCGCCGCATGGGCGTCGAGGTCGAACAGCTCGCCGAAGACACCTACAGCTTCTGCGCCAAGGAGATCGACTTCGAATATCTGCGCACGGAGGACTACCGCCGGCGCTGCACGCGCCTGCGGGGTTCGGTGATGCTCATCGGCCCGATGCTGGCCCGCTTCGGCGTGGGCTACATCCCCAAGCCGGGCGGCGACAAGATCGGCCGCCGCAGGCTCGACACCCACTTCATCGGATTCCAGAAGCTCGGCGCGAAATTCAACTTCGACATCGCCGACGAGTTCTTCATGGTCGAAGGCAAAGAGCTGAAGGGCACCTACATGCTGCTGGACGAGGCTTCGGTGACGGGTACCGCCAACATCGTTATGGCCGCAGTCTTGGCCAAAGGCTCGACGACGATCTACAACGCCGCCTGCGAACCCTACCTGCAGCAGTTGTGCAAGATGCTCAACCGCATGGGAGCGCGCATTTCGGGCATAGCGTCGAACCTGCTGACCATCGAGGGCGTCGATTCGCTCGGAGGCACGGAGCACACGCTGCTGCCCGACATGATCGAGGTGGGCAGTTTCATCGGCATGGCCGCCATGAACCAGTCGGAGCTGACCGTCAAGAACGTCTCGTTCGAGAACCTCGGCATCATCCCGGCGCAGTTCGCCCGCATGGGCATCCGCTTCGAACAGCAGGGCGACGACATCCATATTCCCCGGCAGGACCACTACTCGATCGAGACCTTCCTCGACGGCTCGATCATGAACATCGCCGACGCCCCGTGGCCGGGACTCACGCCCGACCTGCTGTCGATCTTCCTCGTGGTGGCGACGCAGGCCAAGGGCGCCGTGCTGATTCACCAGAAGATGTTCGAAAGCCGTCTGTTCTTCGTCGACAAACTGATCGACATGGGGGCGCAGATCATCCTCTGCGACCCGCACCGCGCCACGGTCATCGGCCACGACCACCGCATACGCCTGCGCGCGACGCGCATGACTTCGCCCGACATCCGCGCGGGCGTGGCGCTGCTGATCGCCGCCATGTCGGCCGAGGGGGTCTCGACGATCCAGAACATCGACCAGATCGACCGCGGCTACCGCGACATCGACGGCCGCCTGAACGCCCTCGGCGCCCGCATCACCCGCCTCGACGAGTGCGAATAACAAACCGAAACAAACGATACTCTGATTTATGTTCTTGGAAAACGCCAGCCGCAAAGGCTGGATCGAAGTAATCTGCGGCTCGATGTTCTCAGGCAAGACCGAAGAGCTGATACGCCGTCTCAAACGCGCCAAATTCGCCAACCAGAAGGTTGAAATCTTCAAACCCCGCATCGACGTGCGCTATTCGGAAGAGGAGGTCGTCTCGCACGACGCCAACGCCATCCGCTCCACGCCGGTCGACTCGGCCCGGAACATCCTGCTGATGACCTCCGACGTCGATATCGTGGGCATCGACGAGGCGCAATTCTTCGACGACGGCATCATCGAGGTCTGCCGCGAGCTGGCCGACAGCGGCGTGCGGGTCATCGTCGCGGGACTCGACATGGACTACACCGGCAAGCCCTTCGGCCCGATGCCGGCGCTGATGGCCACGGCCGAATACGTCACCAAGGTCCACGCCATCTGCGTCCGCTGCGGCAACCTCGCGCACCATTCGCACCGCCTTACGCAAGACGAAAAGCTGGTCATGCTGGGCGAAACCGACTCCTACGAGGCGATCTGCCGCCACTGCTTCAAGGAGCTGGTCCGAAACCGGAAAGAGACCGAATAGCCGCACAAGCCCCGCCGGCAAAGAGACACCCGCGCATGGAAGAACTGAAGTTAGCCAACCACAACACCACGCTCGTAGACAGCGTCGAGGAGAGTCTGATCTCCTACTTCAAGGAACAGGGTCTGCGCCCCGGATGCAGCATTCCGAACGAGATGGAACTCGCGGCGTCGCTGGGCGTCGGCCGGGCCGTACTGCGCGAAGCGCTGAGCCGCTTCAAGATGACCGGCATGATCGTCTCGCGCACCAAGAAAGGCATGGTGCTGGGCGAGCCGTCGCTGCTCGGCGGCATGAAGCGGTGCATCAATCCGCTGCTGATGAACGAATCGACGCTCTGCGACATCCTCGAATTCCGCGTGGCGCTCGAAATCGGCATCAGCGACAACATCTTCCGCAACCTCACCGACGCCGACGTCGCCGAACTGAAGGAGATCGTCGAGATGAGTCAGGTCATCGGCAACAATAAATACGCCCCGGTCAGCGAACACCGTTTCCACACCAAACTCTATGAAATCACGGGAAACAAGATCATCACCGAATTTCAGGACATCATCTATCCCGTGCTGGATTTCGTCAAGGAGAAGTACCGCGACTTTCTGGAACCGATCGAAAAGGAGCTGGAGCGGGCCGGTGCGCTGGTGACGCACCGCGACCTGCTGAAATACATCGAAAACCGCGACCTGAAAGGGTACAAAAAGGCGATCGAAGAGCATTTCAGGCTCTATTCGATCTATCTGGAACGCCACAAGAAATAGCGCCGGAGATCATGCGGCCGGAGGGGCGGAGCCTGCGACGTCTCCGTCCCTGCAATGCCGTCACCCGCCGTCACCCCCTGCGACGCCTCAGCTCCTGCCGTTCGTCATCGGGCCGCGCGCAGCGCCCCGATGAATCCGGGCCAGAGACACCATAGGTTTTCGGTCTGCAACCACAATTCGCGGGCCTGCGCCCGAAGCGAAGGGCGTTCGCTCTCGATATCGCGCAGGTAAGTCTCGTCGGCGGGATGCTCCTCGGCCGTAAATTCGGCGAAATAGGGCGCAAAGCGGGTTTTGAAGCGCTGCAACTCCCCTTCGGGCAGCTTCCCGCCGCGGCGGAACGCCGACCATAGCAGCAGGATTTCGCGGCTGGCATACTTGTCCGACACGTCGTTGATCACCTCGTCGAACAACTCCTGCTCGTCCATGGCCAGATAATCGAAAGCCAGCAGTTCACTCCCCTCCAGATGGTCTTCGGGGTCCAGTTCGAGCAGCAATTCGAGCAGTGCCGCCGACATTTCGAAGTCGTTGATCAGAAAATGGTCGATGGCCGACGCCCGAATCAGTTCGAGGGCCGCGCGCGAATTGCGGTGGTTCCATTCGAGATTCACCTCCTCGTCCTCCGGCACCAGCTCGGCAAAACGCTGAAAGGCCTGAAACCGCTCGTTGCAGGCTTCCTCGACATTTCCGGCACGCTCCATTTCGCGGGTACGGGCCAGTACTTTGGCAAAATTATAGGGTCCCTCGCCGATTACCTCGTAGGTCTGGTCGGCAGTCGGGTTAAGGCAGGGATTTTGCATCGCGCCGCATTTTAAAAATTAGAATTATCAACAATACGAGTGTCACCGCCCCGCCCAGCAGGTAGGCCGCCGCACGGTCGCGCATGCCGCACATGAGCGGAGAGACGAAGACATAGGACGAGCATACGTAGGTCATGACCGTCGCCGGAATCAGCCCCACCCAGCGGTTGCGGCCGTGCCGGTTCAGGAAAGCCGTAATCATCCACAACGTGACCATCGCCAGCGTCTGGTTCATCCACGCGAAATAGCTCCACATTGTCTGAAAAGGCAGACAGAATATGATTACGAGACCTGCAGCGAAGAGCGGAACGCTGATGCAGATGCGTTTGCGCAGGCTCCGCTGCTCGACGCCCATAAAGTCGGCGACGATCAGCCGCGCCGAGCGGAAGGCCGTGTCGCCCGAAGTGATCGCGCAGGCCACGACTCCGAAAATCACGAACCCGGCCAGCACCTCGCCCAGCGTGTCGCGGGCGATCGCGTCGACCATCACGGCCGCCTGTCCGCCGTATTCGGCGATCGCGGCGTTCAGCCCTCCGACGCCGTTCCAGAACGCCATGGCGACAGCCGCCCAGATCAGGGCGATGATGCTCTCGGAGATCATGGCGCCGTAAAACACGGGCCGGGCCTGACGCTCGGAGCCAAGACAGCGGGCCATCAGCGGCGACTGCGTGGCGTGAAATCCCGAAATCGCGCCGCAGGCGATGGTCGTAAAGAGCATCGGCACGATCGGAAACCGCGCCGCATCGGCGATCTGGTTCCGGAAAGAGGTGAATTCGGGAATCGTATATTTCCCGCTGAAAAGCAGTACCGCAAGGATTCCCAGCGCCATGAAAAGCAGCGCACAGCCGAAAACCGGATAGATGCGTCCGATAATCTTATCGACGGGCAGCAGGGTCGCCACGATATAATAAACGAGAATGACGCCCAGAACGATCAGCAGCAGCCACGAGAAATCGCCGAAGACGATTCCCGAAAGCGCCGGAGCGTCGATGCGGTTGGCGATCAGCGAAGCGGGCTGCGAGAGGAACACCGCGCCCACGAGCACCATCAATCCGACAGAAAAGACGCGCATCAGCTGTTTGACGCCGTTGCCCAGATAGGTGCCGACCGTCTCCGGAAGGCTCGCGCCGTTATTGCGCAGGGAGATCATGCCGGCGATAAAGTCATGGGCCGCGCCCATGAAAATCCCGCCGAACGTAATCCTGAGAAACGCCACGGGACCGTAGGCCGCGCCCAGCACGGCGCCGAAAATCGGCCCCAGACCGGCGATATTGAGCAGTTGGACGAGGAAAGTCTTCCACATCGGCATCGGAATATAGTCCACGCCGTCGAACGACACGGCCGAAGGCACGGGACGCCCTGCATCGGCCCCGCAAAGACGCTCCAGATAACGTCCGTATGTAAAATACGCCGCCACCAGCAGCGCAAGGCACACCAGAAAAGTGATCATTATCGGGTTAGTTTTGCACGAATATAGTAAGAAATGTGAGAATTTTTGAAAAATTGTTGTTTGAAAAAAATATTTTTCAGATATTTGCAGTCCCAAAGGGAACTTAATGTTCCCGGCAAGCCGAAATAGCTCAGTTGGTAGAGCGTTTCACTCGTAATGAAGAGGTCCCGGGTTCAAGTCCCGGTTTCGGCTCAAGCCACCGCAAAAGCGGTGGCTTTTTTTTATCGGAGAAGTCCCGCCCAAAGCGCCGAAATGCACCGGCAGCGAAATATCTGCAAATAAATGCAGATATTCCGATTATAATGCCTATCTTTGGCAACCCGGACAATCGAGTTCATATTGTAACTTTCTTGGCAATACACTGTCCCGCTTATCTTTAGCAGGTCTTCTCCATCGCTGATTCAGCCTTCAAAACCGACTTTTTTTGTTCGAATACCGACTCGCTCCAGCAACAGCGCGGCACGGAGCATATCCGGCGGCGTGCGGCAACGGCGGCGAAAGCCTGGAACAAACACATTTTAATCATATAATTAATGGCGATTTCATTCAGCAAAAGAGAATTAGAGAAGAAAAAACAAGGCAAGAAGTTAGAGAAGCAACAGCGCAAAGAGGAACGCAAAGCCAACAGGGGCGGCAGCTCGCTCGACGACATGATCGCGTATGTCGATGCGAACGGCATGATTACCGACACGCCGCCCGACATGAGCAGCAAACCGAAGGTCGATGCGGAGACCATCGCGGTATTCGTCCCCAAAAAGGAGGAGCAGGAGCCGGTCGCACTGCGGGGACGCGTGGAACATTTCAACACAGACAAAGGCTACGGTTTCATCAAGGACCTCGACAGTACGGAGAAATATTTCTTCCACATCAGCAACGCACCGGCCGACATCGCCGAAGGCGCGCTGGTGACCTTCGAGACGGAACGCGGTCAACGGGGACTCAATGCGGTCAACATAGCATACGCAAAATAAACAAGCATCATTTCACATAATCAAAAGACAGATGAACATTTACGTTTCAAAACTGAACTTCCGCACGACAGGCGAGAGTTTGCAGGCACTTTTCGCACAATACGGAGAGGTATCTTCGGCTAACATCATCACAGACCGGGAGACCGGACGTTCGCGCGGTTTCGGCTTTGTCGAGATGCCCGACGAGGGCCAAGGTCAGAGCGCCATCGACGCCCTGAACGGCACCGATTTCGAGGGTATGACGATCATCGTAAACGTAGCCCGCCCCAAGACCGAACACGGCAACGGCGGCGGTTACGGAGGCAACCGCGGCGGCGGTGGCTACAACCGCGACGGTTACGGCAAAAGACGGTTCTAAACCGGGAATATAATTCCACAATCCGGCCGCAAGAGTCTGTTTCGACAGGTTCCTGCGGCTTTTTCGATGCCCAAGGCCGGCGAATCCCGGAGCGTACGGCCAATCGCAGAGTGCATGACCGGCTATGGAGCACATGGCCGATCGCGGGACACGACCGGCTGCAGACCGGGAAACACCGGAGATACGACAGAAAACAGACGAAGGGGCGCAGGTCTATGACTACGCCCCTCGTCCATATCTGTAACGCCAAGTCATTCGGTCCAGCCGCCGCCCAACGCCTTGTAGAGCTGCACCAGCGCCAGATGCTCGTCGCGCACGGAGTTGCTCAGGCCGATCTGGGCGTCGAAATAGCGCCGCTGGGCGTCCAGCACGTCGATGTAATTGGTGCTTCCGGCACGGTATTGCAGGTGCGCCAGCTCGACGTATTTGCTCGCCGCATCGCGCAGATTCAGCTTCAAGGCCGCCGTTTTGCGGGCGCTGCGATAGGTGATCACAGCGTCGTCGGCCTCCTTGAAGACCGTCAGGACTTTCTGCTCGTAGGCCAGACGCGCTTCGTCGTAAGCCGCCAGCGCGGCACGGTAGCGGGCCTGCTTGCGGCCGAAACCGAAGATCGGCGAAGCGAGCGTCCCGGCGACATACGAGAAAGGCGAACGGAAAAATCCGCTCAAGGCGTCGTTTTCGAGACCGCCTGTCAGATTGAACGTCAGGCGCGGAAACCGGTCGGCGTAGGCCATGCCCGCTGCAGCCATCGCCGCACGGAGCCGCTGCTCGGAAGACCGGACGTCGGGACGGCGCTGCAACAGCCCGGAGGGCAGTCCGACGGGCAGGCTGTCAGCGAATTCGGCATCGGTATTCATCTTGCCGCGCACCACCCGCCGGTCGGGATTTTCACCCATGAGCAGCAGGATGCCGTTCTCCATGATCTTGATTTTGCGTTCGAGGTCCGGAATCAGCGCGGCCGTCGAGGCGTACTCCACCTTCGCCTGCTGATAGACCATTTCGGAGGTGAGACCGCCCTCGAACCGCAGCTGCACCTGATAGAGTCCCTCGCTGCGCGTAATGAGCGTACGCCGCACGATCGACAGCTCGTTATCCAGCGCGATGAGGTTGAAGTAGGCCGCGGCGACGGACGCCACCAGCGTCATGCGCATCGCCCGCCGGTCCTCGACCGAAGCGAGGTATTCGGCGCCCCCTTTGCGTTTGGCCCAGCGCAGGTTGCCCCACAAATCCAGCTCCCAGCTGAGCGTGACTTTGGCCCCGAATCCGGGGTCGCGGCTCGATTTTTCACCGGCGTAGTCGTTGGTCTCGTAGTCGCCGTAAGCGGTTCCCGTGACCGACGGCAGGCGTTCGGCCCGGCTCACCCGGTACAGCTCCCGCAGGCGCTCCACGCGCGCGGCGGCGGCGAGCATGTCCCGGTTGTTGTCCAGCGTGCGTTCGATGATTTGGCAGAGGGTCGAATCGCCGTAGAACCGCCACCACTGCACGTCGGCAACGGTCAGGGAGTCGGAATCCTCCCCGGCGATGCGCTCCGGCAGATCGACGTCGGGCGCTTTGCAGTGCCGCACGGCCGAGCAGGAGACCATTCCGGCCGCTGCGGCCAGCAGAATGATTATCGTAAGTCGTTTCATCGTTTCAGTTTTGCTTTGATCCTGTAAATCCACACGAAGAAGAAGGGCACGAAGACAATGCCGACGGTAATGGCGACCAGCATGCCGAAGAAGACGCCCGTGCCGATGCCCTGACGGCTGGCCGAACCCGGTCCCGAAGCGAAGACCAGCGGCAGCAGGCCGAGGATGAAGGCCAGCGAGGTCATCACGATCGGGCGGAAGCGCAGGTGCGCCGCGGTAAGGGCCGCAGAGACGGCGTCGCGTCCCTTCTCGATCTCCTCCTTGGCGAACTCCACGATCAGGATGGCGTTCTTGGCCACCAGCCCCACGAGCATCACCAGTCCGATCTGGAAATAGATGTTGTTCTCCAGCCCGCAGATCCAGATGCCCAGATAGGCGCCGATGCCGGCCACGGGAAGCGACAGGATGACCGCCACGGGCACCGACCAGCTTTCGTACTGTGCGGCGAGGAACAGGAAGACGAAGAGGAAGGCCAGCGCCAGCACCAGCCCGGTCTGTCCGCCCACGTGCTTCTCCTGATAGGAGAGTCCGCTCCACTCGACGCCGACCGATGCCGGGAGGTGCTTGCGGACAATGCTCTCCAGCACGTCCATCGCCTGCCCCGAACTGTAGCCGTGGGCCGCTTCGCCCGAAATGGTCGCCGAGTTGAACATGTTGAAGCGCTTGATGTTGCCCGCACCCGTGGTATAATGCGTCGTGCCGAGCGCCGTGATGGGAATCATCACCCCGCCCGCCCCGCGCACGAAGAAGAGGTTCAGGTTGTCGCGCTGGGCGCGGTAGGGAGCCTCGGCCTGAATGTAAACGCGGTAGATGCGGTTGAACATGTTGAAGTCATTGACGTAGATCGACCCCGTAAAGGCCTTCATCGTCGAGAAAATGTCCGACATCGAGACGCCCAGCAGCTGCGCCTTGTCGCGGTCCACGTCGAAATAGAGCTGCGGGATATCGCCCTGCATCGACGACGAGAGCCCCGTGAGTTCGGGCCGCTGCGCGGCATAGCGCATCAGCGTATCGACGGCGCGCTGCAGCTCGGCGTAGGTCGTATTGCCGCGCGCTTCGAGCACCATCTCGAAACCGCCCGAATTGCCCAGACCGGGAATCACGGCCGGACGCGACAGGTAGACCCGGCTTTCGGGATAGCGCGACATCTCGGCGCGCACGCGCTGCATCACCTCGCTCAGGCCGTCCGAATCGCGGTCGCCCCACGGTTTGAGGATCACGGTCAGCTGGCTGCGCGCCTGATTGGTGCCCACGCGGGGACTCGAACCCGTCACGTTGAGCACGTACTCCACGTCGGGATCGTTCATCAGAAACTCGACGGCCCGGTCGGTCACCTCGCGCGTACGCTCGATAGTCGCCCCTTCGGGGAGCTCCAACTCCACGGTGAAATAGCCCTGATCCTCCTGCGGCATGAAGCTCTGGGGCACCAGACGGTTCATCAGCCAGATGCCGACCAGCACGATGCCGAAGGCGGCCAGCATGCGCCGCGAGTGCTTCAGCGCCCCCCGAATCATCCGGCCGTAGAACCTGTTGCCCGTCGCCAGTCCGAGATTGATGCGGCGGAAAAACCGGTTTTTCTTCTCCCCGCTTTCGGGTTTGAGGAAAAGCGAACACATCACGGGGCTGAGCGTCAGCGCCACGACCGTCGAAATGATCACCGAAACGGCGATCGTAATGGTGAACTGGCGGTAAAGCTGTCCCGTGATTCCCGCAAGGAAGCTCACCGGGACGAACACGGCGCACAACACGAGCGACATGGCGATCAGTGCGCCGCTCAGGCTGCCCATCGCCTTCTTCGTCGCTTCGTAAGGCGAAAGATGCTCCTCGTTCATGATGCGGTCCACGTTCTCGACCACCACGATGGCGTCGTCCACCACGATGCCGATAGCGAGAATCAGTCCCAGCAGCGTCAGCATGTTGAGCGAGAAGCCGAAGACGAGCATCACGCCGAAGGTGCCGATCAGCGAAATGGGGACCGCCACGATCGGGATGAGCGTCGCGCGCCAGCTCTGCAGCGAGAGGAAGACCACCAGAATCACCAGCAGCAGCGCTTCGAAAAGCGTCCGGTAGACGTGGTGGATCGACTCGGAAATATAGGTGGTCATGTCGAACGGAATCTCGTAGCTGATTCCCTCCGGGAAATTCGCACGGATCTCCTCCATGACCTTCTTGACCGAACCGGCGACCTCCATGGCGTTGGCACCGGGAAGCATGTTGATATTCAAGACGGCGGCGTTCCCGCCGTTGATACCGCTCTCGGTGCTGTAGGAGGAGGCTTCGAGCGAAATGCGCGCCACGTCCTTCAGACGGATGATCGAACCGTCGGGATTGGCCCGCACGACGATATCCTCGAATTCGCTGACCGATGACAGGCGGCCCTGCGCCGTGATCGGAATCGTCACGTCGATGCCGTTCATGGGGGCCTGCCCCAGCACGCCGGCCGCCGATTCGCGGTTCTGGTCCTTGAGCGCGTTCTGCAAATCCTTGACCGTCAGGCCGAGGTCGGCCAGCTTGTCGGGCATGACCCATATCTGCATGGCGTAATAGCGGCTGCCGACGTTCGAGACGCTGCCCACGCCGGGCACGCGGCGCAGCATGTCCAGCACGTTGAGCGTGGCGTAGTTGCTCAGGTAGATTTCGTCGAACTTGGGGTCGGATGACAGCAGCGTGATGGTCATCAGCTTGCTGGCCGCCTGCTTCTCGACCGAGATGCCGTTCTGCACCACCTCGGCCGGAAGACGCGCTTCGGCCTTCTTCAGGCGGTTCTGGATGTCCACGGCCGCCAGATCGGGATCGGTCGAGATATCGAAGGTCACCGTGGCGGAAAAACCGCCCGAATTGGAGCTTGACGACTCCATGTAGATCATGCCGGGCGTGCCGTTCAGCTCCTGCTCGATGGGCGTGGCCACGGCCTGCGTCACGGTCTGTGCGTCGGCGCCCGGATAGGAGGCCGAGATGCGGACCACGGGCGGCACGATCTGGGGGTACTGATCGACGGGCAGCAGGGCGAGGCCGATGCCGCCGACGATCACGATGATGATGGACAGCACCGTCGAAAAGACGGGCCTGTCGATAAAAAAGTCCGCTTTCATAGGTTACTGCTGATTTTCGGTCTCCTCCTCGCGCCGCGTAACGACCGGTTCGACTTTCATGCCGTGCTGGAGCTTGTGGTATCCCTCCACGACGATGTCTTCGCCCGACACCAGTCCGCGCTCGACGACGATGTTCTGTCCGATTTCGGGCCCCGTTTCGATGAAACGCTTCTCGACAATGCTGTCGGGACGCACCACGAAGATGTAGGCCCCGCCCTTCTCAATCACCACGGCCTTCGACGGCACGACCACGGCGTCCTCACGCACGTCGAGCAGCAGCCGCACCTTGGTGAACTGGCCCGGCAACAGGATATGGTCGGGATTGGACATCTCGGCGCGGACGGAGAAGGTACCCGTCTGGGGATCGACCTGCGGATCGGCGAAATCGACCAGTCCCCGGTAGGGGTATTCGGAGCCGTCGGCCAGCGTCACGGTGATATAGGGGTCCCATTTACGGGCCGTATCGCGGTGTCCGAGATTGACGTTGCGGGCTTTGCTGCGCAGGTAGTCCAGCGCCGTCATGCTGAAATCGACGCGCACCGTATCGCTCTTCACCACCGTCGCCAACAGCGATTTGCCGTTCGGTCCCACGAGCGTCCCGATGTCGGCGTTGCGCTCGGAGATATACCCCGCGATGGGCGACTTGACATTGGTATAGCCCAGCGTCATTTCGGCCTGCGTGAGGTCGGCCTCGCCCACCACCACGTCGGCCGCGGCGCTCTCGTACGAAGCGATGGCGTTGTCCAGTTCGAGCTGGCTGGCCGCGCTCTGCTGGTAGAGCGGACGGATACGGTCGAGGTCGCGCTTGGCCTTGAGGGCCTGCGCGCGCGCCTTGTTGAGCTGCGCCTTGGCCTTGTCCACGCGCGCCCGGTAGACGAGCGGGTCGATCACGAAAAGCGTCTGGCCTTTTTTAATATAGGTGCCTTCGGCGAAGAGCATCTTTTCGAGGTAGCCCTCGACGCGGGCGCGGATTTCGACGAACTGCTGGGCGCGGATGCGGCCCACGTAATCGCCGTAAATATTGACGTCTTCCGTCTCAACGGGTTCGACGGCCACGACCGGAAGCGTGACCGATGCAGGCCGCGGCCGGAGCAGCACCACAAGCAGTACGCCCGCGACGATCGCGGCGCAGGCTATCGCAATCCACTGCCTGCGGCTCAGCTTCACACGGACACGGGCCGCACGCGAAGCTGCCTTCTTCACGCCGGCCAGATTCAGGTTCTGCAAATCGGGTTTCAACTTATCAAATTTCATAGAGTGTTTATAAAATGAGGGTACAGAGCAATCGTTCAATCCTTGCGCCAAGATGCACCCGTATGTTTAAAACATTTATTAGCAGCAAAATACCGTCCAAATGCGGCTCAAAGATATGCAAAATTGTGTAGAATTATTCCACACGGCTGTGGAATAATTCCACAACGCCCGACCCGGAGAGCGGCCCGAAAATCCCTGCGCAGAGGCCCTGCCGGGCACATTCCGGCCGCGGCGGAACTTCGGCCGCACCTCCGGCGACAAAAAAAAGGACCCGCCGGGGGTCCTTTCAGATTACATTTCGGGAGGAAGAGACTGCCGCAGCAGCCCTTTTCACGGCTTACCGACGGGTTCGAACCAGACTGCCGTCATCGGCTACACGGAGGGTCTTTGACGTCTCCCGAAGGCTCCCCCCCCCTCACGGTGCTCCCGATCCTCTGGGAGCCGGAGTCCGATGGGATGGGCGAAGATAAAGCGGGCGCCGCCCGTATAGGTCGGATCGACCCAGATGCGGCCGCCGAAGATCATGGCGATCTGACGGCAGATGGCCAGTCCCAGTCCGGTACCCTTCTTCTTGTTGCCGTCGAGTTTCTCGAAACGGTTGAAGACCATTTCCTGCTTGTCGAGCGGAATGCCGGGGCCGGTGTCGGTCACCGAGAAAAGCACCTCGTTCTGTTCGGGGCATATCTCCACGCCGAGGGTGATGCTGCCTTCGGAGGTGAACTTCGCCGCATTGGTCAGCAGGTTGATCAGTATCTGAGACAGGCGGTGGACGTCGGTGGTGAGCATGTACGAATCGACGGCGCATTCGAGACGCCCCTCGACCCCCGGCTGACGGGTATGGGCCGTGGTCATGAGGATATGCTGACAAATCTGCACGATCTCCTCCGCAGAGTAGTTGAACCTGATCTTGCCGCATTCGAGCGACGAAATGTCGAGAATGTCGTTCAGCAGCGTCAGCAGCATTTCGGAATTGTTGACCACGATGGCGCAGTATTCGGCGCGCTCCTCCTGCGAGAGTTCCTCGCCCTGCATGAGCGACGAGAAGCCGACGATGGCGTTCAGCGGAGTACGTATCTCGTGACTCATGTTGGCCAGAAAGGCCGACTTGAGCATATCGGGCTCCTCGGCTTTCTCGCGGGCGATCACCAGCTGGCCTTCGCGCTCTTCGAGCGTGCGCTTCAGACGCCGCGTACGCAGGAACAGGAAGGCCACGAAGATCAGCAGCAGCACCAACAGTACGATTCCGACCACGAGCAGCTCGATATAGTGCGAATATTTCGAGAGTTTGGCAGCCACCGTATCCTCGATAACGCTGCCTTTCGGCAAAGCGTACTCGGCGATCTTCAGCTCCTTGAGCTTGCGCGAGTCGAAAACGTACCCGCCGTCCGAAAGATGGAAATGCGCACCTTCCATGCTGCCGGTCTTATAATACTCCTTGATCTGGGCCGCGATGACGTTGGCGCCGTTCTCGTAGTTGGGGACGAAACCGCCCACGGCCACGTCGCCGATGCCCGTCTGAGTGATCGAGAAGACCGGGAGACGGGGATTGAGCTGCACCAGATCGTTGAGCGAACGCTGCATGAGGTATTCGCCGTCGCTGCCCACGCGCCACGTGCCGAGCATCACGGCCGACCGGGGCGGAAGCGACGCATAGGCCGCATGCGAAGCCTCGTCGCCGTCACGGCTGTCCACCAGCACCAGATTCAGGTCGGGATAATTCTCCATCTCCTCACGCACGAGCGCCTGCAGCGAGATGCCGCCGTAGGTGTTGTCCGAAATAAAGGCGATGTTCTCGACTTCGGGATAGAGCGTGCGGATCAGCTCGATGTTGCGGCGCACGTCGTATTTGTTGAGCAGGCCGCCCACGTTGTGCAGGCTGTCCACCATATTCATATAGTTGATCGACGGGGGCATCCAGACACCGGTGCTGTCGGCCGGCGGCGGCAGCACGATGCCGTTCGAACTGACGAAACAGCTGAAGCACATCACCTCCTTGGGAATGCGTCCCAGCGAGACGAACGACGCCCACGCCTCCTGCCCCAGCAGCACGATGGCGCGCAGGCCCCCTTTGGATTCGTAACGGGTTATCAGGTTGTCGGTCTGCGAAATCCAGAGGGGCGCGTCGTTGATGCTCTTGCATTCGAGCGTCTCGACGTAAATATCGCACGGCACGCCCGACGCCACGACCTGACGTTCGAATTCCGTGATGAAACTCGACATGCGGCGCGTGTCGGGATTGTAGGACGAAATGATCAGAATGCTCTCCCGTCCGCGGGCCTCCTCGGCCCAAAGCAGCGAGGGCAGCAGAATGCAGCAACTCAGGAGCAGCAGCGTCCAGTGTTTTATCGCTCGATTACCGGTCATAGTTTTTTCTTTTACCGCGAAAGCAGCGAAGCGATACGGCTGCGAAGCTCGTCCGCACGCAGCGGCTTGGCCAAGCATTCGTTGAATCCGGCCTGAAACATACGCTGACGATCGGTTTCGAAAGCATAGGCCGTAAGTGTGATAACGGGAATGTCGGGAGCACGCTCGCGGATAAGCCGCAGCGCGTCATAACCGTCCATGACGGGCATGTTGATATCCATCAATACCAGATCGGGGTGTACTTCGGCGAACATATCGACGGCCTGCCGGCCGTCCCATGCATGCACCAGTTCGTAATCACGACGCAGCAGCACTTCTACCAGTTTGAAATTACTCGGATTATCCTCGGCAACGAGTAACCGGGGACGGCCGTCGTCGGAATTTACGCATTCGTTACACTCCATCGCTTCATCGGTTTAACAAAACCGTCCGGATGCGGAAAGTCCGGACAATTGCACAAAACTACCATTTTTTTTGATTAACACCATAGTATTTCCGGAAAAAATTAATATCATCGCAGTCCGGGAGCATGGAAATCCGGGCGTTTTTGCGTTATAAATTACCTCAAAAGTTCATAATGACAAATATTTTTCCGATATTTGCAACGGGAAAAAAGTGACTCATAGCGAATATTTACTACATTTACTGTCGAAACTCAGGCCAGACCCTCCGCAGGCGGCCCGCATGCCCCCTGCGGCACGCACCGGAAGCGGAGAGACATAGCTGCGACACACCCACGGCAACGAACGAACCGACATGAACAAGAAACAAATACTGATCGTAGACGACAAGGAGCAGATCGCCAAAATTCTTTACGCATACCTCCAAGCGGATTACGACTGCCATTACGTGCAGAATCCGCTGCACGCCATCAAACGGCTGCTCGCCGGCCACATGCCGGACCTGATCATCTCGGACATCCGCATGCCCGAAATGCGCGGCGACGAATTTCTGGAATACCTCAAACACAACGAATTGTTCAAGCAGATCCCGGTCGTGATGCTTTCGAGCGAGGACAGCACCTCGGAACGCATCCGCCTGCTGGAAGAGGGCGCGGAGGACTACATCGTCAAACCGTTCAACCCGCAGGAGCTCAAAATACGCATTAAAAAGATTCTCGATTGAAATACCCCGTCATCTACATCAAAGGCAAAGGCAGCCACACGGCCCGCTTCTCGGAAATGGTCGAAGGCAGGATGTACGTCGTGGGGGACATCGGCTCGGCGATGCGCACGCTGACGTCGCTCAGGACGGATCATGCGTTCATCCTCTACGAACAGCGCGACCCGGCCGCCGACCTCTCCGATATCCGGCTCCTCAATTCGTGGCCGGGCGGGGGCATCGTGCTCATCACCTCGCGGGAACTGACCGAAAGGGAACGCCGCGAATACCTGCGCGCAGGGGTGAACAGCGCCATTGCGGGAGACATGCCGCGGAAGGATTTCCTGCGCACGCTGCAATTCATGGGCGACTACGCCTTCACGCACAAACCCGCAGCGCAAAACAGCCCCGAAGTGCAGATTTTCCGCATGCCGCTCTGGAAACGGGCCTTCGACATCGCGGCATCGCTCTCGGCGATCCTCCTGCTCTCGCCGCTGCTGATCGTCGTGGCGGCAGCCATCAAACTCGATAGCCCCGGACCGGTGGTCTACAAATCGAAGCGCGTCGGCAGCAACTACCGGATTTTCGACTTCCTGAAATTCCGCTCGATGCGCACCGACGCCGACCGGCGGCTCAAAGAGCTGGGCGAACTGAACCAGTACGCCGCCCAGCCGCAGGAGGCCGATTCGGGGAAAATGGTCCTCGGCGAAGAAGAGATGCGCAGACTGCTGGAAGACACCCAAAACGGGATGCTGTATGCGGACGACTTCGTGATCGCCGAAGAGACCCACCACCACAAGGTCGAGACCGAGCAGGAAAACGCCTTCGTGAAGATCGAGAACGATCCCCGCATCACCCGTCTGGGCCGCTTCCTGCGCAAATACAGCATCGACGAGCTGCCGCAGCTCTTCAACATCCTGCGGGGCGACATGTCGGTGGTGGGCAACCGCCCGCTGCCGCTCTACGAAGCCGAACGCCTCACGAGCGACGAATATATCGAACGTTTCATGTGCCCCTCTGGCCTCACGGGCCTGTGGCAGGTCGAGAAACGCGGACAGGCGGGCAAGCTCTCGCCCGAACAGCGCAAGCAGCTCGACATCGAGTACGCCCGCAAAATGTCGCCGTGGTTCGACCTGAAGATAATTCTGCGCACACTCACGGCGTTCATACAGAAAGAAAACGTATAAAAACAGCAACTATGAAAAGAGCGGTCTTCACACTATGGCTGCTGCTGGCTGCCGTCGCCGCGACGGCACAGGGCAACTCCCCCGACTTCGAATTCGAATACAGCGACCTGCAGCTTTCGCCTGACGACTACATCGGCCTGCAACTGCCGCCGCTGCACCAGCTGCTCGAAAACGCACGCAATACGCCGCAGGTGGAGTATTACAACAAAGCCGTCGAGATACAAGAGCGCGAACTGAAGAACGTGCGCCGCAACTGGCAGCACTACTTCAAGATCAACGCCAACTACAATTACGGCTCGTCGGACATCTACAACCAGAACTATCAGGACAACAGCAACCAGATCTGGACCACGACCACCACGGGCCGCGAGCAGAGCTGGTGGAACGTCGGAGCGTCGTTCTCGCTGCCGATCGACGAGATATTCAACCGCCGCAACAAGATCAAGCAGCAGAAACGGCGCATCGAACAGGTCGAGCTGGACACGGAACGCTGGCTCGAAGAGCAGCGCATCAAGGTCATCCAGCAATACACGCTGGCCGTCCAGCAGCTTTCGGTCCTGCGGAGCGCCGTCGAAGCCATGGTCACGGCGCAGGCGCAGTACCGCCTGAGCGAAGCCGACTTCATCAACGGCAAACTCGACGCCCAGACGCTGAGCCGCCAGAAAAACATCGAAAACGTGGCCATCCGCGAGTATGAAGAGGTCCGCCGGAGCCTGAACAACGCCCTGCTGACGCTCGAAGTGCTCACCCGAACGCCGATCATCAGCAAACCGGCGCCCGCAACCGCCCCCCAAGCCCCTAAAACCGAATAGTCCATGAATTACATCGCTTATACCGCCCGGTTTCTCTACCGCATCAAGTGGTGGCTGATCCTCGCTCCGACAGTCGTAGCGCTGGCCGTCTTCTTCAAAATGGGCGCCCAGCCCCGCAACTACAAATCCATGACGACCGTCTACACGGGCATCGTTTCGGGCTACGACATCACCACCACCGAAGGCACGCGTCAGGACTGGAACATCATCAACAACGCGATGGACAACCTGATCAACATCATCCTGTCGCAGAGCACGCTCAAGAACGTCTCGATGCGCCTTTACGCGCAGGGACTCACGCACCTCGATCCGGACAACGACAACCAGTACCTGACGGCCCGCACCTCCCGGTACCTGCTGAACCGGACCCCCAAGGAGGTCATGGACCTCGTGGACCGCACCTCCGAGGAGAAGACGCTCGAAAACCTGCGCAGATTTGAGGAGGCCGACCACGACAACCACGTATACGGCATGTTCCACTGGAACCCGCCCTACTACAGCTATCAGGCGCTGAGCCAGATCAAGGTCAAGCGCGTCACCAGCAGCGACATGCTCGAAATCAGCTACGAGAACGACGACCCGTACATCGTCTACAACACGCTGGTGATCCTCAACGACGAATTCGTCAAGCAGTACCGGGACCTGCGCTTCGGCGAGACGAACAACGTGATCGCCTACTTCGAGTCCGAACTGGCCCGCGTGGGCAAGAACCTGCGAGAGCTGGAGGATTCGCTGCGCGACTACAACGTCGAGCACAAGGTGATCAACTACGACGAGCAGACCAAGCATATCGCCGCCCTGTCGCGCGACTACGAACTGCGCTACGAGGAGATCCTGCTCAACTTCGAGAGCGCCGAGAAACTGCGCAAGTCGATCGAAGAGCAACTCGAAGGGTTGCAGACCTTCCACAACAATGCGCAGTTCATCGAGAAGCTCCATACGATCGGCAGTCTCTACTCGCGCATTTCGGCGGCCGAAGCTTTCCAGCCGGCGCCCACCGAGAGCGGCGAGACGCTCTCCGACCGTCCGAGCATAGCGGCCAGTCGCAGCAATACGGGCGACCTGCGCAGGAAACTGGCCGAGGAGACCCGCAACCTGCAGGAGATAACGACCAACATCGCCAGCCAGCAGTACACCAAAGAGGGGCTTTCGACCAACTCGATCGTGGCGGAGTGGCTCGCCGCCGTACTGCTCGCCGAGAAATCGCGGGCCGAGCTGGCGGTCATGAAACTGCGCAAGACCGAACTCGACGACAAGTACACCCACTTCTCGCCCGTGGGTTCGACGCTTAAGCGCAAAGGCCGCGAGATCAACTTCTCGGAGCAGTCTTACCTCTCGATCCTCACGGCCCTCAACACGGCCCGCCTGCGCCAGAAAAACCTGCAGATGACCTCGGCGACGCTCAAGATCATCAACCCGCCGGTGCTCCCGATCAACGCCGAGCCGAACAAGCGCAGGCTTGTCGTGGCCGCGGCGTTCCTCGCCACGTTCCTCTTCGTGCTGGGATTCTTCATCCTGCTGGAACTGCTCGACCGCACGCTGCGCGACAAGGTCCGCGCCGAGCGCATCACCGGCGGCAGGGTCATCGGAGCTTTCCCCGGCAAAGGACGCTTCGGACAGCGGCGCTACGCCAAGCAGTACCGCGAAATCGCGGCGCGCTATATCGGCAACGCGGCGATCAACTATTTCGAGCCGTCGCGCCGGCCCAACATACTCAACATACTGAGCACCGAGGCCGGCGACGGCAAGAGCACGATTTCGGAACAGGTGGCCGCCTATCTGCGCGAAGCCGACATGAAAGTCCGCGTGATCTCATGGAACAAGGACTTCGACGTCGAGCAGAAATCCTACCTGCTCGCCGGAAAACTCGAAGATTTCGTGCAGGACAGACCGGGTGACCTTCCGCTCTGCGAAGCCGACGTCGTACTGGTGGAATACCCGCCCTTCTCCGACAAATCGGTACCCAAGGAGCTGCTGCGGAACGCCGCGCTGAACATCGTCATTGCCCCAGCCAACCGCACGTGGAAGGATACGGACCAGCTGCTTTTCGAGAAAACCGAGAAACTCGCGGGCCGCACGCCCGTGACCCTCTGTCTCAACTGCGCGCGCCGCGACGTGGTGCAGTCCTTCACGGGGCTGATGCCGCCCTACACCCGCATGCGCAGACTGGGTTACCAGATCAGCCAGTTCGGATTCACGGCCGTCAAATAAAAGCGCAGCCCGTTATCCGTCTCAAAAAAAGCCCGCTATGGAACGCTACGGCAGCATAACCACACCCGTCAGCATCCCCCGGTTCATCATCGGGGGCATGCTCGTCGGCGGCGTGGCCGTGGTCGCCATGGCTTTCCTCAACTACGGACTGCTCGCCGGGACCGTCGTCGCCGCCATTCCCGCCGCACTCTGCATCCTGTGGGTCACGCTGCGCAATCCTGCGCTGGCGATGCTCGGACTGTTCGTGATCAATTACTTCATCATGGGGCTGACCCGTTACGCCCACGACCTGCCGTTCGGCATGATCCTCGATGCGCTGATATTCTACAACATCCTGATAATAAGCCTGCAGGCCATGATGCACCGCATCGAATGGAAACGCGCCAGCTCCGGGCTGACCGTCGTCGCGGCGATCTGGGTGGCGTACTGCGTGCTCGAAGTGGTCAACCCCGAATCGGTTTCGGTTTCGGGATGGTTCTCGTCCGTGAGGTCCGTGGCGTTCTACTTCTTCTTTATCGTGGTGCTCACCCAGCTCACGATGAACGAATACAAGTACCTGAAATACATGCTCGTCATCTGGTCCGTCCTGACGCTGATCGCCGTGGGCAAAGCCTGCATCCAGAAGTTCTTCGGCTTCAACGCCGCCGAAAACTACTGGCTGTTCGTTCTCGGCGGACGCTCGACGCACATCATCCACAGCGGGGTCCGGTATTTCTCGTTCTTCAGCGACGCCGCCAACTTCGGCGGCTCGATGGGACTTTCGATGGTCGTCTTTTCGATCTCGGCGCTCTATTACCGCAATCCGTGGATGAAGATATACCTGCTGCTGGTCGCCGCCGCGGCCTGCTACGGCATGCTGATTTCGGGCACGCGCAGCGCGCTGGCCGTGCCGTTCGTCGGCTACACGGCCTTCATCATGATGTCGCGCAACATCAAAGTCATCGTCATGGGCGTCCTGCTGGTCATCGCGGCGTTCGTCTTCCTGAAGTTCACCTCGATCGGGCAGGGCAACGCCTTGGTCCGGCGTGCGCGCAGCGCCTTCAACTCGGAAGATCCGTCTTTCAAGGTCCGTCTTGAAAATCAGGCCAAACTGCGCGAAATAATGGCGGACAAACCCTTCGGCGCAGGCTTGGGGCACGGCGGCGGCAAAGCCAAGACTTTCACCCCGACCGCGCCGCTGTCACAGATTCCGACCGACTCGTGGTTCGTGATGATCTGGGTCGAAACGGGCGTCGTGGGCATCCTGCTGCACATCGGCATCCTGCTCTACATACTGGCGCGGGGCGCCTATCTGGTGGTCTTCAAGCTGCGGAACACGCAGCTCAGGGGATTCACGGCGGCGCTCACGGCCGGAATTTCCGGCATCGTCGTCATGGCCTACGCCAACGAGATTCTGGGACAGATACCCACGGGCGCCATCCTCTACATGAGCATGGGCTTCATCTTCCTCGCGCCGCGCTTCGACCGCGAGCTATCGCGCAAGGAGATTCTCGACAAGGCGACCGCGGCACAACAGCCCCCTCTGCGGGAAAATTACGAATGATGGAGAGGCGGATATCGGTCATATCGGTCAATTACAACGGCTACGACCTCACCTGCGCGATGATCGACTCGCTGCGGCGGCATGTCACGACTCCGCTGGAGATCGTGATCGTGGACAACGGCTCAACGCGCGACGAAGCGGCCCCGCTGCGGGAACGCTACCCCGACGTCAAGGTGCTGCGCAGCGAACGCAACTTAGGGTTCGCCGGCGGCAACAACCTCGGATTCGCGGCGGCGACGGGCGATTATCTGCTGCTGCTGAACAACGACACCGAAGTCACCGAGGACACCCTGCACTACCTCCGCGAAACCCTCGACAACGACCGCTCGATCGGCGCGGTCTGTCCGAAAATCCGGTTTTTCGCTCCTCCGCAGCATATTCAGTTCGCGGGCTACACGCCCCTGACGCGCATCACGCTGCGCAACGCCCTGATCGGCTTCGGGGAACCCGACGACGGGCGGTACGACACCCCGCACGACACGCCCTATGCGCACGGCGCGGCGATGATGGTCCGGCGCGAAACGCTCGAAAAAGCCGGACCGATGCCGGAGATCTACTTCCTCTATTACGAGGAGCTGGACTGGTCGGTACGCATCCGCGAACAGGGCCGGCGCATCGTCTACGATCCCCGCTGCACGGTATTCCACAAGGAGAGCGCGACCACGGGCCAACAAAGCCCCCTGCGGAGCTACTGCCTGACCCGCAACCGGCTGCTCTTCGCATGGCGCAACCTCCGGGGCGGCGCGCGGCTGCTTTCGGTCGCCTACCAGCTCTGCATAGCGGCGCCCAAAAACGCCGTCTCGGCGCTCGCGCACCGGCGCGGCGACCTCGCGAAAGCCGTATGCCGGGGCGTACGCGACTTCTTCACCCTGAAAAACAAGCAGGCATGACGACTCTTCTGAACATAGCCGACTGGATTTTCATCTTCGTACTGGGACTTCCGGTGCTCTATCTTTTCGTCTTCGCGCTCTTCTCGACGCGCAAAAGCATGGACGACTATCCGCAGGCCAAACGCCGGCGGAAGTTCGTGACGCTGATTCCCGCCTACAAAAGCGATGCGGTGATCGTCCGCACGGCGCAGGCGGCCCTGCGGCAGGAGTATCCCGCACAGCTGCACGAGGTGGTCGTGATCGCCGACCGGCTGAAACCCCAAACGCTGGCCGAACTGCGCACGCTGCCGATCCGCGTGCTGGAGGTCTCCTTCGAAAACAGCTCCAAGGCCAAGGCGCTGAATTTCGCGGTCGAAGAGCTGGGACCCGAAGCCGCCGAAGCCGTCACGATCCTCGACGCCGACAATCTGGCCGGCGAAGATTTCATCGCCCGGCTCAACGACGTCTTCGACAGCGGCGTGCAAGCCGTACAGGCCCACCGCACGGCCAAGAACCGCGACACCGACACCGCCGTGCTGGATGCGGCGAGCGAAGAGATCAACAACGCCATATTCCGCCGCGGACACGTGGCGCTGGGACTCTCCTCGGCGCTCATCGGTTCGGGCATGGCCTTCGAATACAAGTGGTTCCGCGACAACATCGCCCGCTGCACCACGTCGGGCGAAGACAAGGAACTCGAAGCGCTGCTGCTCAGGCAGGGCATCTACATCGACTACATCGACGGCCTGCGCGTGCTGGACGAGAAGGTGCAGGGCGAAGGCGCCTACTACAACCAGCGGCGCAGATGGATCGCCGCGCAGTTCTACGCGCTGGGGTCGGCCGTCCGGCAGCTGCCGGGCGCAATCGCCGCGGGCAACCTCGACTACTGCGACAAACTCCTGCAATGGTGCCTGCCGCCGCGCATCCTGCTGATGGGGCTGGTGCCGCTTTGGACGGCCGCGATGACCGTATTCGATCCCCTCGGCTCGATAAAATGGTGGATCGTACTGCTCCTGCTGCTCTTCGCGCTGGCGCTGGCGCTCCCCGACGAGCAGACCGACCGGCAGCTGGGCCGCGCCTTGCGCCGCATGCCCGTACTGTTCCTGCTGACCGCAGCCAACCTTTTCCGCCTGCGGGGCACCAAAGACAAATTCATCCACACCGAACACACCGGGGCCGGCGGCAACGCTCCCGGTGCCAACACCCCGACCGAACCATGAAAATAGCAATCGAGGCACAGCGCATCTTCCGCCCCAACAAACACGGCATGGACTTCGTGGCGCTCGAAACCATCCGCTGCCTGCAGAAGATCGACACGAAAAACGAATACTTCATCTTCACGGGCGAAGGCGGGGACCGCTGTCTGGAGGAGACGCCCAACATGCATATCGAGACGCTCCGCTGCCCGACCTATCCGCTCTGGGAGCAGTGGGCGCTGCCGCGCGCCGTGGCGCGGGTCAAACCCGACCTGCTGCACTGCACGAGCAACACGGCGCCCGTATGGGGCCGCACTCCGCTGGTGCTGACGCTGCACGACATCATCTTCCTCGAAAAGCAGGCTTCGCGCAACAAGTCGTCCTACCAGTCGCTGGGACGCATCTACCGCCGGCTGGTCGTGCCGCGCATCCTGCCCAAGTGCCGGAAGATCATCACCGTCTCGCAATTCGAATGCGACCGCATCCGCACGGCCCTCGGTCTCGATCCCGAACGGATCACGGCCATCTACAACGGTTACAACGAACGGTTCCGGCCGCTGGACGATGTGGCGCGGACCGTCGGCAAATACCTCTCCGATCCCGGCTACATCTTCTTTCTGGGCAACACCGACCCCAAGAAGAACACGTCCGGCACGCTGCGCGCCTACGCCGAGTACGTGCGCCGCTCGGAGAAACCCCAGCCGCTGCTGGTCGCCGACCTCAGGGAGCAGGCCGCGGAGGAGATTCTGCGCGAGATCGGCGCGCCCGAACTGCGCGGGATGCTCCGCCTGCCGGGGTATATCCCCAACGGCGACCTCCCGGCCGTCTACAACGGCGCATCGGCGTTCCTCTACACCTCGCTGCGCGAGAGTTTCGGAATTCCGCAGCTCGAAGCGATGGCCTGCGGCACGCCCGTGGTGACGTCGAACACCTCGGCGATCCCCGAAGTGGCCGGTCCGGGAGCGATTCTCGTCGATCCGACTTCACCGACGGCGATCGCCGACGCCCTGCTGCGGCTCGAAACCGATCCGGCGTTCCGCGCCGAACAGGTCGCCTATGGACTCGAACGGGTCAAACTCTTCTCTTGGGAACAGACGGCCCGGCAGCTGCTGGCGCTTTACGAATCGCTCGGCAGATAGAGCGCAAACCCGCCCGCCGCCCCGAATCGTCGGAGCGGCTGTCGGAACAGACCGAAGCGGCCGATAAAAAAAGGAAGGGCGTTGCCCTTCCTTTTCCGTTTCCGGTATTCCCGGTCTTATTTTCTCTTCACGAGATGCTTCTCCACGCCGTGCAGATACCACTCCTGCGCCACCGCGCCGCCCGACTGCGCCCATTCGAGCATTTGGGGATAAGCCTTCAGGAAATCGGTCTTCTCGTAGGCATGCTGAATGTCGAAGGGAATATTGATCGCCCAGACCAGCCCGTCGTTCGAATAATAGAACCGTCCGGACTTATCGGCATAGCTGCTCTGTCCGGTCAGCGCGTTATAATCGGCCGTCGCAGCCGGCGTAGGCTCGAAACCGCCCCGGTGGATCTCGATCCGGCGGCCGTCCGATTCCCGGTCGCGGGTCAGGAAGAAATCGAACGTATCGAAAGCCACATTCTCGATGGCGATCGAATTGCGGAAATAGACCATGAACGAAGCCTCGGCAAGCCGGTCTTCGGGCATCTCATAGCCTTCCTCCGTATTCACATAGGCGGCACCCGCAGGGCGGTTGGCGTTTTCACGGATGTTCAGGAACTTCAGCACCGCCGGCTCCTTGACGTAATTCGGAGAGTTGAGCGCGACCAACTCCGCTTCGGGAGCGTTTTTGCTGTTGTAGGGTTCGATCTCGTCGATCTCGCCGCCCTTGACGCCCTTCATCGCAAGACACAAATCGTAGGGAATGGACCCGCCGACCGCCTTCACACGGACGCCGATCAGCATCGCATTGACCTTGTTCTTGTTCTGCATGTAGAGCTGGATCTTGTAGTTGACGACGAAATCGTTGAAATCGAAGTCGCCGTAAGCGGGCCAGAGGTCCTCGAACATCAGCGTGCCCCATCCATTCCTGCGGGCGGGGATGTAGATCAATCCCTCATCGACGCTGGCTTCGTCGTCATTACCGATTCCGGCGCGGGTGCCGCTCGCCGCTTTCGGATCGAGGGAGCAGAAAGCGCCGTCGGAAGTCACTGGCACGGCCACCTGCGGCGAAACGCCGCTTTCGGTCCGGCAGCTCACATAGAGCGTCCGCGTCGCGGCCGGCACGTCGAGCTTCACCGGATCGGCGTCGCCGCCGACCATAAACGAAGCGAAAGGCTCGGCCTCTTGCCCGGCAGCCACATATACGCGGGTGGGTTGCGGAGCGGTGAAATTACAGGCGACCGAAGCCGTCGTTTTCCAACCGAACGAGGAAGGGACGCTCATCTCCGCGAATTTGCCGGCATCGCCTGCCGGTCCGGGAGTCGGCGCATCTTCGGCACACCCTGCAAAGCTCAGTGCAGCGGCGGCGAAAAGGAGAATTTTTTTCATAATTCAAAAAGTCGGATCATCCGATAAAAGTGTCGCAGAAACAAAAGTAGCGCATATATTCAATTCCGCCAAATTTTCAAACAAAAAAGCCCGTAATTTTATTGAAATATGCCAAAAACTGCGCCATAACACTCCTGATTTCGCACAACACGGTTACGTATATCGCAGAAGTTTGCTATCTTTGTGGTTATGATTGACAAAATCAAAAACAATCCCCGGCTGAAAAAGTTCGTCATCGGGTTGATTTCGCCTCACAAACACCCGCGTCCGCGGCTCTGGGTGCGCTGGCTGGTAAACCCTTTTGTTCACAAAAAGGGCCGGGGTGCGCTGATCCGCCGCCATGCGCGGCTCGACGTCTTTCCGTGGCGGCGGTTCGAGGTGGGGCGCGACGCCCTGATCGAAGATTATGCGGTCGTCAACAACGGCGCCGGAGACGTCCTGATCGGCGACGCGGCCCGCATCGGCATCGGATCGGTGGTCATCGGTCCCGTGCGCATGGGCGACCGCGCCGGACTGGGACAGCACGTCTTCATATCGGGCTTCAACCACGGCTATGCCGATGGCACGCGCGACTCGAACGAGCAGGAGCTCGTCCGCAAGGAGGTGGTGATCGGCCGCGAATCGCACATCGGTGCCAATTCGGTGGTCGTGGCGGGGGTCACGATCGGCGAACGCTGCCAGATCGGCGCCGGAAGCGTCGTGACGAAGGACATTCCCGCCTACAGCGTCGCCGTGGGCAACCCGGCGCGCGTCATCAAACGCTACGACCCCGAAAACAAGACATGGGTGAAAATCTAACCGGCGCATGAAGATTCTGATCGCATATACGGCTTCCGGCACTTCGGACAACCCTTTCGTGCGGCTGCTCGCCGACGGCATCCGCGCTTGCGGATACGAGGTCGTGTGCTCGGTCGAAGAGTTCCGCAGCAACGCCGCGGACTACGACATCGTACACCTCCAATGGCCCGAAGAGCTGTTCCGCTGGAAGGCTCCGGCTCCGGCCGACGTCGATACTCTCGAACAGCAGCTCCAGACGCTGAAAAACAACGGAATACCGCTGATATACACCCGTCACAACACCCTGCCGCACCACGGCAATCCGCTCGTGGCCGAGGCTTACGGACTAGTGGAAAGATATGCCGACGCCATCGTACATCTGGGCGACTGCAGCCTCCGGGAGTTCACGGCGGCGCATCCGGATTCGGAGCAGCTGCAGGTCGTGATCCCGCACCACATCTACGAAGGGCTGTACGACATGGACATTACGCGCGACGCAGGCCGCCGCGCGCTCGGCATCCCGGCCGACCGGCTGGTGGTGCTGGCCTTCGGGGCGTTCCGCCACGCGGAGGAGCGCAGGCTGGTATGGGGCGCATTCCGCAGGCTGCACTATCCGGCCAAATTCCTGCTCGCGCCGCGCCTGTGGCCCTACACCCGGCGCGGATCGCGGTTCAAAGGGCTGAAACGGCTCGCCGGACGCCTGCTTTACGCCGCGGCACATACCGCCGAAGGTTTCTTCGACAGCCGCATCACCTCGCCCGAACCGCTGATCCCCGACGAACAGCTGCCCTGCTATCTCGCCGCCGCCGACGTGGTTTTCATCCAGCGGACGGACATCCTCAATTCGGGCAACGTCCCGCTGGCGCTGAGCTTCGGGCGTGTGGTAACGGGTCCCGACAGCGGCAACATCGGCGGCCTGCTCGCCGAGACGGGCAACCCGGCATTCGATCCCGCCGACCCGCGGTCGGTGGACATCGCGCTGGAACGGGCCGCGCGCCTCTCGGCGACGGACCAAGGCGCCCGCAACCGCGCCTATGCGCAGGAACACTTCGGCATCGGACGCATCGCCGCAATGTACGGCGGGCTTTACGAACGACTTTATGACGGAAAACGACAATAAACAACCCCATACGGTAGGGCGTCAGCTGGCTTCGGGCGTCTTCTACACCTCGATCGCGAAATACGCCGGCATCGTGGTGACGCTCGTGGTGTCGGGCGTGCTGGCGCGCCTGTTCACCCCCGAAGAGTTCGGCGTGGTGAACATCGCCACCGTGGTCATCGCCTTCTTCGCCATCTTCAGCGATCTGGGCATCGGCCCGGCGGTCATCCAGCACAAGAATCTCGACAAACGCGATCTGGGCGGCATCTTCTCGCTCACGTTGTGGTCCGGAGCCTTCATGGCGCTGCTCTTCTTCGCCGCATCGGGGCTGATCGCCTCGTTTTACGACGATTCGGCCGAACTGCGCAACATCCTGCGCATACTCTCCGCAAACCTCTTTTTCGCCGCGGCGAATATCGTCCCCAACGGACTCATACTCAAAGAGAAGCGATTCAGATTCGCTGCCGTGCGATCGCTCTCGGTGCAGGTCGTCGGCGGCGCGGCGGCCATCGCCGCCGCCTATGCCGGGGCGGGGATTTACGCGCTGACGATCAATCCGGTCTTTTCGAGCCTGATGCTCTTCGTGATAAACTACCGCCAGAATCCGCTTTCGGTGCACCTCAAACCCGGAAAGGCGGCCGTCGGCAAGGTGTTCTCGTTCTCGGCCTACCAGTTTTCGTTCCAGCTGCTCAACTACTTCAGCCGCAACCTCGACAAGCTGCTGATGGGCCGTTACATGAGCCTTTCGCAGCTGGGGTACTACGACAAATCGTACCGCCTGATGATGCTGCCGCTGCAAAATATCGCCTACGTCGTATCGCCCGTCATGCACCCGATCTTCTCGGAGATGCAGAACGACCTGCGCAAACTGGCCGACTCGTACCGCAAAGTCGTCCGCCTGCTGGCGCTGATCGGCCTGCCCCTCTCGGTGGTGCTGTGGTTCACGGCGCAGGAGCTGGTCCTCATCATCTTCGGCGACCAATGGCAGCCTTCGGTCCCGGTATTCCGGATTCTGGCGCTCTCGGTGGGCATCCAAATCGTCATGTCCACCTCAGGCTCGATTTTCCAAGCGGCCAACGCCACGCGGATGCTCTTCTTCTGCGGCCTCTTCTCGGCAGCGCTCAACACGGCGGCCATCTGCACCGGCATCTTCGCCTTCGGCACGACCCAAGCCGTGGCGTGGTGCATCTGCATCTCGTTCGCAATCAACTTCATCCAGTGCTATCACGCGCTGTTCTGCCTGACGCTGCGCACGGGGTGGGGCGCCTTCTGGCGCAGTTTCCTCTCGCCCCTGCTGCTCTCGGCGCTCGTCTGCCTGCCGCTGGCGGCCGTCGAATGGCTGCTGCCGCCGATGCCTATGCTCGTGTCGCTTGCGGCGAAAGGCGCCGCGGCGCTGGCCGTGTGGCTGCTCTACATCCAGTTCAGCGGCGAATACGACCTGAAAGGAACCGCCCTCCGTCTCCTCTCCCGCAAAAACCGATAACTCAATGAAAGGATTATTCGTCGTTTTCCACGGCTTCTCGGCCCATAGCGGCATCAGCAAGAAGATTTTCTCCCAATGCGACGCCCTGCGCCGGAACGGCGCCGACGTCGAGCTGTGCCACCTCGAAATCGCGGCCGACGGCACGCAGCGCCGTATGGTCGGCGGGCGTGCGATCCGCACGTTCGGGCAGGGACTGCGGGCCAAGGTCGCCAAACGGGTGTCGCTGGGCGACATCACGCGCCACATCCGCGACGAGGGCGTGGAGTTCCTCTACATCCGCCACGACCACAACGCCAGCCCGGTGCTGATCCATTGGCTGCGCAAAGTCAAAAAACTCGGCGTACGCATCGCGCTCGAAATACCGACCTACCCCTACGACGCAGAATTCGCGCAATCACCCTTCGTGCGCAGGCTGAAACTGCGCATCGACCGCACCTTCCGCCGCCGGATGGCCCGCTGGGTGGACCGCATCGTGACCTTCTCCGACGACCCCGAAATCTTCGGCCGGCCGACAATCCGCATCTCCAACGGCATCGACTTCCGGAGCATCCCGCTCAAGACGCAGCGGCACGGCAGCCCCCACGAAATCAGGCTGCTGGCCGTGGCGAACATTCACTTCTGGCACGGTCTGGACCGCGTGATCGAGGGCCTGAAAGTCTATTACGCCGGTCCCCACCAATGCATCATCCGCCTGCGCATCGCGGGCGACGGCATCGAGTCGCTCATCGACGGCTACCGCCGCACGATCGAGGAGTACGGGCTGAGCGAATACGCCGAAGTGATCGGACCCCGTTCGGGTGCGGCACTCGACGCCGAATTCGAGTGGTGCGACATGGGCATAGCCAGTCTGGGCCGTCACCGCAACGGCATTACCCGCATCAAGACCCTCAAAAACCGTGAATACGCCGCACGCGGCATCCCGTTCGTTTACTCCGAGAACGACAGCGACTTCGACGGCATGCCCTACGTGATGAAGGCCCCGGCCGACGATACGCCGCTCGACATCACGGCCCTCGTCCGCTTCTGCGACGGCGTGAACCTCACTCCGGCGCAGATCCGCGCGTCGGTCGAAGGCACCCTCTCGTGGGACAGACAGATGAAACAGGTATTAACCGAACTTTTCGAAGCATGACGACCATAGCCATACTCTTCTGGGCGGGGGTTTTCCTCGTCTTCTACACCTACCTCGGCTACGGCATCCTGCTGTGGACGCTGGTGAAAATCCGCGAAGCCCTGCGCCCTGCGCGCCGGTACGAAGTTCCGGCCGAGGCGCCCGAAGTGACGCTGCTGATCGCCGCCTACAACGAACAGGAGATCGTGGCCGAAAAGATGGCCAACTGCCGCGCGCTGGAGTATCCCGCCAGCAAACTCCGCATAACGTGGATCACCGACGGCTCGACCGACCGGACGGTCGAACTGCTGGCGGCCTACCCCGACGCGACCGTTCTGCACGACGCACGGCGCGGCGGCAAGACCGCGGCGCTGAACCGCGCGCTGGAACACATCCGCACGCCGCTCGTGGTCTTCACCGACGCCAACACGATGCTCAATCTCGAAGCCGTGACGGAGATCGTCCGCTGTTTCGAGGACCCGCAGGTCGGGTGCGTGGCGGGCGAGAAGCGCGTGGCCGACGCAGGCGGAGCGGGAGCCGCCGCCACCGAAGGCGTCTACTGGAAATACGAATCGAAACTCAAGGAGCTGGACTACCGGCTCTATTCTGCGGTCGGAGCCGCGGGCGAACTGTTCGCCGTGCGACGCGGACTGTGGCAGACACTGCCCGAAGACACGCTGCTCGACGATTTCGTCTGCTCGATGCTGATCGCGTCGCAGGGTTACAAAATCGCCTACTGCAAGGAGGCGTACGCGCTGGAGACGCCCTCGGCCGACATGGGCGAGGAGGGCAAGCGCAAGAAACGCATCGCGGCCGGCGGCCTGCAATCGGTCTGGCGGCTGCGCAAACTGCTCAATCCGTTCCGCTACGGCGTGCTCTGGTTCCAGTACGTCTCGCACCGGGTGCTGCGCTGGACGCTGACGCCCGTGGTGCTGGTCGCCCTGCTGCCGCTCAACGTCGCCCTGCTGTGGTCGGGGCATCCGACGCTTTACGTCGTGACGCTGGCCCTGCAGTGCGCCTTCTACCTCGCTGCGCTCGCGGGCCGGGCGCTCGAACGCAGCGGACGCCGCAGCCGCCTGCTGTTCATCCCCTACTACTTTCTCTTCATGAACCTCAACGTGTTCCGCGGCACGGCCTACCTCGCGACCCATCGGGGACGGGGCGCTTGGGAAAAAGCCAAAAGGGCCTGAAGTTTTTGATAACGAGCGAAAAATAATACTATATTTGCATTGTAAAAAGTCGTTCCCCATGAAAAACATCGCCATAAAACCGGAGGATTACACGATCCTCGCCGTCGATGACATCGCGACCAACATCATGCTGCTGAAAGCCGTGCTGAGCCGCGCCAAGTACAAGATCGTCACGGCGTCGGGCGGTTACGAAGCGATAGAGAAAGCGTCGAAAGAGGCTCCGGACCTGATCCTGCTCGACATCATGATGCCCGATCTGGACGGTTACGAAGTGATCAAGCACCTCAAGGCCGACCCCGCCACGCAGGACATTCCGGTGATCTTCCTCACGGCGCTCCACAACCCCGAAGACATCGTCAAAGGCTTCAAGCTGGGGGCCAGCGACTACGTCTCCAAGCCGTTCAACCACGAAGAGCTGATCACCCGCGTAACCCACCATATCTATCTGGCCGCGGCGCAGCGGACCATTATGCAGCAGCGCGACGAACTGCAGGCCACGGTCGATGCGCGCGACAAGATGTATTCGGTCATCGCCCACGACCTGCGCTCGCCCATCGGGACGCTCAAGATGGTCTTCAACATGCTCCTGATGAACCTCACCCCGGAGCAGATCGGCGAGGAAAACCTCGAAATGGTGACCATGGGCAACAACATTACCGAAAGCACCTTCATGCTGCTGGACAACCTGCTGAAATGGACCAAGAGCCAGACAGGACGCATGAATTCGGTCTTTCAGGAGGTGGACATCTCCGAAGTGGTGGTCTTCGCCAGCAAAATGTCGGACCTCGTGGCGCAGGTCAAGAGCATCTCCGTCGAATACGACATTCCCGGTCCGATTTCGGTGAACTGCGACGTGGACATGGTCAAGACGATCATGCGCAACCTGATGTCCAACGCCATCAAGTACAGCAACGAGGGCGGACGCATCATCATCTCGGTGCGCGAGACGCCGACGCACGCACGCATCAGCGTCCGCGACTTCGGCACGGGCATCAGGGAGGAGGACATCCCCAAACTGCTCAACCCCGAAATCCACTACACGACCTACGGCACCAAGAACGAAGAGGGATCGGGTCTGGGTCTCCAACTGGTGCAGGACCTCACGCGGCGCAACGGCAGCGAGCTGACCATCGAATCGGCGGAGGGAGAGGGTTCGACCTTCACCTTCACGATCGCCAAGGAGCAGCCCCGGTCCGAAACCGTGGAGGACACCAGCGGCGGCATCGCCCGACCGTAACGCGCCGAGGTGCACTCCGCGCACGAAACCGATATGCAACAGCAGACGCGAAGCCCGGCCCGAACCGCGCTCCGCGTCTGTTTTTTGCACCCCGGCCGAAAAGCGGCGGCGCAAACGTACCGCCACCCCGGCCATCGTCATATCGCAATAAGACCTGCCGTCCACACGCCCGACACCCCGCGCCGATACAGACCGATGCGGAGGCGGGGAAAGCCGCGAAAGCCGAAATCTATTTGAACCGGAGTTCCGCGATCACGACCTTATGGTCGCTGACCGTCTCGGAGGGCATGTAATAGCGAACGCACTCGAAGGTGTCGTCATAGAAGATATAGTCGATACGCAGCAATCCGCCCAGATAGCGGAACGTGCCGCCGTACCCGTTTCCGCACCGGCGGAAACCGTCGGTAAGAGCACCCTTCATCTCGCGGTAGGTATACGACGAAGGCGTATCGTTGAAGTCGCCCGCCAGAATCACCGGATAGGGCGACGCATCCGTCTCGGCGCGGATTTCACGCACCTGCGCGGCACGAATCCGGCTGTTGCGGTCCACGGCGCCGAGCATCGAATCGACCGGGGCTTCCCGGTTGTAGTCCTTCTGGAAGCGGCGGCGCAGCTGGGCGATGCCCGAAGTCTGGAGGTGCACCGAGAAAATGCGCACCGTATCTCCCTCGACGAGCAGGTCGGCGCGCAGGTAGTCGTTGCTGGTATCGGGAAACCGGACGTATTTGCAGTCGAGAATCGGATAGCGGCTGGCGACGGCTCCGTTGCCCTCAGAAACGAAATAGGGCATCCGGCGCGAAAAGAGCTCGCCGATGCTGTCGGCCGTAAACCTGCTGTCGTCGAGAAACTCCTGCAAACATAACACATCGACCTGCTCGTGCCGCATCATCTCGGCCACGGCGGCCGCGGTGATGGACTTAGGGCCCAGCTGGCGGAATCCGTTGACGTTGAGCGTGGCGATGCGGATGTCGTGCGACCCGTCGGACACGTTGAAGTCGGGCAGCTGGATCATGGACGAGACGTAGCCCATATTCAGAAGCAAAGCCGCCAGCGGCATCAGCGCGACGACCCACCTGCGGCGGATCAGCCACCAGACCAATGCGGCCAGATTGGCCAGCAGGACGACCGGCATCAGCAGGGCGATCGTAGCCCAGAACCCGCCCTGTTCCGGCGAAACGAACGACGCGCGCCAGCTCAGCACGGCGGCGGCAAGCAGCAGTCCAGTAAAGACGACAGCCAGAAAATAGAGCAGACAAAAGACGGCTTTTCGACCCATTTTGTGTTATCTTGTAACGATTTATGCGTGCAAATATAACTTATTCCAAATAAAAATCGTACATTTACACGCCTTAATCAAAACTATTTCGTGCCAATGAAGCGAATACTCATCTCCGGGGGTGCCGGATTCATCGGTTCCCACCTGTGTGAACGCCTGCTTAAAGAGGGCAACGACGTCATCTGCATCGACAACTACTTCACGGGACACAAGAGCAACATCCGCCATTTGCTGAAACACCCCAACTTCGAAGTCATCCGCCACGACATCGTCTACCCCTATATGGCCGAAGTCGAGGAGATTTACAACCTCGCCTGCCCGGCATCGCCGATCTACTACCAGCACGACCCGATCAAGACGACGCAGACCTCGGTCATAGGCGCCATGAACATGCTCGCCATCGCCAACCGCAACCACGCAAAAATCCTGCAGGCTTCGACCTCCGAAGTATACGGCGACCCGCTGATCCATCCCCAGCCGGAGGATTACTGGGGACACGTAAACCCGCTGGGACTGCGCTCGTGCTACGACGAAGGCAAACGCTGCGCCGAGTCGCTCTTCATGAGCTACTACCGCGAACACGGCGTGCCGGTGAAAATCGTCCGCATATTCAACACCTACGGCCCGAAAATGGACATCAACGACGGCCGCGTGGTTTCGAATTTCATCGTGCAGGCGCTGCGCGGCGAGCAGATCACCATCTACGGCAACGGCGAGCAGACCCGCAGTTTCCAGTATATCGACGACCTGATCGAGGGAATGCTCCGCATGATGACCGCAACGCCCGACGACTTCACGGGGCCGGTCAATATCGGCAACCCGAACGAATTCACGATCTCCGAGCTGGCGCACATCGTCCTCGAACTCACCGGCTCCAAATCGAAAATCATCCGCATGCCCCTGCCGTCGGACGACCCGCAGCAGCGCAAACCCGACATCACCCTCGCCCACAAGATGCTCGGCGACTGGGAACCGACGATCCAGCTGCGCGACGGATTGCTGAAGACGATCGCCTACTTCGAAGAGGTCTTGTCGCGGGGAGGAATCCGGCGCTGACGACCGTCCGCCGTTCCCGCCCTGCCGTCCCAGCCTTCCCGCCGATAGAGCCTCTCCCGCCGGCATTCCGATCCAGCCGATCCCTCGATCCAGCCGATCTCACTCCCGCCGATCCAGCCGCGCCAGCTGATTCCAGCTGGTTCCGCCGATCCTCCAGTCCCGCCGACTCTCCGTTCAGGCCGTTTCCGCCGGTCCTTCCTCCTCTCCCGGCGAACCGCTATTCCCTCAGATAATCGCGGAGCACCGCTCCTGCCAGCCGCACCAGCGTCCGCGTCGGATGCAGTCCGGCAAATCCGTTGAGCATGCCCCAATCGTGTATCACGCCGTTGAAGCGCACGGTCGTAACCTCGACGCCCGCCTCGTCCAGCCAACGTCCCATCTTCTCGCCCTCGTCGCGCAGGATATCGTTCTCGGCGACGGCGATCAGCGTAGGCGGCAGCCCCCGCAGGCGTTCGGCCGAAGCCCGCACGGGCGACATCAGGTCGCTGCCGCGCTGCGCCGGGTCCGAGACATACTGTTCGAACATCCACTTCATCAAAGGTGCGGTCAGAAACCGCTGACGCCCGTACTCCACATAGGAATCCCAGTCATATCCGGCGTCGGTCACCGGCCACATCAGCACCAGCGTGCGGATCTGCGGTCCGCCGTGATCCTTGGCCAGAAGAGCCGCCGCCAGCGACATGTTGCCGCCAACGCTGTTGCCGGCCAGAGCCAGCCGGCTGCCGTCCACACCTATCTCACGGCCGTTTTCGGCCACCCATTTCACGGCAATGTAAATCTCCTCGACGGCCTGCGGAAACCGCGCTTCGGGCGAAGGCGTATAGTTGACGAAAACCGCCGCGCAACCCGACTCCGCGACCAGATCGCGCACCAGCCTGCGGTGGGTCGGATAATCGCCCAGCACCCAGCCGCCGCCGTGGACGAAGACGAACACCGGCAGCCGTTCCCGGCCGGTTCCCTCCGGCCGCACAAGATTCAGGCGCAGGGTGCGCCCCTCGCTCTCGATGGTCCGCTCGGACTCTTCGACGCCCGACAGATCGACCGGCACGGCCGCCTGCAGATCGGCCAGCACGCGTCGCGCGTCGGGCACGGGCAGCGACTCGACGGCGGGTCCGCCGCCGTTCAACACGTTCAGATAGGTCTTGGTTCCCTGAGACAGGTGTTCGTCGTGCAGGTAATCGGGAGCTTCCTTTACAGCATTCATAACAGATCGTTTTTAAAGTTTCCCGATCCGCTGCAAAGGTATTGCCACAACCGAAAAAGCGGCCCGGAAAAAAATCCGGACCGCTTCTTCAATTTCAGCCGCCAGCCGTTACTGCGCCATGGCGTGGCGGTAGCCGTCGATTTTGGCCCAGTCGCCGCGGGTGAAATCCGGAACGGCGACGGGCGCGTTGTTATGTTCGAGCGAAGCCGCCGTCAGCGCGCCGATGCAGGACCATTCGGCCGCGTCGTAAACGTCCTGATCGAGCGGAAGACCGTGCTGCAGGCAGTAAACCAGCCGGTAGTCCATGATGAAGTCCATGCCACCGTGGCCGCCCACCTGACGAGCCTTGTCCTCGATGTCGCGGACGATCGGGTGCTTGTAACGCTCCATAAGCGTCTTCCGGGCCTCGGCGGGAATGAACGAGTGTCCGCTCAGGTTCTCGTGGTCGGGGACCTCGCCCGCCAGCTGTTCGGGACGGAACGCATAGCCCTGAACCGGATATTTGTTGGCGAACCCTTCGGTGCCGGTAAGCTGATACATGCGGCTGTAGGGACGGGGCGTATAGACGTTGTGTTCCAAAAGGATCGTGCGGCCCTTCTCGGTCTTGATGAGCGTCAGCGTCTGATCGCCGTTGGCGAAGGTTTCGGCGCCCATCTTCTCCTTGGCGGTTTTGAGTCCGTTGATCGACTCGGTGTCCATCGACACCAGACGGGTCATCCTGTCGCCGCGGTGGATGTCCAGCAGCTGGCAGGCCGGACCGAGTCCGTGCGTGGCGTAGACGTCGCCGCGGTGCGACTGGTTGAAGTCGAGACGCCAGTTGCCCTGATAATGCTCCCAGAACGGATCGAGGTCGTGAATGTACGAACCTTCGGTGTGGATGATCTCGCCGAACAGCCCGTGCTGGGCCATATTGAGCGTCGTCAGCTCGAAAAAGTCGTAAACGCAGTTTTCGAGCATCATGCAGTGGCGCTGGGTCTTTTCGGCGGTATTGACCAGCTGCCAGCACTCTTCGAGCGACATGGCGGCGGGAACCTCCACGGCCACGTGCTTGCCGTGCTCCATGGCGTAAACCGCCATCGGCACATGCAGCTGCCACGGGGTGCAAATATAGACGAGGTCGATGTCGTCGCGCCGGCAAAGCTCTTTCCAGCCCTCCTCGCCGCTGTAGGCCGCGGCTGCGGGGAGATTCCGGCCGGCGAGGATCTCCTGCGACTTTTCGACCCGGTCGGGATAGAGGTCGCAGAGCGCCTTGATCTCGACGCCGTCGAGGTAGGTGAAACGCTCCACGGCGCCCGGACCGCGCATGCCCAGCCCGATGAATCCGACCCGCACGACGGGCATCGGATCGGTCGTCAGCCGCAGCACCGAATGCTGGCCCTCAGCACGGGCCGGGGCATCGAAAACAATCACGCCGTCCACGACGCTGTAACCCTTCGGCGAAGACTCGCAGGCTGCAAGGAAGAGCACAGCGGCGACCGCACAAAACAAAAAGGCAAATTTCTTCATTTATTCCGTAGTTTTTAGATGTTCGTGCAAAAATATGAAATATTTTGAAATATGCGGTCATTTGACTACTTTTGCCCACGTAAAAATCACACACCATGTTTCGTAAACTGACGGCGGCAATCCTATCGGTCATTCTGCTCTCTCCGGGATGGCTCGGCGCAACGGGTCTCACGCTGCCGTTCGCACTCGTTCCGCTGCTATGGATCAGCTCGTCGTACGACGCTTCGCGCCGTTCGTGGCGGCGCATGTTCGGCTGGGCCGCGCTGACCTTCGCGCTGTGGAACGTCGCGACGGTGTGGTGGATATGGAACGCGACTCCCGTGGGTCCCGTCGCGGCGACGCTGGCTTCGACGTTCTTCAACATGATCGCCTTCATGTTGTTTCACACGGTTTCGAAAAAAGGCCCCAAGGCCTTGGCCTACACGCTGCTCGTCGCAGGCTGGATCGCCACGGAATACTGGTACACGGTCGGCGAGTTTTCGTGGCCGTGGCTGATTCTGGGCAACGGATTCTCGCACGAGGCATGGCTCGTGCAGTGGTACGAATATACGGGCGTCTTCGGCGGTTCGCTGTGGGTGCTGCTCTGCAATATCCTCTTCTTCGAGGCGATCCGCGCACGGCGCAATGCGGCCCGCTGGGCCGCGGCGGCCGGCATGCTGCTCGTCCCGGCCGCCGTATCGCTGGGCATCTGGTGGAGCTGGCAGCAACCCGCCGAAGGGACGGCCGAGGTGAGCGTCGTCCAGCCCAACGTGGACTGTTACGACAAATTCAACGGCCGCGCGGAGTGGCAGGAGCGCAACATCGTCGACCTGCTGACGGAAGTCCCCGCCGGAGCGCAGTTCATCCTGCTCCCCGAAACGGCCGTGCCGAGACATTACTGGGAACCGGGACTCACCGAGACCCGGTTCGACAACGAGCCGGGACCGTTCTGGCAGGAGCTGGCCGACACGCTCCGCAGCAGCCATCCGCAGGCGCTGCTCGTCACCGGCGCCTTCACCAACCGCTATTACGCGGCGGGACTGCAGCCCCGCACGGCCGTGGGCAACCCTTACGGCGACGGCTACTACGACGACTTCAACACGGCCGTGGGACTCGACTCCGCAGGCCGCACGCAGCTGCACCACAAAGGCAAGCTGGTGATCGGCGTGGAAAACACCCCGACGGTCATCTTCGACCTCATGCAGTTTCTGGTCATCGACTTGGGCGGCGTCGTAGGGCAGATCGGCATGGGCCAGCACGGTACGGCCTTCGCGCACGCCGGCATGCGCATGGGCCCGGCCATCTGCTACGAAGGACTTTACGGCGACTTCTACGGCGACTTCGTGCGCCGGGGAGCGCAGTTCATGGCCATCATCTCGAACGACGGCTGGTGGGGCGACACGCCGGGTTACAAGCACCTGTTCACCATCTCGCGGCTGCGGGCCATCGAACACCGCCGCGCCATCGCCCGCTCGGCCAATACGGGCATGTCGGGCTTCATATCGGCCCGCGGCGACATCGGGGAGACCCTCGGCTGGGAAAAGCGGGGCGTGATCTCCGCCGCCGTGCCCCTCAACTCCGAACTCACCTTCTACACCCGATACGGCGACTATCTGGGCCGCATTGCCGAGTACCTGACACTGCTCTGCGTGCTTTACTACATCGCCTACCGGGTCAAAAGGGAAAATTACCTCGTAAAATAAAACCCGAAACCCGATATGAATTACACCCAGACCCTCGAATTCCTCTTCTCGTCGCTGCCGGTCTTCGAAGCCAAAGGCGCGACGGCCTACAAGCCGGGATTGGAGCGTATCACCGCGTTCTGCCGCCACATAGGCAATCCCCAGCGTAACTTTTTCACGATCCACGTGGCGGGAACCAACGGCAAAGGTTCCGTGTCGCATATCATCGCATCGGTGCTCCAGCAGGCGGGCTACCGCACGGGGCTTTTCACCTCGCCCCACCTGCAGGATTTCCGCGAACGCATCCGGGTGGACGGAGAGATGATTCCCAAACAGAAAGTGGTGAACTTCGTGGACAAGCACCACGGCAAGATGGTCGAGCTGGAGCTGTCGTTCTTCGAGATGACCGCCGCGCTGGCTTTCGACTACTTCGCGCAGAGCGACGTCGAGGTGGCCGTGATCGAAACGGGACTCGGAGGACGTCTCGACGCCACGAACATCATCGTGCCGCTGGTGAGCGTCATCACCAACGTGGGGCTGGACCACACGGCGCTGCTGGGCGACACGCTGCCGAAAATCGCCGCCGAGAAGGCCGGCATCATCAAAAAGAGCATTCCGGTAGTCATCGGCGAGAGCGATCCCCGCTACAACGACGTCATCGAGCAGACCGCCGCCGCCAACAAGTCGAAGGTCATCTACGCCGAGCAGGAGTTCTCGTGCGAGCCCTGCCCCTGCGGAAACGACCGCCAGCACTTCTGCATGCACCGCACCCGCGACAACCGCAACTTCGAGGTCGATCTCGATCTGGGGGGCAACTACCAGCGCCGCAACATGGTCACGGCAGCCGCAACGGTCGATTTCCTGCACGAAGAGACGCCGCTGACCATCTCCCGCCGCGCCTTCCTCGAAGGTGCGCGCGACACGGCGGCCAACACCTCGCTCATGGGCCGCTGGCAAAAGCTGGGCGAACAGCCGCTTACGGTCTGCGACACAGGCCACAACCCCCACGGCATCGCCTACGTCGCCCGGCAGCTCAAAGCCACGCCCCACAAACAACTCTACTGCGTGATCGGCTTCGTCCGCGACAAGGACCTCGCCCATATCCTCCCCCTGCTGCCGCACGACGCCCACTATATCTTCACGCAGGCGAAGACCGAACGGGCCTTCTCTGCCGCCGAGCTTACCGCCAAAGCCGCGATCTACGGGCTGCACGGCGAGACCGTCACCGAAGTTCCCGCCGCAGTCGCCCGCGCCAAGGAGCTGGCCGGCGCCGACGACATGATCTTCATCGGCGGCAGCACCTATGTGGTCGCCGAAGCCTTGTAAAACCGTCTGACAGATCGCGACGCATCCGCAGACAACTTATATTATAATCCGGACCGGGAAAAGATACGCCCTATCTTTCCGGTCCGTTTTTTTCGATTTCCGCGCGGCGGGACAAAAATCTTTCCGGCCGGAAAAACAGATTTCGCGGCCCCGCAACAACGATTTGAGGCAGAGCGTTTTCGATTTGGGGGATTTTGATTTTGCAAATAATACTAAAAGTCTTAATTTTGGCATATTAATTACCCCCGATGCACCAGAAACCGACCAAAACCTGCATTACCTCCGCGGAGTTCGGGAGATTGTATTCCGACTACAATCCCCGGTTTACCGAGGTCGCCTACCGTTACGTGCGCGACCGGGGAATTGCGGAGGATCTGGTGTCGGACAGTTTCATGGCGTTCTGGGAGGAGCGGGACCGGCTGCCGGAAGATGTGAACGCCCCGGCTTACGTGCTGACCATCGTCAAAAATAAGTGCCTGAACCACCTGAAGGTCCGGTTGCTGCACCTGCAGATCGAGAAAAAGCTGCATTCGACCCCAGCAGCGGCTGATCCAGTCCGACATTCAGTCATTGGCGGCCTGCGTTCCCGACACGCTGTTCGTGGAGGAGATGCAGACGATGCTCGACCGCGCCGTCAGCCGGATGCCGGATGCCGGATGCCGGAACTTACGCGGCGCATTTTCGAAGGCAGCCGCTACGAGAACAAAAGCTACAAAGAGCTTGCTCAGGAGCTGAACATCGCCTTCACCCACGTCAATTTCGAGATGCGGCGGGCGCTGAAAATACTTAGGGAAGAATTCAAGGACTATATTTTCGCGCTGATCATACTGCTGGCTGTCAGCAACTTGATTTAATAAAATAAATTATTAAACAAATAAATGCACCGTTTCACTACTAACACGGTGCATTTGTTTGTTATTACTACTAACAGAGAGAAAAAGAGAAGATGGACGATTTATTACTGTACAAGTTTTTGCAGAACGAAGCGTCGGAAGACGAAATCAGGACGGTATTGGACTGGCTCGACGCCGACCCGGCCAACCGGAAATATTTCGACGGGCTGGACAATATGCTCAATGCCGCCCGCGTAAACCGCCCCGCAGGCCGGAAACCCCTGCGTCGTCCGCTCCCGTCGCTGCGCAGTATCGGCGCATGGAGCATGCGCATCGCGGCAGTCCTGTGCTTATGTCTCGGAGTGAGTTATTTCGCAGCTACGAAGATGTTCGACCGCAAGGCTTCCAACAATTCACTGAGCGTGTTCGTACCCAACGGCGAGCGCATCAGCATGACGCTCACCGACGGCACGACCGTATGGCTCAATTCGGGCACGACGCTGGAATATCCGGCGGTTTTTGCACGCGGAGAGCGCCGGGTGAAGGTCACGGGCGAAGCGATGTTCGACGTCAAGAGCGACCCGCAGCATCCGTTCGTCGTCGAGACGTTCGCCTGCGACGTAAGGGTGCTGGGCACCAAATTCAACGTAGAGGCGAACGAAGAGAAGGGGATTTTCAGCGCCGACCTGCTCCGCGGCAAGGTTCAGGTCTGCAACCGGACGGACCGCAGCGACCGGATTACGATGGAGCCGAACCAGACGGTCCATCTGGAAAACGGAAAGTTGCAGCTTCACGCGCAGGAGAACGCCGACAAACTGCTCTGGACGGACGGCATCCTCTGCATAACGGGAATGACGTTCGAGGAGGTCATGGCCAAGTTCGAACGCTGCTACGACATCAACGTGGAAATTCTGCGCGACGACCTGCCCCAGATCGAGTTCCAGCGATGCAAGCTCCGCATCAGCGAAGGGATAGACCACGCCCTCGCGGTGCTGCAGCACGCGGCCGATTTCAGGTACGAACGAGATATTACGACCAATACGCTCTATATCAGATAACGAATGAAGTACGAACCCAACAGCCCGATGCCTATGAGAAAGTAACCGAGAACCCTTTTCTTCCGTATCAAGTCCTGATAAAAAAAGAAAACCTATGAATGTTGGCGCATCCATAGGTACATTCTTCAGGCGTAAAACCTACTTAAACCCTAGAATTTATACAAAAGTATGAACAAAAAATTGATTCTGCAAATCAGGAGTTTATATTCGCTGCTATTTGCTGTATCTCTATCTTTGTCATCCGTCGCGGCTTTTGCCCAGCCGGCACCGCCCCGGATCACGATCACGATGGCGGACGTTCCGATGGAACGGGTGATTGACGCCATCGAAAAACAATCCAGTTATCTCTTCGCCATCGACACGAACGTGAACATTTCCCAGAAGGTCAGCGTCTCCTGCACGGATGCCTCCGTCGAGACCGCACTGACGCAGATGGTCAAAGGAACCGACGTGGCTTACCGCATCGACGCCTCGAACGTCGTGCTCTCGGCGGTCCGCAAAGAGGTGAGCGCACAACCCCGATTCGTTTCCGGCAAGGTTCTCGACGCACAGGGAAACCCCGTTGTCGGAGCGGCCGTCATCGTCAAAGGGACGACCGTCGGCATGAGCACCGGAGCCGACGGAGACTACTTGCTGCAGATATCCCCCTCGGCTGGAAACGCCGTACTGGTCGTCAATTATCTGGGCTTCCGCCCCGTAGAGGTCACCGTCGGAAATCGCACGCAGATCGATTTCACGCTGCACGAAGAGTCGCAGGCCGTAGACGCCGTGGTCGTAACGGCCCTCGGCATCAAGCGCTCGGAAAAGGCGCTCAGCTACAACGCCCAGCAGGTGAGTTCGGAGGATATCAGCATCGTGAAGGACGTCAATCTGATGAATTCGCTGAACGGTAAAATCGCAGGCGCGGTCATCAATTCGTCGGCATCGGGCATCGGCGGCGCCACCCGCGTAGTGCTTCGCGGTCTGAAATCCATCATCAGCAGCAACAACGCCCTCTACGTGGTGGACGGAATTCCCCTCTTCAACAATAACAACGGCGAGATAAAGAGCGAATTCGAGTCGCAGCCCCGCGGCGAGGGTCTCACGGACCTCAACCCGGACGACATCGAATCCATGACCGTGCTCACCGGCCCCTCGGCGGCGGCGCTTTACGGATCGAGCGCGGCGAACGGCGTGATCGTGATCACCACCAAGAAGGGAAAGGCCGGCCGGCCCCAGATTTCGTTCTCCAACCAGACGACCTTCTCCTCGCCGCTCAAAATGCCTGAGTTCCAGACCAAATACGGCAACCAGCCGAGAACCTATTCCAGCTGGGGGGGGGTACTGGCGACCCCTTCGTCCTATAACCCGCAAGATTTCTTCAACACGGCGGCCAACACGCAGACCAACGCCAGCATCTCCGTAGGTAACGAGAAGAATCAGACCTACGCCTCGCTGATGCACGTCTATGCCAACGGCATCCTGCCCAACAACTCATACGACAAACACTCCGTCACGGTTCGCAACACGACCTCGTTCCTGCAGGATCGGATGACGCTGGATGCAGGCTTCAGCTACGTGGAGACCGAAGACCAGAACATGCTCTCGGCAGGACGCTATTTCAACCCGCTGACCTCGCTCTACACCTACCCGCGCGGCGAAAGCGTCGAGGATCTGATGATGTTCGAGATCTATGATTCGAACAAAAAACGCTACGTGCAGAACTGGGCGTGGAGCCGCGGCGCGCTCGACATGCAGAACCCCTTGTGGATGATGCACCGCAACATCCAGAACAACAAGCGGCGGCGCTCCATGATGAACGCGAGCCTCACCTACAAGGTGACCGACTGGCTCACCCTCGCCGGCCGCGCCAAAGCCGACCTGAGCGTCGGCGAATCGTCGCGCAAGCTCTACGCATCGACCGACCCGCTGTTCGCCGGCGGCGACAACGGATTCTTCGAATTCACCAAAGAGGAGGACACCCACCGCTACGGCGACTTCATCGCCACCGTAAACAAGCACTGGGAGCAGTTCTCGCTCTTCGCCAATGTCGGCGCCAGCATCTCCGACCAGCTCTCCAGCATCGCCGGAGCGCGCGGTCCGCTCGAACTGCCCAACTTCTTCTCGCTGACCAACACCAACCCCTACGGCGCATCGGGCCAACGGCTTCAGGAGCGCAAACGCGAGCAGGAGCAGGCCGTATTCGCCAGCGTGGAGGCCGGATGGAGGGGCATGCTCTACCTCACGGCCACGGTCCGCAACGAATGGCATTCGAATCCGGCCTACACGAACAACCTGTCGTACTGCTTCCCCTCGGTCGGCCTTTCGGGACTGATTCACGAAATGGTGAAGCTCCCCTCGTTCATCGACTATCTCAAGGTGCGGGCTTCGTGGGCCGAAGTGGGCAGCCCGATTCTTTGGGGCATCTCCTACCTGACCTACAAATGGAAGCAGGGTTCGTGGTCCACGAGCGCCACCAGACCGATCCAGAATCTCCGCCCGAAGAACACGACCTCGTGGGAGGTGGGTCTGAACGCCCGACTGTTCGCCAATTCGCTCTCGCTGGACTTCACCTACTACAAGTCCAACACCAAACACCAGACCTTCCTCGTGCCCCTGTCTGGTTCGGCCGGCTACGAAAACATGTACGCGCAGACGGGCAACGTCGAAAACAAGGGTTTCGAGCTTTCGATCGGATACGACAAGACATGGAGGGACTTCGCGTGGAGCTCCAGCCTCACGCTCAGCCACAACAAGAACAAGGTCGTCGAGCTGATGAACAACTACTACGACCCGCAGACGGACAAATACTATACGCTCAAGGAGTATGAGGTCGCCAGCATGGGCGGCGCCAACTTCATCATGACCGAAGGCGGCACCATGGGCGACCTGTACGCCTACGGAGACCTGTGGCTCGACGAGAACGGCTACATCTACATCAACCCCAACGACCCGAAGCTGATGGTCACCGACGAGCGCATCAAGCTCGGCTCGGTGCTGCCCGACTACAACGCCGGTTTCCGCAACGATTTCTCCTACAAGGGCATCAACCTCTCGCTGCTCTTCTCCGCACGCTTCGGCGGCATCGTGGTATCGCCCACCCAAGGTTTTCTCGACGGACTCGGAGTATCGAAGGCGAGCGCCGATGCGCGCGACGCCGGCGGCGTGCCCATCAACAACGGCAGGATCGACGCGCAGCACTACTACGAGACCGTCGGTCTGGGACAGCTGCTCTCCCACTACACCTACAGCGCCACGAACGTCCGCCTTCAGGAGACGAGCATCGGATATACCTTCCCGAAGAAATGGATGGGCGACCGGGTCAAGCTGACCGCATCGCTCGTAGGGCGCAACCTCTGGATGATCTACTGCAAGGCCCCGTTCGACCCCGAACTCACGGCCTCCACCGGTTCCTACCTCCAAGGTATCGACTACTTCATGCAGCCGAGCCTGCGAAGCCTCGGTTTCAATGTCCAACTTAAGTTCTAACCAAGCCTTAAGACCGTTATGAGAAAATACATGAACATCATAAACAGACTGTTGTTCGGCGCCGTCGCCTTGGCGGCATTGTCCTGCACGGGCAATTTCGAAACCTACAACCGGAACCCCGACCAGCCGAGCACGATAGACCGCGACGTCTGGAACTACATCAAAAGCATGCAGTACAACGTGATTCCCACCGTCAAGAACCAATATCAGATCGTGGAAAACGTGTCGGGAGGCGCCTACGGCCGCTACTTCGCCTACGCCAAATCGACCGATGCGGGATGGAACACCGGCATGTTCGCCTTTTACCGAATCGCCAACGACTGGGCCAATCCTCCCTACGAGGTGCCCATGACCAACATTTACAGCAACTGGCGGGCCATCAAGGCCGAACTCGAAGAGCCGGAAGACGACTACCGCATGGCGCTCGCCCAGATCATCCGCGTGGCGGCCATGCAGCGCGTCACCGACATTCAGGGACCCATCCCCTACCGCACGATGGAGAACAACGACGACCTGACCGCTCCCTACCAGTCGCAGGAGGCCGTCTACGGCTTCATGCTCGAAGACCTCGACCATGCGGTGAACGTGCTGGAGACGTACATCACCCTTGCCGGATCGGAGGTAGTCGAAGAGGCCGCATCGGCGGATTACGTCTACAACGGCAACCTCGCCAAATGGATCCGGTTCGCCAATTCGCTCAAGCTCCGTCTGGCCATGCGCATCTCGAACGTGTCGCCCGATGCCGAACGCTATGCCGAAGAGGCCGTCGCGCACCCCTACGGCGTGATCGAATCGAACGCGGACAACGCCTCGCTCGACGTCTCCCAGACCAACGACCAGAATCCGCTCCGCTGGCTGGTCGAGGATTACAGCGACGTGCATGCGGCGGCCGAGATCGTCACCTACATGAAGAGCTTCGACGACCCGCGCCTCTCCAAATATTTCAACCCTGCGGTCCGGGACAGCGAGTACCACGGCTCGCGCGTAGGCGCCTACTCCTCCAGCCAGTGGAAGGACTACTATTCGCTTCCGAAAACCAACGCCCTCGACCGGCTCATGTGGATGAACGCCGCCGAAGTGGCCTTCCTGAAGGCCGAAATGGCCGTCAACGGATGGGACGTGACGGGCGACGCCAAGACGCTCTACGAAGAGGGCATCCGCCTTTCGTTCGAGCAGTATCAGGCCGAAAACTACACGTCCTACATCACCGGCACGGCCGCGCCGACCGCCTATTCCGATCCGCGCAGGGCCAACAACTATACGCCGGGCACGGCCTACAGCGTCACCGTCGCATGGGACGGCGCCCTTTCGGCGGAAAAGCAGCGCGAGAAGATCATCACCCAGAAATGGATCGCCCTCTATCCGCTCGGAACGGAGGCGTGGGCCGAGCAGCGCCGCACGGGATATCCGCGGTTCTACCCCACGCCCACCAGCACCAATGCCTCGAACGAGCCTAACCTGCCGACCGAAGGCGCTTCGCGAATCCCCTTCGCCCCGAACGAACAGACGCGCAACGCCGACAACTACGATGCGGCGGTGGCCCTGCTGGGCGCCGGCGGCGACAAGTTCGGAACCCGGCTGTGGTGGGATGTAAAAACGGACAAACCCGCTTGGTAGAACGCTTCTGCCGACCGGCAATTTTTCAATGTAACCCGAAAAAAACGACAAGTATGAAAAAGATATTATTGATGTGTCTGTCCCTGCTGCTGTTCGCATCCGCTCTGGTCTCCTGCGAGGAGTGGACGGAACCCGAAAGCAAGGTATTCCTCAAGGGCGACGGGCACGACGACGCCTATTACGCGGCCCTGCGCAAATGGAAGGCGGAGACCGATTACGACATGGCATGGGGATGGTTCGGCGGCTGGGGCGCCAACGCCACCAACCTCAAGAACTCGCTCCGGGGCCTTCCCGACAGCCTCTATCTGGCGGCTATCTGGGGCCGGTGGCGTCCCAGCGTCCTGACCGACGCCATGAAGGCCGACATGGAGTATGTCCAGCGGGTAAAGGGCACCAAGGTGGTGTGCACCACCATAACCGGCTGGGTGGGAGTCGACGTGATCGGAGGCGATTACCAGAACAACCCCCAGAAAGAGGAGTATTTCGGCTGGAAGCCCGAATGGGACACTCCATCGGGCTGGCGGGCCGCCGACGGCACCGACGAACGGGCCGCTCAGGAAGCCTCCATCCGCAAATACGCCCGCATGCTCGCCGACAGCGTTTATACGGGCGGCTACAGCGGCATCGACTTGGACTACGAACCGAACGTCGGCGGAGCCGGCTGCAAACGCGAGCTATCCAACCGCGACAACTTCTACATCTTCGTGGACGAGCTGGGCAAATACCTCGGACCGAAATCGGGCACGGACAAACTGCTGGTCATCGACGGAGAGATCAACGCCGTCGAAGGCCGCTGCATGCCCTATTTCGACTACTTCATCTGGCAGGCGTACAGCACCTCCTCCGATTCGGGACTCAACACCTACATCAGCACGGTGATCCGGAACGGTTCGGGATACATGGAGCCGGAAGAGCTGATCCGCAAGCTCTACACCACGGTCAACTTCGAACAATATGCCGCCGAGGGCGGCGGCTCCTACACGGGCGGCATCAACCGGCTTCTGGGGCAGGCTCTCTGGAAACCCACATGGGAGGGCAAGACCTACCGCAAGGGCGGATTAGGCTCCTACCACATCGAATACGAATATTATCTGTCCGGCAAATCGGGCTTCTATCCGTGGACCCGGCAAGCCATCAACGCCGTACATCGGTCCGAGAACGAAGAAGAGGTTCCGAACGAATAACCGAATAAAACCACTGCAATGAAAATCAAGGCATTTTATTTATCGGCCGTCGCAGCGATCGTGACGGGACTCGTGTCCTGCGACAACGCCGAACTCAAATACGACGACGTAACGGGCCCCGGCAGACTCTTCCTGAACGAAGCGGTCGGAACGGCCAAATCGGTCTCGTTCGTCATTCCCGACGACGGCAGCGTCTACACGGTCACGCCCCGCATCTCGAAACCGCTGGGCAGGGACCTGAAACTCACCGTATACGTGGACGAGAAGGCCCTCGACGAGTACAACAAACAGAACAACACCTCCTACACACTGCTTCCCAACACCAACTACGAATTCGAAAGCAGCGCGGTGATCCCCGCAGGCAAGGTCGTCTCCAATCCGGTGACAATCACCCTGCATCCGCTCACCACGGAGCAGAACAAGACGGGATTCGTCCATGCGCTGCCCATCGCCGTAAAGGCCGAAGGGGAAGCCATGCAGGTGCTCGAAGGCGCCGACGCATTCGTCTTGGCCGCAACGCCGGTTCCCTATTCGAACGTAGTCGAGATCACGGGCAACAGCTATCTGCAAACACGTTTCGCCGAAGATTACAAACTCTCGTCGTGGACCTTCGAAACGCTGTTCAACCCCAGTCAGATCTACACCGGCAACACGACGACATGGCTCGCGTCGGCCATCGGCTACTACGAGCAGGGCGGCACGAAGATCATTCAGGACGGCTTCATGCTCCGTCTGGGCGACAGCGGCGGCGGCACGAAGAACAGCCTGATCAACGGCATGGTCAGCCGCTCCGGCAAACAGATCTCCTCCATCCCGCTCCAGTCGAACATCTGGCACCATATCGCCATCGTGTGCGACGAAGGTGACATCACGCTCTACGTGAACGGCAACGTCGGCTACACGGCCAAATCGGGCTATGCCGCGACGCAGTTCTACGCCCTGAACGGCATCCGCTTCGGCAACGAATCCGCTTCCGGCAACCTCGGAAGCCTGCGTTACCGCTACTGTCAGGTCCGGTTCTGGTCCGTAGCGCGCAGCGTCGAGGAGCTGAACAACAACCGCTATGCGGTTCCGGCCGACACGCCGGGTCTGCTGGGCTACTGGAAACTCAACGAGTACACCGAAGGCAAGGCGATGGTTCCGGGCTCCAGCGTAAAATGTATCGAAGAGGACACTCCGATGACGGAAACGGAGACCTACCTCTTCAAAGACGCCACGGGCAAACAGCCCGACGCCCTCATCCACCGGGCGTCCGCAAACACCCCCTACATCTTCACCCCGGACAAACGCATCGAGGTGGGATATACATGGGACGGCGTTCTCGCCCAATAACCGTCCGAACGAAACGAGCCTCCCCGTAAAACCGAATTTACGGGGAGGCGGTTTCTAATGACCACTTCCCTGAAAAACCGTGACATGAAATTTTCATTCCACCTGCTGCTGGCCTGCATCGCGCTCACGGCCTGCGGCGAGAGCGGCAAAACGACCGCCGATTACCGGATCGTGCCGTGCCCCGGCGAAATCGCGCCCGGCGACGGCGGCGATTTCGAACTGGACGCCCGCACCCGGATCGTATGCACCGGCGACAACGACGGCATGCGCGCCAATGCGGAGTTTCTCGCCGGATATGTCGAATCGGTCGTCGGCTCGGCCCCCGAAATCACCGGTCCGGACGGCCTTTGCGACGACGGCAGGGCAGTCATCCTGCGGGCCGACGCGCCGGGCAAAGGCGGCGAAGCGTACGAAATAGAGGTTTCCGAGAACCGCATCACCGTCAGCGGAGAGTCCGACGCCGGCGTGTTCTACGGCATCCAGACGCTCCGCAAGGCGATGGGCGCCGCAAAAGCAGCCAAAGTGCTTTTCCCGGCGGTCCGCATCGCCGACGAACCGTATCTGGGCTACCGGGGCGTGATGCTCGACGTGGGGCGCACGTTCTATCCCGTCGAAGAGGTGAAGCGGATCATCGATCTGGCGGCGCTGCACAACCTCAACGTCTTCCACTGGCACCTGACCGACGATCAGGGGTGGCGGATCGAGATCGACGCCTATCCCCGCCTGACGGAAACCGGGGCTTTCCGCCGCGACACGACGCTCGCAGGCGAGCCGGGCACCTTCGGCGGCTACTACACCAAACGGCAGATCCGCGACATCGTCGAGTATGCCGCACGCCGGTATATCGAGGTCGTTCCGGAGATCGACATGCCGGGCCACATGACGGCGGCGCTCGCCTCCTACCCCGAACTCGGATGCACGGGCGGCCCGTACGTCATCACCTCGCAGCCGGGCGTGCGCCGCGACATCCTCTGCGCGGGCAATCCCGCGGTCTTCGATTTCGTGGAAAAGGTCCTCGAAGAGGTGATCGGACTCTTCCCCTCGAAGTACATCCACATCGGGGGCGACGAATCGCCGCGCACGCGGTGGCGGGAGTGTCCCGAATGCCAGTCGCTGATCCGCAGGGCGGGGCTGAAAGCCGACACCCGCCACAGCGCCGAAGACAAGCTTCAGGGCTACTTCAACACCCGGATCGAGGAGTTCCTCGCACGCCACGGGCGGCGGCTGATCGGCTGGGACGAAATCGTGGACGGCGGCATGTCGCCCGACGCTACGGTCATGTCGTGGCGCGGAACGGCAGGCGGCATCCGGGCCGCCGACGAGGGTTTCGACGTCATCATGTCGCCCAACTCGTCGCTTTACTTCGACTATTACCAGTCGGCGAACATCGACACCGAACCGCCGACCATCGGCGGTTATATTCCGCTGAAAAAGGTCTACGACACCGAACCCGTTCCCGAAGAGCTGACGCCGGAGCAGGCCCGTCACATTATCGGCGTGCAGGCCAACGTGTGGACGACCTACATGCGGACCGATACGATTCTGGAACACATGCTGCTGCCCCGGCTGGCGGCGCTCGCGGAAAGGGCGTGGTCGGACAGGGAGAAGGATTTCACGGACTTCATGGAGCGGCTCGACCGGCTCGTCGGGTTCTACGACCGCGACGGCTACAGCCACTTCCCCTATTTCTACGACATAACCGGCGCCTTCACCGCGGATTACGGCCGCAAGGCGGTGGGGATGACCCTTTCGTCGCTGCCCGGAGCGGACATCCGCTACACGCTGGACGGCAGCGAGCCGACGGAAGAGTCGCCCCTCTGCACCGACACGGTGTGGATCGGATCGCCGACGGCGGTCCGGGCGGTCGCCGTCCTGCCCGACGGACGGCGCAGCGAACCCTTCCGCGAGGAGGTGACTTTCAACAAGGCCACCATGAAGCCGATCCGGCTGCTGACCGCTCCGCATCCCAAATACGCGGCCGCCGCGCTCAACGACGGCCTGCGGGGCAAGCGGGTCTTCACCTACGGCAACTGGGCGGGCTGGCAGGACGACGACATGGAGGCCGTGATCGACCTCGGACGGCAGGAGGAGATCGCGCAGGTGGCGTTCAACGCCCTGCTGGACTACGGGTCGCACATCATGGACGCCGCAGGAGCGAAGGTATGGGTTTCGGACGACGGCGAAACATTCCGCGAGGTATACGGCGAGCACTATCCGGAAATTCCTTACGGTGCCGTCAAACGCATTTTGCGCCACGAAGCGAACTTCTCCCCGGCGCTCCGGGCCCGCTACGTGAAACTGCGGGTCATGCGCTCCAAACAGCTTCCCGAAGCTTATTTCGACCGGAATCTGCGTCCGTTTCTGTTTATCGACGAAATTTACGTATATTAGCAGTATGGATACACGCGGATTCAAATTATGCGCGGCCGCCGTCGGAATTCTCCCCGTGACCGCAGGATGCACGGACCGAGCGCCGCAGGAGCATCCCAATATTCTCTTCATTCTCTCGGACGACCACACCTCGCAGAGCTGGGGCATTTACGGCGGCATTCTGGCGCCGTACGCCGCCAACGACAACATCGCCCGCCTTGCCGCCGAAGGGTGCGTGCTGGACAACGCGTTCTGCACCAACTCGATCTCGGTGCCGAGCCGGGCCGCGATCCTCACCGGGCAGTACAGCCACCTGAACGGCGTCTACACGCTCGACGACGCACTGCGCCCCGAACAGGACAACATCGCCAAGCGGCTGCAGCAGGCCGGCTACCGGACGGCGCTGGTCGGCAAATGACATCTGAAAAAGGAACTGGCGGGATTCGACTATTACAGCGTTTTCCACGATCAGGGCACCTACCGCGACCCGGTATTCAAGACGGCCGAAAACTGGATGGACGACGACAAGGGCGTAGGCGGTGCGGTGGAAAAGGGATTCTCGACCGATCTGGTGACCGACAAGGCGATCCGCTGGATCAAAGAGCGGGACCGGACGAAGCCCTTTTCGGTGTTCTGCCACTTCAAGGCCACGCACGAACCGTGCGATTTCCCGGAGCGGTTCGCGCACCTTTACGACGGCGTGAGGTTCCCCGAACCGGAAAACCTGCTCGAATTCGGCCCCGCGAAGTCGGGCCGCACGTTCGCGGGCCAGCCGCTCGAAACGATGGCATGGCGCTGGAACAAGGCCTACACCGATCCGGAGAACTGGTGGACCTACTACCCCGAACTGCCTTTCTGCGGCGTCGAGGGCGATTCGGTCGCCAACCGCCGGGCCATCTATCAGAAGCTCGTCCGCGACTACCCGCGCTGCGCCGCGGCGATCGACGACAACATCGGCCGTCTGCTCCGCACGCTCGACGAAGAGGGACTGGCGGAAAATACGGTCGTGATCTACGTCTCGGATCAGGGATATTTCCTCGGAGAGCACGGCTTCTTCGACAAGCGGATCATGTACGAGGAACCGCTGCGCATGCCCTTCGTGATCCGCTACCCGAAGGAGATTCCGGCCGGAACCCGCAACGGGGACATCGTCACCAACGTCGATTTCGCTTCGCTGCTGGCCGATTATGCCGGAGCCGAACCGCAGCAGCAGGCGCAGGGCCGCAGTTTCCGCAGCAACCTCGCGGGCGACACGCCGCAGGAGTGGCCCCGCAGCATGTATTACCGTTACTGGACCCAGCACGAAATACGCCCGGCGCACATGGGCATCCGCAACGACCGTTACAAGCTGATCTTCTTCTACGGCGACCGGCTCGGCATGACCGGCTCGGACGACTGCGTCTCGACGCCCTCGTGGGAGTTCTACGACCTCCGGACCGATCCGCACGAGAATCGGAACCAGTACGGCAACCCGGCCTATGCGGAGGTGATCGGAGCGATGAAGCGCGAGATGCTCGAACTGCGCCGACAATACAAGGACACCGACGAAGGGTCGGCGCGCATGCGGGAGATCATGGAGACCCATTACGCCCCCGAAAGCGCAAAACACTAACCGTCAGGATTAAAAAACAAAACCGAACATGAAATACCTACCCATTCTGCCGGCGGCCGCGGCCGCCGCAGGGATCGTCTCGTGCGACACGGAGCCGAAACGACCCGATCACGTCAATTTCATCCTCATCAACCTCGACGACGCCGGAAACGGAGACTTCTCCTTCTCCGGAGCCTTGGGCTACAAAACCCCGAACATCGACCGGCTGGCCCTCGAAGGGATGCGGTACACCAACTTCTACGCCGCGCAGCCCATCAGCGGCGCATCCCGCGCAGGACTGCTCACGGGGTGCTATCCCAACCGCATCGGCTTCGCCCACGCGCCCAATCCGGGCTGTCCATACGGCATCAGCGACGAGGAGGAGACCATCGCCGAAGTGCTCAAAAAACGCGATTACGCCACGGCGATCTTTGGAAAATGGCACCTCGGCGACGCCAAGAAGTTCCTGCCTCTGCAGCACGGGTTCGACGAGTGGTACGGACTGCCCTACTCGAACGACATGTGGCCCTACCACCCCAAATGGAAGTTCCCCGACCTGCCGACCTACGAAGGCAACGAGATACTGGGCTACAACCTCGACCAGACCACGCTCACCACGGACTACACCGAGCGGAGCGTGAAGTTCATCCGCGAGAACAGGGAGCGCCCCTTCTTCCTCTATCTGGCCCACTCGATGCCGCACGTGCCGCTGGCCGTCTCGGACAAATTCAAGGGCAAAAGCGAACAGGGGCTTTACGGCGACGTGATGATGGAGCTGGACTGGAGCGTCGGCGAGGTGCTCCGGACGCTCGAAGAGCTGGGGCTGGAGCGCAATACGCTGGTGATCTTCACCTCGGACAACGGTCCGTGGATCGCCTACGGCAACCATGCCGGATCGACCGGAGGCCTGCGCGAAGCCAAGGCCACGACCTTCAACGGAGGACTCCGCGTGCCGCTTATCGCCCGCTGGAAAGGGACGATACCCGCGGGTACGGTCTGCGAACGGCTGGCCTCGAACATCGACCTGCTGCCGACCTTCGCCCAGATCGCCCAAGCGCCGCTGCCCGCACACAAGATCGACGGCGTGAGCATGCTGCCGCTGCTCGAAGACCCCGACGCGGCGCCGGTCCGCGACGCGCTCTGTCTCTATTATCAGGACAACAGTCTCGAAGCCGTGACCGACGGCACCTATAAATTGATTTTCCCGCACGACTACCTCGCCTACGGGACGCCCGGCGACGACGGCATGCCCGGCGAGATGATCCCACGCCGTGTCGAGGAAAAGGAGCTGTACGACATGCGGCGCGATCCGGGCGAACGCTGCAACGTGCTGTCGCAGCACCCCGAAATCGCTGAAAAACTGGAAGCGGTCGCCGAACGGTACCGTGCGGAGCTGGGCGACGACCTGACGGGCTGCGAAGGCACCGGACGGCGCAAGCCGGGATACAGATAATCCCGGCAACGACGGCCGGCAGAAACCGTCCCGGAGAGAGGCCGGGCAACGCGAATCCCGCGAAACAGCCCGGTCCGCCAAACAGCCGACTTGCCGGATACGCCCGGACGGTTTTTACCGGACCGGAGCGCTTTCCGCACCATCATCCGTCCCGAACCGCCCCGGACCGAACGGCTATCCGAACCGCACGGACAACCGGATTGCACGCCGGCCGGACCGAGACACGCCTTCGGACAAAAACAAAGGGCGCTGCATGTCAGCGCCCTCATTTATCTTTTAAGCCTCGCCCATCTTCGGTCCCGTCTCGGAAGCCGGCGAAGGGGTCGGAATCTCGATCTTGCCCACGTTGCTCTCGTAGCGGACGATGTTTTCCTGCAGCGAACGCAACAGCCGTTTGGCATGTTCAGGCGTAAGGATGATGCGGCTTTTGACACGCGCCTTCTGCACGCCGGGCAGCACCGCGGCGAAGTCGATGATGAACTCCGAGGTGGAGTGGGAGATGATCGCCAGATTCGAATAGTTGCCCTGAGCGATCGTATCGTCGAGTTCGAGGTCGATCCCGAATTGTTTCATTTCTGCCATAGGCCCGATTGTTGTTTATGCAAAAATACTGACTAACAAGTACCGATATACAACTATGCGGCCAAAGTTTTCGATATTTTATCAACATATCGGCCATTTCAGACAATCCGGCGCGCCCTTTTTTTGCCTCCCTTTGGCGGATGTCCGAGGTTTTTAGTATCTTTGCTCACTGAAAACTCCGCAACAAGCGAAAATGGGATTTGAATTTCTGGACGTTATGTTCCGCGGCATCTGCGTGGGTGTCGCCGCATCGATCACCGTCGGCCCCGTAGCCGTGCTCTGCATCCAGCGCACGCTGTCGAAAAGCCGCCGTTCGGGGATCGTATCGGGTTTGGGCGTCGCCTGCGCCGACACTTTCATGGCCATGGCGGCGCTGTTCTTCTATTCGATGCTCCAGACCCAGATCGAGCAGTACAACACGCTGCTGCGCGTGATCGGCGGCATCTTCGTGGTAATCGTCGGCGTCTACATCTTCGCCCAGAACCCCGTCCCCCAGATCCGCCGCAACCGCGCGGGCAAAACCTCGCTGTGGCAGGATTTCGCCTCGATCTTCGGGCTTACGATCGCCAACTTCATCATGGTCATCCCCTATATCCTCGCCTTCTTCGCCGTCTTCAAGATTTCGGGCGGCGACATCTCGCACGAGGGAGTGGGAGGATTCATCCGCGCGGCGTTCACCATCGCGGGATTCTTCGGCGGCGCCGCGGCATGGTGGACGATGCTGGCTTTCGTCATCAACCTCTTCCGCCGCCGTTTCCGCCCCCGCCACATGCTGACGATCAACCACGTCGCGGGCCTTATCATCGGCATACTGGGTATTTACACGATACTTTCAACATTCCTTGATATATTCCCCAATGTCGGATACTAAACACAAGATCATAATCGCCGTAGACGGATTCTCGTCGTGCGGAAAGAGCACGTTCGCCAAAGCCATCGCCCGGCGTCTGGGCTACATTTTCATCGACACGGGCGCCATGTACCGCGCCGTGACGCTCTATGCGCTCGAACACGGAGCGATCCGTTCGGGCATCGTCGACGAAGACGCGGTCGTCGGGCTGCTCGACCAAATTACGATCACGTTCCGGTTCAATCCCGAACGCGGCGCCAGCGACATCTACGTGAACGGCGATCTGGCGGAGGGCAAAATCCGGACGATCGAGGTCAGCAACTGCGTGAGCCAAGTGAGCGCCATTCCGGCCGTGCGCCGCAAGCTGGTGGCCATGCAGCAGGAGATGGGACGCCGCCGCGGCGTGGTGATGGACGGCCGCGACATCGGCACGGTGGTATTCCCCGACGCCGAACTGAAGATTTTCATGACGGCCGACCCCAAGGTGCGGGCCTGCCGCCGTTACGACGAACTGCGCGCCAAGGGCGACGACGTATCGCTGGAGGAGATCGAGCGCAATGTCCGCGAGCGCGACAAGGCCGACATGAGCCGTGCCATATCGCCCCTGCGGCAGGCCGACGACGCTGTCGTGCTGGACAACAGCTGCATGACGGTCGAGCAGCAGATGGCGTGGTTTATGACGGAATTGGAACGTATAAACAAATAAACGAGTCGGGCGAACGGCACGATGAAGGATTTGCGAATAGAAATCGACGATAAATCGGGCTTCTGCTTCGGCGTGGTCCGGGCCATTTCGGAGGCCGAGAAGGCCCTCGCAGGGGGAGAAACGGTCTATTCGCTGGGCGACATCGTCCACAACCGGATCGAAGTGCAGCGGCTCGAAAAGCTGGGACTGAGCACCGTGACCCATGCCGACATGCCCCGCCTGACGGGCCGCCGGCTCTTCATCAGGGCGCACGGGGAGCCGCCGACGACCTACGCACGGGCCGCGGAACTGGGCATCGAAGTGATCGACGCCACCTGCCCGGTAGTCGCCCGTCTGCAGGCCCGCGTCGTCAAGGCCCACGAACGGATGCGCCCGGCCGGAGGGCAGGTCGTGATCCTCGGAAAACGGGGCCACGCCGAAGTGGTCGGACTCACGGGGCAGGTCCCCGACCAAACGATCGTGGTCGAAGGGGAGGCGGACCTCAGTCAGATCGACTTCACGCGCCCGGTGTACTTCCTCTCGCAGACAACCCAAAGCATCGCCCTGTTCGAAACGCTGGGGGCCGAAATGCGCCGCCGGGCGGCCAATCCCGCCGACGTGCATATCGACGACACGATCTGCCGGCAGGTCTCCAGCCGCGAACAGCACCTGCAGGAGTTCGCACGGCGGTTCGACGCGGTGGTTTTCGTCTGCGGACGCAAATCGTCGAACGGCAGGGTGCTCTTCGAAGTGTGCCGCACGGCCAACCCCCGGACCTGCAACATCGAGGAAGCCGCGGAGATCGACCCCGCATGGTTCGAAGGCGCGGAATCGGTCGGCATATGCGGCGCCACCTCCACGCCCAAATGGCTCATGCAGGAGGTCGCCGACCGCATCGGGAAGATCGGAAAGGGAAAATAGATGACAGAACAGCCGCCTGCGGCAAGGCCCCTCAAGAGGGGAGGACGGCAAAATTACAAACGACGCCAACGGCGGCGACCACGACCGGCCAAAGGCGCTGCAACGATACGAATCCAACAAAAACTGCTGTTATGAAATACTTCATCCGCTCGTTAAAATATTTCGTCGCCTTGTGCGTTCTATGTGCAGCGATCATGGCGCTGAACCGGCTGTCGGGCTTCGCGACGCTGACGCTCGAAGAGACCTTCTACGTGATGTTCCATACCACGCGCGGCATGATGCTGCCCGCGGTAATCGTCCTGCTCGCAGCCTTCTACCCCAAATTCGGCTTCGTACAGCGTAAGGTCGAGGGCGACGTCGGGGAGAACCGTGAACAGATCGTAAACGCCTTCAAATCGGCAGGCTTTTCGCTTCGCACCGACGAGGACGGCGTAATGACGTTCCGCGCCGACGGCCTGCTGCGCAAGCTGACGCTGCTGGGAGAAGACGAGATAAAAGTTTCACAGTACGGACAGTGGATCCTGCTCGACGGCATACGCCGCGGCGTGGCCAGAGCCGGATACAAGCTGGATTCGTACATACAAATGACAAAACATGATTAGAAAAGGATACCGTTATCTGCTCACGGCCGCCGCTGCCGCTTCGGCGGCAGCCCTGCTGACCTTCGCCGCCCGCAACGACTTCGGGCTGGGGCGCAACATGGAGATTACGGTCAATATGATGCGCGAACTGTCGCTGAACTATGTAGACCCGGTGGACCCCGACAAACTCATGGAAGGGGCCGCCGAAGGCATGGTCCGCGACCTCGATCCGTACACCGAATTCATCCCTGAGGAGCAGATGTCCGACTTCGAGCTGCTCACCACGGGCAAATACGGCGGCGTGGGATCGCTCATCCGCCAAAAGGGCGACTGGGTGAAGATCGCCCAGCCCTACAAGGGTTCGCCCGCCGACCGGGCCGGGCTGAAGATCGGCGACAAGATCCTCGCCATCGACGGCAAGGATGCCAAGGGCTTTACGACCGAGCAGGTCAGCTCCCGGCTCAAGGGAGAGCCGGGCAGCAAGGTCAAGGTGACCGTCGAGCACCTCGACGGCAGCACCGAGACCGTCACCCTGCAGCGCGAGCGCATCTCCATTCCGGGCGTGCCTTACACGGGATGGGTGGCCGACGGCATCGGTTACATCCGTCACAGCGACTTTACCGAAGGGTGTTACGAAGACATGCGCGCAGCCGTCGAGAAGCTGCGCACCGGGGGAGAACTGAAGGGTCTGATCCTCGATTACCGCAGCAACGGCGGCGGCATCATGCAGGAGGCGATCAAGATTCTGGGCATGTTCGTTCCCAAAGGCACCGAGGTGGTAAGCACCAAAGGCCGTACGGAGGATTCGCGGCAGGTTTACCGCACCTCGTCGGAGCCGATCCTCCCCGACCTGCCGCTGGCGGTGCTCATCAACGGCAATTCGGCATCGGCGTCGGAGATCGTGACCGGCGCCTTGCAGGACCTCGACCGTGCGGTGGTCATCGGCCAGCGCAGCTACGGCAAGGGGCTTGTGCAATCGCCGCGGCCGCTGGGCTACAACGCCATGCTGAAGCTCACCACGGCCAAATACTACATCCCTTCGGGCCGCTGCATTCAGGCCATCGACTACTCCCACTCGCAGGAGGGTTCGGTAAAGGCCATACCCGACTCGCTCATCACCGAGTACCGGACCCGCGCCGGGCGCAAGGTCTACGACGGCGGGGGCATCATGCCCGACATCCGCACCGAACCCGAATACATCAGCCGCTTCGCGATGACGCTCTATGCGCTGGGATTCGTCGAGGATTTCGGCGACGACTACATGCGGCGTCATCCGGATCAGCGGATCGACATCCGCAACTTCTCGATCACGGACCGGGATTACGCCGATTTCGCCGAATTCATGAAAGACAAGAAGGTGCCCTACGAATCGGACACCCGCCGCGCCCTCAAAGCGCTGAAAAAGGCCGCCGAGGACGACCGTTTCGCAGACCTCAAGGAGAAGTTCGACCGCGTCGAAGCCGAACTGAAGGACGACACGCAGACCAATCTGGAAACCTACCGCAAGGAGATCGTCGAGACGATCAACAACGACATCGTCATGCGCCACGGGTACTCCGAAGGGGTCATCGAACACTCGCTCAAAGACGATCCGGAGGTACTGCGCGCCACGGAGATACTCGGCGACGGCGCGGAATACACCCGCATCGTCACCGAGCAGGACACGCCGCGCAAATAACCCGACAGCCATGAAGATCCGCCGCGACATATTCTCGTTCCGCAACCGCGTGGTGGTTATCATCGTGGGCATAGCCCTCGGCATGGTCTCGCTGCTCTACACCAACAACATGGCCAAGCGGCTCAAGGAGAAGGAGCAGCACGACGTGGCGTTGTGGGCGCACGCCATGGAGCGGGTCAACCGCGACGTGATGGGCGGTTCGATGGAGGACCCGCTCATTCAGGACATCGTCTCCAACGGCAACAACATCCCGTTCATCATCACCAACGAGAACCTCGAAGTGTTCCGGTCGCACCTGATTCCGGACAAGATCATCGACCACCCCGACCGTCTGCGCAGGATGATCGACAAACTGACGGAGGAGAATCCGCCGCGCACGGTGCGGTTCTGGTGGTCGAACGACCATTACCACATCATCTTTTACGGCCGCTCGGCGCTGCTCAAATCGCTCTACTACTTCCCGTACGTGCAGATTCTGGTCATCACGGCCTTCATCATGCTGGGATTCATCGCTTTCCGCTCATCGAAACACGACGAGCAGAACCGCGTATGGATCGGTCTGGCCAAAGAGACGGCCCACCAGCTGGGCACGCCGACCTCGTCGCTTCTGGGATGGATCGAATACCTGCGTTCGCAGGACGTGGATCAGGGAGCCGTCGAGGAGATGAACAAGGACCTCACGCATCTGATGAAGATCGTGGACCGCTTCTCGAAAATCGGCTCCGAGACGCCCCTCACGCCGGCCAATATCAACGAAATCGTGGGCGAATCGGTCATGTATTTCCGCAAGCGCATCCCGCGCAACGTGACGCTCGACTACAACGGACTGGCCATTGCTCCGGTGCAGGCCAACATCAACGCCGCACTGTTCGAATGGGTCGTCGAAAACCTGATGAAAAACTCACTCGATGCCCTGCAGGGCCACGGCTCGATCGACGTACATATCTCGTCGGACGAGAAAAACGTGATGATCGACGTCAAAGACACGGGCAAAGGCATTCCCAAGAGCAACTGGAAACGCATCTTCGAACCGGGATTCACCACCAAGACCCGCGGCTGGGGTCTGGGACTCTCGCTCTCGCGCCGCATCGTCGAGGACTACCATCAGGGTAAAATCGCCGTCATCGAATCGGAAATCGGCAAAGGCACCACGATCCGCATCACGCTCAAACGCATCTTCGAAGGATGACCGCTCTGCTGACACATACCGCGCCGGTCCCGCTCCCCGCCATGCAGGAACCCGGCCCCGCGTCCGTACGCGAAGCCGCCGCTCCCGCTGCGCAGCAGGCTCCGGCCGACACATCGGCATCGGCACATGGCCGCGGCACGGACCGTTCTGCGGCCTATCCGTCCGCAGAAACCGCGGCGAATACCCCCGATACGGCCCAAGAGACGACACACGGCCTGTCCGGCACGGGCGATTCAGCCCGGAACATCACACCCCGAACCGCACTGCCGACCGACCCCGCCCCGGCGCAAGGCGCGGACTCGCTGGCGGCGGATACGCTGCATTCCGGGCCGCAGGCAGCGGACTCGCTGCCGTTCTTTTCGCTGGAAGGCCCGCTGCGGGGCGCGGCCGACACGCTTTGGCGCGACGCGCCGGCAGATAAGGTCTTCGGTCCGGCATCGACCCTCGTTCCGGCCCGTATCCTGCCGGCGGCTCCGGCTCCGTCCCTCACCGAAAACCCCGTCTTTCAGGGCTTCGTCCTGCTGCTCGCAGCGACCTACGCCATACTGCTCTACCGCAATCTGGGCGACATACGGCTGCTGCTGACGCGCGTATCGCACGACACCGCTACGGGCAAACGCCTTATGGAGGATCCGGGCGGCAGCGGTTTTTCGCACTTCCTGAACGTCGCGACCGCCATCGGCATCCTCTTCGTGGGCGTCATGACTGTCAAGTACGGCGATTCGCTGATTCCGGACAGCCTGATCGAAACACTCCCGCAGGGCGCCGTGCTGGCCCTCAGCCTGCTGGCGACGTTCGCCTGTCTGTGCGTGGGGATTTTCCAGCGGGGAGTCGTCCGGCTGGCCGGAGCCGTAACGCTCTCGCAGCCCTTCGTCTCGCAGCTGATGCTGCTCAAACGCACCTATTTCACGCTGGGCGTCATCGTCACGGTTCCCGCCCTGCTGCTCTTCGCATTGTGCCCAAGGGGCACGGGCGACGTGTGGTTCTGCATCATTGTCATCGAGTTGCTCGCAACGGTCTTCTTATATCTCAGAGAGACACTGAATCTGTTTCTTTCCAAAAAAATTTCGATTTTGCATTGGATTTTGTACCTTTGCACCGTGGAGATATTCCCAATCAGTCTCATAGGGCTGCTTGCGGCAAGATGATTCAGTGATTGAAGAACAACATAAATTAGGTTAGAATTGAAAGTAAAAAAAGTATTGGTTTCGCAGCCGAGGCCTGCAATTATCGAGAAGTCCCCGTTCTACGAATTATCCGAGAAATACAAAGTAGAGATCGCCTATAAACCGTTTATCCGCGTAGTAGGCGTTTCGCTGAAAGAGTTCCGCGCACAACGGGTCGAAATACTGACGCACACGGCCGTAATTTTCACTTCGCGCACGACGGTAGACAGTTTCTTCCACATCTGCGAAGAGGCCCGCATCACGGTGCCCGAAACCATGAAATACATTTGCCAGACGGAAGCCGTCGCGCTCTATCTGCAAAAATACATCGTCTACCGCAAACGCAAGATTTCGTTTGCCGACGGCTCGTTCACCTCGTTCATCGAGCTGATCATCAAGCACAAGGACGAGAAGTTCCTGCTGGCGCTGAGCGAACCTCACAAACCTGAGCTTCCCGAAACGCTCGCCAAGCTCAAAATGTCGTTCGATCCGGCTATTCTGGCCCGTACGGTCGCTGCGGACATGGACGACATCGCGCTGACCGATTACGGCCTGCTGGCGCTCTACTCCCCGTCGGACGTCAAGACGCTGGTCGAGAAATTCGGCACGGAGAACCTGCCCGCCGTGGCTGTCTTCGGCGAAGGCACGCTGCGCGCCGCACTCGACGCCGGAATCACCGTACTGGCCAACGCCCCCACGCCCGAAGCCCCGTCGATGGTCAAGGCGATCGACATCTACCTCAACAAGGTGCAGAAAGGCGAGGAGATAGCCCCCGTCGAGCTGATTACCGACACGCAGAAAGAGGAGTTCATCCGCAGCCAACAGCACAAGCTGGCCAAGAAGAGCCGCGCACGCCGTCCTGCCGAACCCCGCAAATAATACGCTTATGCCCGACTGCTCGCTCCCCCGTACGGAACGGCTCCGCTCGCTCGGCGCCGTACGTCGGATGTTCGAGAGCGGCGAGAGCGGTTTTATCTTCCCGTTCCGGTACGTATGGTTCGCCGAAGCCGACGAAATACCTTCGGCCGAGGTGCTGTTCTCCGTACCCAAGAAGTTCCATAAAAGGGCCAATAAACGCAACCTGCTGCGCCGCCGCACCAAGGAGGCCTACCGGCTGCAAAAGCTGTTGCTGCACAACGGCCGGCCGGTCAATCTCGATCTGGCGCTGATCTACTCTTCGAAGGAGGAGCTGTCCTATAAAACGATCTCAAATGCAGTCCGGCGGATTCTGGAAACGGTCGCGGAGCATCTTTAAGCGTATCTGCGCCCTGCCGCTGATCGCACTGGTGAAGCTCTACCAGCTCTGCATCTCGCCTTTCACGCCCCCGTCGTGCCGGTTTACGCCGACCTGCTCGCAGTACGCGCTGGAAGCCCTGCGCAAACACGGTCTGCTGAAAGGCTCGTGGCTCACCCTGCGACGGCTGTCGCGCTGTCACCCGTGGGGCGGCAGCGGATACGATCCGGTGCCCTGAAATGGTCCGGCGCCCAAAAATGATCCGGCAACCAGAAGCGGACCGTTACTCTGAAATGGGCCTGCAACCTGAAATAGGCCTGCACCCTGAAGCATAACCTTTCGGCAGATGACGTTCCGGCACGTCGAAGCACACATGAAAAATCCGACCCTTTTCGGGCCGGATTTTATTTTGAGAATGCGAAGCCGGGGATTTGAAAGGCAGAGCCGTCTGCGAATCCGTCAGTCGCTGAAATCGCAGCAGTTCTCGGCGACCGATTCGAATTCGAGCGTCGCATGGTGCACGCCGGCCCCGTCGAGCCGGGTTTTAAGCTCCCGTTTCACCGCTTCCAGCCGGGACAGGTCCGTGAGCACGACATGCGCCGTAAGGGCGTTTTCGGTCGTGCTGATGGCCCAGACATGGATATGATGCACGGCTTCGACGCCCGGCACGGCGGTCATCATCCGTTCGAGTTCGTCCACCCGGATTCCGTCGGGCACGCCGTCGAGCGAAAGCCGCAGGCTGGCGCGCGTAAGCGACCAGACCGAAGCCACGATCACCGCGGCAACGACCAGCCCCACAATCGGGTCCACGATCGTCCAGCCCGTCCACGAGATCACGAGTCCCGACACCAGCACTCCGACCGACACCAGCGCATCGGCGGCCATATGGAGATACGCGCCCTTGACGTTCAGGTCTTTGTCCTTGTCCTTCATGAAGAGCCACGCCGTGAATCCGTTTATCGCCACGCCGACGCCCGCCGTCCATGCGATCGCACCGCCCTCGATGGGCGCCGGGTGCATCATCCGGCCGATACTTTCGGCGACGATCACCCCCACGGCGATCAGCAGGATCACCGAATTGAGCAGCGAGATAAGCACCGTACTCTTCTTGTAGCCATAGGTATAGCGCGGCGTGGCATGCGCCTGCGCGAGACGGAAAGCGAGCATCGCCAGCAGCAGGCTCGCCACATCCGAAAGGTTGTGCCCGGCGTCGGACAGCAGTCCCATCGACCCGTAATAGAGTCCGACGGCGAATTCGACGACGACGAACGCCACGTTGAGCGTGATGCCGAGGATAAAAGCCTTGTTGAGCGACGAGACCGTATGGTCGTGATGGTGGTCGTGTCCCATGATCGTTTATATTTCGGTGATCGTATCCCGGATTTCCGAGAGATCGACCAGCTTGTTGACAATGGCGTAGATCGTCAGGCCCGCCGGGGAGTGGATCTGCAGTTTGGCCACGATATTGCGGCGGTGCGTGATAACCGTATGGGTCGAAATGCAGAGCGTATCGGCGATCTGCTTGTTGCTCATGCCCTTGACGATGCAGACGACGATTTCGCGCTCGCGGACGCTCAGCGGCTCCTGACGCTCCCCGCGGGGCGCTTCATCGGCCGGCTGTACGATTTTGCGGCGCACGCAGTCCTCCGAATCGTAGATCGAAAGGACCTCGTCGTAGGCGCCGAGCGTCACGGCGTCGGTCATCGCCAGCTGCAGGGCGACGCACCGCATGCCCTCGCATCCGGTCTGCGCCCGCAGCTGCTGCGGCGTACAGAGTCCCAGCGACGCGGGATTGACGATCAACACGTCGGGCCGGTGGCGCGAAAGCTGCGCGACAAGCTGCGAGATATCCCCGATTTCGAGAATATCGACGTTCGCCGCAGGCATCCGGTGCAGCAGGGCGACAATGCCGTAACGCAGGATAGCCGAAGGCTCGGCCACGGCGAGTTTCAGCGCCTTCATCGGACGCCTCCTTTCGCACCGGACGACCGTTTCCGCGCCCCGTCCCCAGACCGGACGTCGGCCGGAGTCTCCCCGGCCTCCTCCAGCCGTTTGATAGCCGGAATGAACAGACGGTCTTCGATGTCGTTGTGCGAAGCCAGATCGCGTTCGCAGGTGAAGATGTCAAAAAGCACGCCGTTCAGCTCGTTGGTGCTTCCCGAAGGATAATAACGGATGATGATGCGCTTCAGTTCGGCAAGCTTGGCCTCGACCTGATCGTGATGACGGCGGAAAACGTCGATCGAATACCCTTCGGGACGCTCTCCGGCAAGCAGGGCTTCGACATAGGGAAAAACCTTGCGCTCCTCGTAATCCATATGCTTGTGCACCTCGGCGACATACTCGTCGAAGAAGCGCAGGATGGCGAAGGCCACGTCGTTGCGGCTGCAGTCGATGGCCTCGATCAGCTTGCGGCGAATGCCCGGCAGCCGGAAATCGAGGAAATAGTCGTGGGAATTGCGCAGATAGCCCACCAGCGCTCCGACCGAAACAGCGCCGGGATCGGGAGCTTCTCCGTCGATATGCGTATTGACCACGGTCAGGAACGTCCCGGTGTCGACCCCGCTGTCGCGGCAGACTTCGCCGATCGTCTTGTCGCCGAAGCCCAGCGCAATGCCGAAACGGCTCATGACAAGCAGTACGGGGTAGCGGTCGCAGACCAGATCGCACATGCGGTCGTCGGCATCGTATCGTCCAATTCTATACATAAGATTCTCAATATCTGCAAAATTAGCGATTCATGTCAGGTCCCGCAATACCTAATTTCAGGTATTTTACCGGCCGTCAGCGGTTTCCGATGTCGGTATAGGTGGTTTGCAGCATCGTACGGCCCACGTCCATCAGGGCGGGAGAGGTCTCTGAAACCGCTTTCCCGCTCGTGGCGTCCCAGACGGCTTCGCCCGAAGCATCGACCACGCCGAAGCCGTCGTTGAAGGTGTAGTACGCGAACTTGCGGGGGGGGGTCGGGCCGAAAATATCCTTGCTGTAGTCGAAATCGTCGTGCGCGACCTCCAGCTGACCGAGGATCGTGGCGCAGATGTCGATCTGCGAAGCGTACTCCTCGACCACGCGCGGCCCGGCGACGGCGCCGCCCGTCCAGATCATCGGAATGCGGTGGCGCAGCGGCTCGTTGTAGGACAGACTGCGCGGCCACGGGTAGCCGTGGTCGGCGACCAGCACGACGAGCAGGTCGTCCCATGCGGGCGAAGCCTTGAGTTTGTCGATCATGCGGCCGACGCAGTCGTCGGCGAAGGCGAAGGCGTTCAGCTCCCTGTCATCGAACCTGCTGAACGGCACGTCGAACGGCCGGTGGCTGCTCAGAGTCAGCAGTCCCGCCAGAAACGGCTCACCCGTCCCGCTCTGCGCGATCACGCGGTCGGCGAACCAGTCGCACATCACCGCATCGTCGTACCCCCAGTCGGAGGGCGGCGTATCGAACCGCAGGTCCCTCTGCCAGACGAGCTGCTGCCAGCCCGTGGCATACATGTAGGAGGCCTGATTGGTGAAATTGAGATCGCCGCCGTAGACGAAACTCGTGGCGTAGCCCTCACGGGCCAGCGACCGGGCCAGCGACGGCAGGCTGCGGCTCTTGGCCGGAAGCTTCATGATCGACATGCGCGTCTGAGCCGGAAATCCGCTCAGCACCGCCACTTCGCCACGGTCGGTGCGGAACGAATTGGCGAAAAAGTTCTCGAACCAGATGCCTTCGTCCCGTAACCGCCGCATATTGGGCATGACGGGCCGGCCGTCGACGTCGGCATCCATGACCGTGCGGGCGAAACTCTCCAGAATAACCACCACGACATTGGGACGGGTCTTCGTGAGCACGCGTTCCGAAGGTCCGGACGCAGGGCCGTTGCCGCGCAGGGCGTCGAATTTCGCCGCGCGCGTTGTCTCATCGAAGAAAGGGTATTCCGAAGCATAGTCGGTATGGTCGCCGAGCGTTGTCAGAAACGAAAAGACGGGATTCGTCGCCGCATGGTTCAGGAACATGTTCGAGCTGAAATAGACTTTCGAAACATTGGCGACCGATGCCCCCGTACCGCCGCGGATCGCCAGAAAATCGCAGCCCGCAAGCAGCAGCAGGCCGAAGCTCCACGGCAGTGCGGCGCGCCGGCGCAGGGGTTCGCCGTCGAAAAGCCCCACCACGCGGCGGTAGGTCCAGATCATCAGCGCGGCATAGGCGACGGCCAGAAGTGTCTGCCGCACGCCGAGCCAGAAATCGACGCTCGCCATGGCCTCCTTCGGATCGGCAAGGTAGATCAGGACCGTCGAATCGAGCCGGAATCCCCAATGCCGGTACAGTTCGACGTCCACGGCGAAGATCGCGGCCGTCAGGACGGCGATCAGCACGAAGTAAACGTTCAGCACGCGCCGCCATATCCGTTCGGGAAGCCGCACCCAGAGCGACGCGAGCGTCAGCAGCAGCGGCAGGGCGGTAACATATCCCGCGACGGTGCTGTCGAGCGTCAGGCCGTGCCACACCACACCGAGCCACTCCCCCGCGGAAGCCTGCGCCGCATCCGCGGCATAATAGGCCAGAAAAACGGGTTTCTGCACCGCCATCAGCAGGACGGTCGCGCAGAACACCCCGAAAACAAAAGCCAGTTTCTTCTTTACCATACGAGCAAAATAATGCACAATACGCCGGGCGCGATACCGCTCCGCAGCCGGGCAGGACGTCGCGGCGCATCCTGCAACCGCAATCCCCCGTCCTAAGGAGATTCCGCCGCCGGGAAATCCGGTCCGGAACCGTTCGATCCGGGAAATCGTCCTGCGGAAAAGTCCTCCGCTCGAAAAATCCGGTCCGGAAATCCGTCCTGCCGGGAGCAACCATCCGCCGGAATCGTCCAAACCGGGAACCGTTCATCCGGAAGAGCGTTCCGGCCGCGGATCACCCGTCAAAAAAACGCCCGGCCCGGAAAACCGCATGCCGGGCACTCCCTAAATCTTCTCGCCGTAGGCCAGATCGCCGGCATCGCCGATGCCCGGAACGATGTACGAACGTGAAGTCAGCTCCTCATCGACGGCCGCGGCCCAGATCGTCGTGGCCTGACGCGGCATGTTCTTACTCACGTAGTCGATGCCCTGCTCGCTGGCGATGACGGCCGCGACATGCGTATATTTGGGCGTGCCGCCCTTTTCGCACAACGCATTGTAGGCCAGCACGAGCGAGGAGCCGGTCGCCAGCATCGGATCGACCAGCAGCAGGACCTTGTCTTCGAGGTCGCCGCACGAGATATACTCCACCTTAACGGTGAACTTACCGTCTTTCGTACTTTTACGGTAGGCCGAAACAAACGCGTTCTCCGCATCGTCGAAGTAATTCAGAAAACCCTGATGGTAGGGAAGACCGGCCCGCAGAATCGTCGCCACGACGATCCGGTCGTCGATCGTCTCGACGGTCGCTTCGCCCAGCGGAGTCTCGACCACGCGGGGCGTATAGGACAGCTCTTTCGAAATCTCGTACGCCGTGATTTCGCCGATACGCTCCAGATTGCGGCGGAAACGCATCGAGTCGGTCTGGATCGACTTGTCGCGGATCTGCGCGATGAATTTGTTGAGAACGGTGTTCTGACTGTTCAGAGTATGCAAGGTCATATGGGTATGAGGTTTGGTGGTCAATAGAGGAAATTGTTGAACGGGTAGCGTCCGGCATGGATCTCGCGCACCATGCCGTAGAGATCCGTGCGGAACTTCTCGATATTGGTCTTCATCCGGGCCGAAAGGAAAATGCAGGGCGTATTGGCACGCGCGATCCAGCTCTTCTTCAGGTCGTCGAGCGAAAGATTCTCACGCGTGGCGGGCGTGAGGTCGTCCTCGTCTTTCTTGACATAGGTGTAGGCATCGACCTTGTTGAAGACCAGATAGACGGGCTTGTCGCCGGCACCGATGTCCTGAAGCGTCTGCTTCACCACGTCGATCTGCTCTTCGAACTGCGGATGCGAAATATCGACCACATGCACCAGCAGATCGGCTTCGCGCACCTCGTCGAGCGTCGATTTGAACGATTCGATCAGCTCGGTCGGCAGTTTGCGGATGAACCCGACCGTATCCGAAAGCAGGAACGGCAGGTTGTCGAAGACCACCTTGCGGACCGTGGTGTCGAGCGTGGCGAAGAGCTTGTTCTCGGCAAAAACCTCGCTCTTCGAAATAAGGTTCATCAGCGTCGATTTGCCGACGTTGGTATAGCCCACCAGCGCCACGCGGACCATCGAACCGCGGTTGGAGCGCTGGACCGCCATCTGACGGTCGATTTTCCGCAGGTCCTCCTTGAGTTTGGCGATCCGGTTGCGGATGATACGGCGGTCGGTCTCGATTTCGCGTTCGCCCGCGCCGCCGCGGGTTCCCGTGCCGCCCCGCTGCCGTTCGAGGTGGGTCCACATACCCGAAAGCCGGGGCAGCATGTACTCGTAATTGGCCAGCTGCACCTGCGTCTTGGCATAGGCGGTCTGCGCCCGCGACATGAAAATATCGAGAATCAGGCGCGTACGGTCGAGGATACGGCACGGCATCGCCTTTTCGATATTGCGCGTCTGCGACGGTGAGAGTTCGTCGTCGAAAATCACCACGTCGATCTCCTGATCCTTGCAGTAGCCGGCGATCTCCTCCAGTTTGCCGGGACCCACGTAAATACGGGACGAGGGCTGCGGAAGTCGCTGCGTGAAGCGCTTCACGCTCTCGATATCGGCCGTCTCGGCCAGAAACTCCAGTTCGTCGAGGAATTCGGCAGCCTGCCGGGGGTCCTGATCGTCACGCACGACGGCGACCAGTACGGCACGTTCCCGGCCGTCGGAAGCCGTCCCGGCATTCGGAGTCTTGTTCTTATTTTCTTCCAATTCGTTTTTCAAATTTTAACGTTACACATGCGCCGCGCTCCGGAATCCGGCGCCGCACACCCCGGAGAGGAGCAAACACTATGCTACAAATAAGGGTATCCGCCGGAAGCAGGATACCCTATTTATTGTCACGGAGCACTCCGGTCACGCCGAAGCCCTTTCATCCGGTTAGTTCTGCACGCGGAAATCAACGGGCAGGGTATACTTCACACGTACAACCTGATTACGCTGTTTTCCAGGGCTCCACTTCGGCGACTTGTTCAGCACGCGGATCGCCTCTTCCGAAAGCGAACGGTCGGGGGTCTGGAGCACCTGAATATTGGTCAGACGGCCGTCCTTCTCGATCACGAACGAAAGCACCACACGGCCCTGAATACCGTTCTCAAGGGCGATCTGCGGGAACTTGACGTTCTGCTGAACCCAGTTGCGGAAGGTATTGAGGTCGCCGCCCTGAAACGAGGGCATGGTCTCGGCGATCAGGAACGGCTGGTCGTCCTCGATAGTCTCCTCGACAACCTCCACCTGCTGAATCACCTCGGTATTCTCGTCGAACTCGGCGAAGTCCACTTCGGTCGTGATCTTCGTGTCGTTGGTCACCACCTGCAGCAGGTCGGCGATCACCTTCACCTCGACCTTCTTAGGAGGTTCGGGCGGCTTCTGGTCCTGACGGGTAATCTCGGTAATCTCCTCTTCGACCGGACCGTAGTTCAGGTCGACTTTCTCGATACGGTGTTCCTTCGGCGTGTAGGCAAAAGCGGCGATAACCAGCGCGAGAGCCACTACAAGGCCGATTTCAAGCAAAAGACCCCGCTTGTTCTGAAGGTCTGCTTTGGGTGATTTCTTAATTTCCATTTATTTGAATTTTAATTGTTCGGCAAAGTCAAAAATCACGCACAGGCATGCTATGCACCACAAATATATGGATAAAAATTCAAAAATGCGCCATCCCGCACAAAAATCTTTATTTTTTACCTACTTTTGTGCCGGAAAACAGCTCGCAGGAGACGGAAAAATGGCCCTTTCGGAAACGTTATACGGGAAGACCCCGGAGCAGCTCGCCGCCGTGTGCGCCGAGTTGGGAATGCCGCGCTTCGCCGCGAAACAGCTGGCCCGCTGGCTCTACGCGAAACACGTCGAGGACCCGATGCGGATGAGCGACATCGCCGCGGCGCACCGCGCGAAGCTGGCCGAACGCTTCCGCCCCGCATTCACCCCGCCCGCGCGGATCACCGAATCGGCCGACGGAACGAAAAAGTACCTCTACCGCACGCAGCAGGGCGCATGGATCGAATCGGCCTACATTCCCGACGGCGAGCGGGCCACGTTGTGCGTCTCGTCGCAGGCCGGATGCCGCATGGGATGCAAATTCTGCGCGACGGGACGGCAGGGGCTGCAACACTCGCTGACGACGGCCGAAATCCTCAACCAGATCGTCTCGCTGCCCGAACGCGACAGTCTGACGAACGTCGTCTTCATGGGCATGGGCGAGCCGCTCGACAACACGGACAACGTACTGCGGGCGCTCGAAATCATGACTTCGGAGTGGGGCTTCGGCTGGTCGCCGACGCGCATCACCCTCTCCACGGCGGGCGTAGCGCCCGAACTGCAGCGGTTTCTCGACGCGACGAAAGTGCATCTGGCCGTAAGTCTGCACAACCCGTTTCACGAGGAGCGGGCCGCAATCATGCCGGTCGAACGGGCATGGCCGATCGCCGAAGTCGCGGCCATCCTGCGCCGGTACGACTTCACCCACCAGCGGCGCGTGTCGTTCGAATATATCGTGATGAGCGGCCTGAACGACTCGCCGCGGCATATCCGCGAGCTGTGCCGCCTGCTGGACGGCATCAAGTGCCGCATAAACCTGATCCGGTTCCACAAAATCCCCGGATCGCCCTTCTTCTCGCCCGACGACGAGGCGATGATCCGCTTCCGCGACACGCTGACGGCGAAGGGAATACAGACCACCATCCGCGCTTCGAGGGGCGAGGACATTCAGGCCGCCTGCGGACTGCTGAGCACCGCGGCGGCGGAGAACGGGCAATAGAGCACGGTTCTTGCACGTTAGCCGTAAAACAAGATGCCATGAAAAAACTGATCTTCGTCCTGTTGCTAGCACTCGGAGCGGGTGCGGCGCAGGGACAGGTAAAATTCGAAACCAAATCGACGGACGCCGTGCGCGAAATGGCGATCAAGAGCGGCAAGCTGGTCTTCATCGACCTCTACGCCTCGTGGTGCCCGCCCTGCCGGATGATGGAACGCGAAGTCTTCTCGCGCAAGGATGTCGGCGACTTCATGCAGCAGCGTTTCGTCGCGGCCAAATACGACACCGACAAACCCACGGGCAAGGAGCTGATGAAGCGTTACGGCAGCGGAGCCATTCCGCTCTATCTGGTCTTCGACACGCAGGGCGAGCTGCTGGGACGCATACAAGGCGCATCGGCTCCGAAGGAGTTCATGGAGAGCGTCCAGAAGATCATCGACGGCTCGAAGCGCAGGTAACCGCCGCCGGACCGGAACACGACGTCGAACCGGGATTCGACATAGGACCGGGACACAGCGTCCGGCGCGGATTCGGCTTTCTCGCAATGAAAAAGACGTACCCGTAGAACTCATTGTACTTGCGGTACAGCTCTTCCTCATAACGCTGGAACGCCATCAGCCCTTCGGCGGTGCTGTCCCCCGGATATTTCGCCGCGAACAGCTCCCGCGCCTTGGCCAGCGGCGCGAAATAGTGTTCCATCCAGCAGGTCTCCGGCAGGACGAAGGCCGCGACCGGAAGATACCCCGCCCGATGGATCTGGGCCACCTTGTTGGGTATCGTATCTATCTCAGGATAGGCGTCTACCCAGAAATCATGGATTTCCGTCGGACGTTCGTCGGTAAACCACACGCTTTCGGAGACCGCGAGATAGCCGCCCGGCTTCAGGTATTCGCGCCACTCGTTCAGGCCCCGCTCGAAGCCGATGTTGTAAATCGCCCCCTCGGACCAGATCAGATCCAGCTCCCCGGCGCGGAAAGGCAGGGCGTCCATCGAACCGACGACGCCCTTCACCCGGTCGGCGAGGTGCAGTCTCCGGGCGTCGGCGTTGAAACGGTCGATGAATCCCGGAAAGAAATCGAGACCCGTAATACGTCCCGGCGCATGCCGGGCCAGCGTCATCGTCTGACCGCCCGTCCCGCAGCCGAGGTCGGCGATCAGGGATTCGTCGGTCAGGTTGTCGATGAAACTCAGCGCCTTGAGGGTCACTTCGGGATTTCCCGGCCCCTGCCGTTCGGTATTCAGGAAAAAATCGCAGATCAGATTGACGTCGAATCCGTGAATGGCGTTATTTTCGTTACTCATTGTCTTGAAGTATTGCGGCGTACACGCAAAGGCATGGCAATGCCTTTATCGTCGTACGCAGATTAAAAAAACTGAACCAATTACATGAAAATTACCCCCGGAGAGAGTCCGGGAGCGAACGAAAGGACGATCCGTACGGCGGGTACGAATCGTTTACAACACCGAATCCGATTTATGGAGGGTCTTAATCATGGCACAAAGATAGTCAATATTCCGAATAACCGCCCTCTTTGCCGAATAAAAAGCCGGATGCAGGACCGAAACAATTCCGTGACGCAACTTTCACAGATTTATGAAGAATTCATTTCGGCAGCCCGCACCCGGCTGTAACAAAAAAAGGACGAAGCGATGCGGGATTTCATCGTGCCGCTCACCAGATCGCAGGGCCGCGCCGCCCGTCCTTATGGAATCAACCCCGGCAAACGGCACGGCAACGCCCGGCGACCGCAGGCCGCCGGATAATACATTCGCCTCAAAATAGATTGTTCGTGACATTATGACAGGGTTGATAGTTTGAAATCACGCCCCTCATAGACATAAAAAAGGGGCGCATTTGCAGCTCTTTCAGTAGGTCATAGGAAACCATGATCAGAAGCTGTCCTGCGCCCTTGTCGCCCTGCTTGCCTTCTGCAAGCAGGACATAACAAGGACTGACAACTATTATACCCTGATCTCGTAAATTTCCTATGTTTACTGAAAGGCATAAAGAGTTGTTTACCCTTTATAGTATGTCCATCGGCTATGCCGAATTATTCAAATGCAAAATTAGCATAATTTTTGTCAAAAAATTAAATAAAATCTAAGGACAAAGATAGAAAAACATTTTAATTCCTACGAATTCATAGGAGCAAAAATAATACATACCGTCTGTTATTTGCATAAAATAACTTAAGTGAAGCATACAAACGATACATTATTGCGTTCAGTCGCAAGTCGATTGAAACAAATCCGGATCGAGCGCGGGCTAACCCAAGAGGTAGTAACCGATCGAACCAAAGTGAATGTAGGTTTGTATGAAGTTGGTACTACGAATATTACAATCGTCCTGCTGACAGTACTCTGTAATTTCTATAACGTTACTTTAGAAGAATTTTTCAAGGGTATTGAATATGAAAAGGCGTGAAGATTCATTTTTTTGTGAAAATGAGTTAAAATGGCCAAAAGAAAGCAACGCCGCGACGAAGAATTATTCAAAATGGTTATTCAACGTATAAAAAATTTACGTGAAACTCACCATTATACGCAAGAATACGTAAATGAATACACCGGCTTGGATATTCCGCATCTTGAAACAGGCCGGGATTTTCCGTCGCTGACGACAATAGCTATCCTTTGCAAGTTCTACAATATAACTATCGTCGAATTCTTTTCACCAATAGATTATCCGGCAAAGGAATAAATCAATCATACGAAATTCACAGCCAGCGCACCATATCCTACTTCTGTCAAATGTGAATCATTTTTTCTAAAATACAGATGATTTGAAACCCACAAACCCCATATTGGTAGATTTGATTGCCCGGCGACTAACGGAAATCCGGGAACAGCACAATCATACGAAAGAGTATGTTCTGCACAATACGGGTTTGGGTATTTCCGGCTATGAAAACAAAGTAAGATTCCCCTCTTTGGAGTCTATCGCCAAATTCTGCAAATTTTACAATATCTCGCTTGAGAAATTTTTCGCGGGGATAACCTATCCGGAGGAGCCGCAGGAATAGCGGCATCCACAAATTGCCGGAATCGTTATTTCTTGGGCGTATAGACCACTTTCTTGGTCTCGAAGAACTCCTCTTCGAAGAAGCGCGCAATGTCGTAGACATCCCACCGTTTGCCGGTCAGCGCCAGCTCTTCGGCCAGATCGCCCCCCTTGAGGTAGAGAATGCCGTTGGGCAGGGTACCGCGCTGTCCGCGTTCGAGACGGTTCCAGACCCAGTTCACGAATTCGGACATGGCCGTAACGGCGCGCGAAACGACGTAATCGTAGCGTTCCGGAAGCGTTTCGGCACGCGCGCAGCGGGGTTCCAGATTCCGCAGACCCAGTCCCGCGGTCACGCCTTCGACGACGGCGATCTTCTTGCGGATGGAATCGACGGCCGTGAAACGCGCTTCGGGGAAGAGGATCGCCAGCGGAACCGACGGAAAGCCGCCGCCGCAGCCGACGTCGAGAATGCGCGCCCCGGCGTCGAACGCGCAGACCTTGGCAATAGCCAGCGAGTGGAGCACGTGACGCAGGTACAGCTGGTCGAAATCCTTGCGCGAGACGACGTTGATCTTCGCGTTCCAGTCGGCGTAAAGGTCGTACAGCGCCGCAAACCGCTGCCGCTGGCAGTCGGTGAGTTCGGGGAAATATTTGAGAATCAGTTCCAAATCTTGACTTTTAATCCTTAAATCGTGTCATCGTTCGTCGCCCTGCGCGATCAGTTTGCACATCTGCTCGCGGGCGCGGTGGATCTGCGTCTTGACGGTGCCCAGCGGCAGGGTGAGCTTGGCGGCGATCTCCTCGTAGGAGTATTCGTCGAAGAAGCGCATGACGATCAGCGTCCGGTAACGCGGCGTCAGCCGTTCGAGGTAATGCTCGATCTGGGTCCGCTGCTGGAGGCTGATGACGCTCTCCTCAGGGGTCGGGGCCGTCGAGGGGGGCGACGAGAAACGCTCGTCGATCGACAGGTCGTCCTGACGGCGGCGCACGAAGTCGATGAACGTATTGCGGGCGATGGTGTAGACCCACTGTCCGAAGGTATAGTCGGTGCTGTAGCGGTGCAGGTTGATATAAACCTTGATGAAGGTCTCCTGCAGCAGGTCGTCGGCGTCGTTCACCCCGCCCAGCCGCTGCACGAACAACCGGTGGATAGCGTCGCGGTAGCGGTTGAAAAGGTATTCGAAGGCCGTATCGTCGCCTTCGAGCACCAGTTCCACCAGCCGCCGGTCCTCGGCGACGATATAGTCGGCTATCTCCATACGCGGTCGTCTTTGCGCATCAGCATCACGCTCAGCGCCAAGGCCCAGAGCGGACTCAGCAGGTCGTAGACGAAATAGCGGCCCATCATGCCCGATTCGCCCAGACGGCGCGCGATGCGCCGCACCTCGATCGCCACGATCAGAAAGCGGATCACCAGCAGGGCCAGCGCCGCGATCTTGAACTCGAACGGCATCACCGCAGCCGCACAGACGACCATCAGGAAGAAGAGCGAGCGCGATCCCAGCTCCCACTGGATATAGTTGCGGACCGTCTGCGGATAGAAGCGGAACGCCGAGCCGTAATAGCGCAGCTGGCTCATCCACCAGCCCATGCCGCCCCACGTCTTTTCGCGCAGCGAAGCCCGTGGCGAGAGGATGACGCTCACGTTGTCGCGCGTCATGACCTTCTGCATGAAGAGGTCGTCCTCGCCGATGTTCATATTGAGGTGGCTGAAGCCGTTGGCTCCGAAGTAGATGCGCTTGGTGAACCCGAAGTTGTGGAGCGTGCCCCGATAGGCGCGGCGCCGCACGGCGCGGGCGAGCCAGTCGGCCGAGTGCATCATGCGCCAAGCGCGCATCATGTAGTTCGAAAAGCCCTTTTTGCGCTCCACGCCGCAGTAGCCCACGACGATCTCGCCCCGCGTGAAGCCCTTGGCCATGAGCGACAGCCAGCGGTCGGTCTGCGGGCAGGCGTCGGTCGAAGTGAAGACCATATGCTCGTGGTGCGCCGACTTGATGCCGACGTTGAGCGCCATCTTGCGCGAAATCGGGAAGCGCGGGTCGAGGTGGATCTTGGTCGTCACGATCTGCGGGAACGACTGTTTGAGCCGCACGAGGTCCTCGTAGAAATCGGAGTCGTGGCCCACGTAGACGATCACCACCTCGAAGTCGGGGTAGCTCTGGGCCAGCATCAGCGGCAGACGCTCCTCGACGAACGAATAATCCTCCGAGAAGAGCGGCACGACCACCGACACCGGAGGTTCGGCGTCGAGCACCGCGCTGCGGCGGTTGTTCTTGTAGCCGGGAATCCGGCCGTAAACGAAAATATAGTAGTACAGCTGCACGCCGAACATGGCCAGCACGGCCCCCGCAAGGGCGATGCCTTCCCAGCCGTAACATGTCAGAAGCGTATCGAAAAATTGCATACAGGCGAAATATGCGCAAAGGTACAAAACAATTTAGAATTCAGAATTCCCAAATCAGATTATTTTATGTATTTTTGCCGAATATATGAGCATGAAGTTTACATTACAGCATAAGGATCCGGCGACCAAAGCCCGCGCAGGCGAGCTGACGACCGACCACGGCGTCATCCGCACCCCGATTTTCATGCCCGTGGGCACGGCGGCGACGGTCAAGGGCATTTTCCACCGCGACGTGCGCGACGAAGCCCGTGCGCAGATCATTCTGGCCAACACCTACCACCTCTACATGCGGCCCGGCATGGAGATCATCGAAAAGGCCGGCGGCGTGCACCGTTTCTCGACGTGGGAAGGCCCGATGCTGACTGACAGCGGCGGATTTCAGGTCTTCTCGCTTGCGGCATGCCGCAAGCTCAAGGAGGAGGGGTGTCACTTCCGTTCGCACATCGACGGATCGAAACACCTCTTCACCCCCGAAAGCGTGATGGACACCGAGCGCACGATCGGCGCCGACATCATGATGGCCTTCGACGAGTGCCCTCCGGGCGACGCACCGCGCGAATACGCCGCCAAGTCGCTGGCGCTCACCGAGCGGTGGCTGGAGCGCTGTTTCAACCGCTACCATCAGACCGAACCCAAATACGGGCATTATCAGGCGCTGTTCCCGATCGTGCAGGGGTGCACCTATCCCGACCTGAGGGCGCACGCGGCCGAGAACGTGAAGCAGTACGACGCCGACGGATACGCCATCGGCGGTCTTGCGGTCGGAGAGCCGACCGACGTGATGTACGAAATGATCGAAGTGGTGAACGCCATACTGCCGGAGGAGCGGCCGCGTTATCTGATGGGCGTCGGCACGCCGGTCAACATCCTCGAAGCGATCGAGCGCGGCGTGGACATGTTCGACTGCGTGATGCCCACGCGCAACGGCCGCAACGGGCAGCTGTTCACGGCCGAAGGGGTCATCAACATCCGCAACAAGAAGTGGGAGGACGACTTTTCGCCGATCGACCCCGAAGGCACGGCGTTCGTCGATACGCTCTACACGAAGGCCTACCTGCACCATTTGGTGACGTGCGGCGAAATGCTGGCGGCGCAGATCGCCTCGCTGCACAACATCGCCTTTTACCTGCGGCTGGTGGGGATGGCGCGCGAACATATCGCCGCCGGGGATTTCAAGCCGTGGAAGGATGCGATGGTCGCAAAACTGACACGAAGACTATAAAAGCGTATGAAACTGCGATTTCCGGGGTTTAAGATCTTAGACCGCTACATACTCGGCAAGTTCCTTGCGACCTACTTCTTCGCCATCGCGATGATCATCATCGTCGTGGTGCTGTTCGACTATGTGGAGAAGATCGACGACTTCACGGAGCTGCACGCCCCGCTGCGGGACGTCATCTTCGACTACTACCTGAACTTCATCCCCTTCTTCATCAACCAGTTCAGCGGTCTGTTCACCTTCATCGCCTGCATCTTCTTCACTTCGAAGATGGCCTACCAGACCGAAATCGTGGCGATGCTTTCGGGCGGCATGTCGTTCCGCCGCCTGATGTGGCCCTACTTCCTCGGCGCGCTGATCATCGGCAGCCTGTCGCTGACGCTCAACCTCTGGCTGATCCCCATTTCGCAGCGACACATCGTCAATTTCGAATCGCAGTACATCAAGCGCAAGCAGAACAACAAGTTCAACCGCCATATCTACCGGCAGATCGAGCCGGGCACGTTCGCCTACATCCGCGGCTACAATGACGCATCGCAGCAGGCGTCGTTCCTCGCGCTGGAACACTACTACAGCGGCACGATGACCCGCTCGCTCGAAGCGTCCGACGTGAAGTTCAACCCCGAAACCAAACGCTGGACCGCGCCGCGCTACACCAAACGCGAATTCGACTCGCTGGGCGTCGAAAAATTCGAGCAGTTCCGCAACCTCGACACGCTCATCAACCTCGAAGTGACCGAGCTGGGCGAGATCAACGACCTGATACAGACGATGAACATCACGGAGCTGAACGAATTCCTCGACCAGCAGCGGGCCAAAGGTTCCGACGCCATCAACATCATCGAGGTCGAGAAACACGCCCGCTTCGCCTATCCGCTCTCGACCTTCATCCTGACGCTGATCGGCGTGTCGCTCTCGTCGCGCAAGGTGCGCGGCGGAACGGGACTCCACATCGGAATCGGCACCGGCCTCTGCTTCTCGTACATCCTGTTCAACCGTTTCTTCGAGGAGTTCGCCAAGAGCGGCACGCTGCCGCCCGGACTGGCCGTCTGGCTGCCGAACATCATCTACCTATTCATCGCCGTCTACCTCTACCGGAAAGCCCCCAAATAAGATGCAGCAGATCGACGACATAGCCGCCGAAGTACGCCGCGGAGCGCGTATCGGCGACGCCGAAGCCGCACGGCTCTGGCGCGAAGCCCCCCTGTGGCTGCTGGGCGAGCTGGCGACGGAGTGCAAGCGGCGCGTGAGCGGCGACAAGGTCTACTTCAACCGCAATTTCCACATCGAGCCGACGAACCGCTGCGTCTTCAACTGCCGTTTCTGCTCCTACCGCCGTCCGGCCGGAAGCCCCGAAGCGTGGGACTACACGATGGAGGAGATCGAGCAGATCGCCCGCGGCCGGCAGGGCAAAGGCATCACCGAGGTCCATATCGTGGGCGGCGTACACCCCGACCACGGACTGGAATACTATATCGACATGATCCGCCGCGTCAAGGCGATACTGCCCGAAGCGGCAGTCAAGGCTTTCACGGCGATCGAGCTGTCGTACATGATCCGCAAGGCGGGACTCTCGGTCGAGGAGGGTCTGCGGCGGCTCAAAGAGGCCGGAATGGAGGCCATTCCGGGCGGCGGCGCGGAGATTTTCGACCAAGAGATCCGCAGCCGCATCTGCCCCGACAAGGGATCGACGGACGAATGGCTCGAAGTGCACGAAACGGCCCACCGGCTCGGCATCCCGACCAATGCGACGATCCTCTACGGCCACGTCGAGGGGCTGGCACACCGCATCGACCATCTGCGCAGGCTGCGGGAGCTGCAGGACCGCACGGGCGGCTTCAACGCCTTCATCCCGCTCAAATACCGCAATTTCGGCAACCCGATGTCGGAGATCGGCGAGGTATCGGTGATCGAAGACCTGCGGATGCTGGCCATGAGCCGCATCTATCTGGACAACGTGCCCCATATCAAGGCTTACTGGGTGATGTACGGCAAGGCGACGACCGAATTGGCACTGGCCTTCGGCGCAGACGACATAGACGGCACGATCGACGACACGACGAAAATCTATTCGATGGCCGGGGCCGACGACCGGCGGCCTTCGATGAGCGTCGAGGAGATGCACCGCATCGTACGGGCGGCAGGCTGCCGCGCCGTGGAGCGCGACACGTTTTACAACGAACTTCCGGACCGATAGGAACAGTCCGCCCCGCCCGGAGAAAACAGACGGACACAAAACACAACTCCCGCGAAAATGGAGAAACTGACATATTACTGGAAGAAACTGCGGCAGAACAAGCTGGCATACAACCTCGTGCTGATAGCGGCGATCATTTTGGCGATGGCCGTCACGGCGCATTTCGTCATGCAGGTCGGCACGCGCCACGGCGCCCGCCGCATCGTGCCCGACTTTTCGGGCGTGAAGCTCGACGACGCGCAGCGCACGGCCCGCAAATACGATCTCGAACTGCATATCAACGACTCGCTGTTCGTGCCGGCCTACGAAGGCGGCATCGTCCTCGACCAGCTGCCCGAAGGCGGCGTGGAGGTCAAACCCGGACGTACGGTCTATATCACGATCAACTCGTTCCGGCAGAAGATGGTGCCCGTGCCCTACGTGGCGGGACGTTCGCTGCGGCAGGCCAAGAACATGCTGGAGATCGCAGGACTCGAAATCGGCGAACTGATCTACCGCGCCGACATGGCGACCAACTATGTGCTGGAAGAGTACTGCGAAGGGCGCCCCGTCACCCAGAACAGCAGGATTCAGGCCGAAATGGGATCGGGCGTAACGCTCTACGTGGGCGTCGAGGGCGGTTTCGGCTCGACGGTCGTGCCGCGGCTGGTGGGATTCCCGCTCAAGGAGGCCAAGGGCCGTTTGTGGGAGCTGGGGCTCAATGTCGGCAAGATCGACTTCGACGAAGGCATCAACCTGCTGAACCAGAAAGACGCCCGCGTCTACGTGCAGGTTCCGACGGCCGAGCGGAGCGCCGCGCTGGGTTCGCGCGTCGATCTCAAACTGACGCTCGACGAGAAAAAACTCGCCCAGCACCGCGCCACCGCCGAGAAGCAGGCCCGCGAAGCCGCCGAAGAGCGGCTGCGGCTCGAACGCGAGCGCGCCGACTCGCTGGCGCAGGCCGAATTCGAACAGGCGGCCGCCGCCGGGGAAGAACAGCCCGAAATCCTGCCCGCAACCGATAACGACGGATTTTTCGACTGATGGCCGACGAACGCTACATAACCGAGGACCCGGAACTCGACGACGGGCAGACGGCGGACGAGGACGGCGAGGGCGCCGGACTCTACGAGCATTTCGCCGTGGTGGCCGACAAAGGGCAGGCTCCGCTGCGGCTGGACAAGTTCCTGACCGTACGCATGGAGAAGTGCTCGCGCAACCGCATTCAGGCGGCGGCCGACAGCGGCAGCATACTCGTGAACGGCAAGGCCGCCAAGTCGAGCTACAAGGTCAAACCGCTCGACCGCATCCAGATCGTGATGCCCTATCCGCGGCGCGAGGTGGAGATCATCCCCGAAAACATTCCGCTCGAAATACCCTACGAGGACGACGACCTGCTGATCGTCAACAAACCGGCGGGGCTGGTCGTGCATCCCGGTCACGGCAACTACAGCGGCACGCTCGTCAACGCGCTAACCTACCATCTGCGCAACCTGCCCCTGTTTCAGGAGGGCGACATGCGCGCGGGACTGGTCCACCGCATCGACAAGAACACCTCAGGGCTGCTCGTGGTCGCCAAAAACGAACAGTCGCACGCGCGGCTTGCCAAACAGTTCTTCGACCACACCATCGGGCGGCGTTACGTGGCGCTGGTATGGGGCAATTTCGAAGAGGACGAAGGGACCATCACGGGCAACATAGGGCGCAGCCCCCGCGACCGGCAGAAAATGTTCGTCTTCGAGGACGGCTCGGACGGCAAGCACGCCGTGACCCACTGGCGGGTGCTGAAGCGTTACGGCTACGTGACGCTGGTCGAGTGCCGGCTCGAAACGGGCCGCACGCACCAGATCCGCGTCCATATGTCGTGGCAGGGGCATCCGCTCTTCAACGACGAACGCTACGGCGGCGACCGCATCCTCAAGGGAACGACCTTCTCGAAATACAAGCAGTTCATCGAAAACTGCTTCGCAGTAATGCCCCGCCATGCCCTGCATGCGCAGTCGCTGGGCTTCGTACACCCCATGACGCACGAGGCTGTCTATTTCGAGAGCGAACTGCCCGACGATTTCCGCGCGCTGCTCGAAAAATGGGACACCTACGCCGCGGCGTCGAAGGAGAGCAATAATGGATAAGCGGTCCGGCAGCGGTCTTTCGGCACAAATCCGCGGTCCTGTCCCCGAAAACACGGCAACCGCATACGCGCGGACATCGCATACGGAGAAATCCGAAGACACCCGCCGCACCGGAAAGTACAGCGGCATGCTTTCACCTGCTGCCGCAGGGCGGCAGAAAGCCCTTCCAGAGGGAAGGGTTTGGGAATAGGAACGGATTTGCAAATGCCGCCTGCGCCGGCCGGAAAGCCATACAAAATAAACAGTTACGAAAATAAACCACGCTTTGTTTCTACCGACCACGATAAAAGAGGTCCGCGCACGCGGATGGAAGCAGTTGGACGTCATCCTTTTTTCGGGCGACGCCTACATCGACCATCCGGCATTCGGCGCGGCGGTAATCGGCCGTCTGCTCGAAGCCGAAGGCTACCGCGTGGCAATCGTGCCGCAGCCCAACTGGCGGGACGACCTGCGCGACTTCACCAAACTCGGCGCGCCGCGGCTCTTCTTCGGCGTCTCGGCAGGATCGATGGATTCGATGGTCAACCACTACACGGCCAACCTGCGCCTTCGGAGCAACGACGCCTACACGCCCGGCGGCAAGGCGGGGTTCCGGCCCGATTACGCCGTCAAGGTCTATACGCAGATTCTCAAACGGCTGTTTCCGCACGTTCCGGTGGTCGTCGGAGGCATCGAAGCCTCCCTGCGGCGGCTGACCCATTACGACTACTGGAACGACACGCTCAAACCCTCGGTGCTGGCCGAAAGCGGCGCCGACCTGCTGATCTACGGCATGGGCGAACGGGTCGTGCAGCAGGTCGCCAAAGCCATGCGGAACGGCTACAACGCCAAACTGCTGCGCAAACTGCGGCAGGTAGCCTTCATGGCCGACGACGGTTACGTGCAGCGGCTCGACCCGGCGGAGACGATCCGGCTGCACGCCTACGAAGAGTGCGTGCGGGACAAACGGGCCTTCGGCGAGAATTTCACCATCATCGAGACCCAGAGCAACCTGATGGAGCCGACGGCGACGCTCATCGAGGCCGTGGGCGACCGTTATGTGGTCGTCACGCCGCCCAACACGACACTCTCGACCGACGAGCTGGACCACTCGTTCGACCTTCCCTACGAGCGCGCACCGCATCCGCGCTACAACGGCAAAGGGGATATTCCGGCGTGGGAGATGATCAAACACTCGGTCAATATCCACCGGGGATGCTTCGGCGGCTGTTCGTTCTGTACCATATCGGCCCATCAGGGCAAGTTCATCAACTCGCGCAGCGAACGTTCCATCCTCGCAGAGGTGGAGCGCGTGACCCGGATGCCGGACTTCAAAGGTTATCTGTCGGACGTGGGCGCCCCGTCGGCCAACATGTACCGCATGGGCGGACGCGACCGGGAATTGTGCCGCAAATGCCGCCGCCCGTCGTGCCTGCATCCGAAGATGTGCCCCAATCTGGACAACGACCACCGCCCGCTGCTGGCGCTTTACGAAAAGATCCGGGCGGTGAAAGGCGTCAAAAAGGCCTTTGTCGGCAGCGGCATCCGCTACGACCTGTTTGACGAGAGTCCCTATCTCGATACGGTCGTGAAATACCACACGTCGGGACGACTGAAAGTCGCGCCCGAACACACCGAAGATGCCGTGCTGAAACTGATGCGCAAACCGCCGTTCGCGCTCTTCGAGCGGCTGACCGCCGATTTCCAGCGCATCTGCCGCCGCGAAGGACTGCCCTACCAGCTGATTCCCTACTTCATCTCGTCGCACCCCGGCTGCACCGAACGCGACATGCGTTCGCTGTCGGAGAAAGTCCTCGGCAAACTCCATTTCAACCTCGAACAGGTACAGGACCTCACCCCCACGCCGATGACACTTTCGTCGGTGATGTTCTACACCGGAGAGAATCCCTATACGCACGAAAAGGTCTACGTCGCCCGCTCGCAGGAGGAGAAACGGCGGCAGAAATCGTATTTCTTCAATGAAAAGCCGACCGGAAACCCGACGGTTCCGGAACGGCGCACAACCGCCAGACAAGAACGCGCCCCGAAGAATTATCGCCCGAACGGAGATCGGACGTCGGCCCCCCGACCGCGAAAAGGGGAAAATCCCCGTACAATACCGGGGATAAAGCGCAAAAGGTAAGTAATCCGCACGCCGCACGGCCTGCAGTCGGGCACCGACGTACTTCAAGCCTATTCATGCGGATTTTCAGCGCATTTCAGCGACGAGGAAAGCCGGAGCGTCGCTCCGGCTTTCTTCATACTATTCGGTGTTATTTTACGCCCCACTTATCGCCAACGCGTTTCAGCAGGCGGGAGATGCGGCTCACCTCTTTGTCATCGTCCCCCGTCACCGGAGTCCGGCGTATCAGCCACCACAAAAGCATATAAAACAAGACGAGAAAGACCGACCAGACAACTACATATATCATATCTCTCTATTTTCAGGACAATCCGGATAAACAGCGGCTCATTTCAATTCCGGTGAAGCATCGAACAAGAGACCGAACACCGATCGCGCCATCTCCCCGAAAAGACTGCGCCCGTAAAGCTGTCTGTATTTCCAGCGTGACGAAAGCATGTTGCAAACCAGCTTCGACCGTCTCTTGTAAACGGGTAATCCGCTGACATGCCGCTTATTTGCCAGCACATCGGCCAGCACTCGATCCGTGCAGCGGCGGTCAAACGACACCCCCGGATTCGTCAGAGAGACGCCCCACACATCCACGGCTATGGCATTCATGGTATCCGCAAACCGGGAGAAACCCAGATCGCCGCAGACCCTGTAAAAATAATTCCAGTCTATTGCGTTCTGCTCCTTCCCGACAAACAAAGCCCAGTCGAGCAGATGCCGCAGGGTGATCCCCTCGATCAGGAAGTGAAAAAATCCATGATAGGTAATATACAATGCATTGACCGTCGGAGACAATGTATGGAATCCGTCCTCTCCGAACGGCACGAAGTCTCCGCCTTTTACGGCGTCCTGAAAGATTCGCTCCAACCGCCTGATATCGCTCTTACCTTTGAAAGAGGTCAAATAACGATGGTTTTCGAACATGACGCCGTTCGAGCAGATATGGTTGTGCTTATAATCCAGCCCGGAAACCTTCATTCCCCGGCATCGGGCGATCTCGTTCCCCTTCTCGAACCCTTCGGGCAGAAGGATGTCGATATCCCCGCATTCGCGCTGCAAAGGGGAAGGATAATAACGGGACAATCCGATCCCTTTGAGCAGGATCAGCCGACAGCCCGCAGCGGTACAAAGGGCCGCAAAACGGGCTGCTTCCCGCACTTGTCTCTTCGAACGCGAGACGATCCGTTCCGCCCCGTACGCCCACTGCAACCTCAATCCCCGGTCCGGCAGCAAATCCGGAGACAACCGCCGGACGCTCTCCCACGCCACGGCCAGCACCCCCTGCTGCGTCGCCTGCCCATATACCCGGCTCCATTCCGGATCGGACAACGCTTTATCGAGAGCCGGTTCCTGCATATTTACCGCCGCGGCAAGCAACCGCAGCAACACCCGGTCGGCAGGATTTAGCGTCATAGGAAATCATGGATTGCTCCCGGCAACGGGAATTCAGTAAATCGCTTCATACTGACCGACAACTTTGCGCCACGTGTAACATTCATTAGCCAGCCGTTCCATACTGCCGGAAGTATCCTCCCGGCTTTCGGAAGCAAGAGCGGCCAGTTCCTCCGGAGTGCTCCAATAACAGGCTTTATGACCGGTCGTCTCCCGATTGTAACCCACATCGAACGCCAGAATCGGAGCGCCGCAGGACATGGCCTCCACAAGCGACGGGTTGGTTCCGCCGGCGCTATGTCCGTGAATATAAAACAGGCATTGTTTCCGCAGCACGAAGAGTTGTTCCTTGTCATAGACCGGATCGACAATATGGATATTGCAGAACCGGCCATATTCTGCTTTCAACTCCCGGCCGTAGGCACTCAGATTCCAATTACCGATAAATACGAGCGGGATATTCGTTTTAGAGAACGCCTCCAGAATCAGATGACAATTGTTTTCCGGTTCGATCCGGCAGATTGTACAGGCGTATGCTTTCGCCCCGACTCCGAAGAAAGCGAGGATTTCGCGCTGACGGGGAAGATCGACCGGGATCACGGCATGATCCCCGCCGTAGGCGATCAGAACCGACGGCTTACGGTAAGTCTCCGTGACATAGTCGCGGATCACCTTATTGTCCGCAACCACGACATCGGCAAACTTGACGGCGATCCGCTCCGACAAACGGAGAAACTTGCGGGCCCATTTGCCCCACTTGTCCCGCCTGTGCTCCAAGCCGTCGATATTGACGACGATCCTCTTGCGGAACAGCAACCGATACAACGGCAAAAACAGACACCCGGAAACGCCCAGAATGAGCACGACGTCGTACCCCCGGCCGACAGTCCGGATCAACGACCAGATATCATACGGAATACTTTGCATACCGTTTGCATGCAACGGCACGTATTCGAGCCGGGCGTTTTTATACGTTTTCAGTCGGGTCGGATAAGCCTTGCCGCTGCAAAAAACAGTATAATCCACATCTTCGGAACAACACTCTCCGATGAGGTTTTCCACAAGGGTTTCAAAACCTCCGTATTTCGCCGGAACGCCGACGGTTCCGATAACTGCGACCTTCTTCATATTACCGTTTTATCCAAATAGCGAATTGCTTTTTAAAAGCTTCTATTTCACTTCGGTTGGTATACCGAAAATAATCCTTGTCTGTAAAATAATCCGCAGAGGAATGCAGCCCGATAACCGAAGCGAGCGTTTCGGCATATGCCGGGACATCCTTGCCGGACAAGATGCCGAAGCTGGGAAATTCGGTCAGCATTCTCCTGAAATAAGGCACGTCGCTCGCAAGGATCGGTTTACGAAAATAGAACGCCATTTCGAGAATTCCGCTCTGTGATGTTTTGCGATACGGCAGCGCCACATAATCGGTATGTTCATAAAGATATACCAATTCATCGTCCTCGATATGTCTGAGGACAATCTTAAAAGCGGCCTTGTCCGACGGCTGCACCCGATGTACCGTCCCATCGAAATCCTTCCCTGCAATAATTACGTTCGCTTTGCAGCGAAGTTCCGGCTCCAAACTATTCACTGCCGATATAAGGATATCGATTCCCTTGTCATAGGTTATATTCCCGAAAAACAAGATATTCACTTTGTCTTCCGCAATTGCGGAAACAATATCCGCCCCCAGACGGCGAATGTCGTAATTCTTCGAAAAACAATATTTGAAATGAGGTACGAACAGCCGGTTACCCCGATAGCCGTATTCCTCCAGCAGATCGTTCGTCCGTTGGGAATGAACGATGACCGTCGCAAATCGTTCGGAGTATACCTTTCGGAAGCATCGTTTCAACCCGGCATTGTCATCCGCATTTTGCGCAATCGCTTCATGGATATCGATTATGCTTTTCTTTGCGAGGGAAACGATATACATGAACGGCAAGTCGATGGAGTTACCGTAAGCCAGATAAACGAAGCAGGCTTTTTTGTTTCGCAGGACAAAGCAGAACAACATCAGGTAGTTCCGCAACAGACAACATATTTTGCGCAGCCTGTTTCCCTTGTACTGGTGTAAAAAAAAGGGCCTGCCATCGTTTTCACCGGCATAATTCGACAGTACGGAAACATCCAGTCCCGGAACTGCAGACAAAACCCGGCAAAAAGCGTCGTTGTAATAATGCATTCCGCAATGCATTCCGATGTAATCGACAAGATATACCTTCATGATACATTTTTATAATCCGATGAGCATATTCAAATACTTATTGTCAATGCGTTGGATTACCTTCGAGACAAGAACTGGGATATAAATCCCGGACAGGACGCACAATACATAAAAATACGGATACGTTCCCTGCATCCCCAGTTTATTATATATCATTTTTATTCCGATCTGAATAAAAATTCCGAGTAAAAAAATCTGGTACGTATAATTGCGGAACGACACGAATACGTTATTCGACAAATTCCGGTCGAATTTACCGGCCAATCCCCAACATAACAGGCAACCGGACAATGACATAACCAGCGTTACGACATCCTCTTCAACCCCGCCTACCCAAAACATCGCAACATACAGGATCAGGCAGATTGCGATGCAGCACGGCCGTTTTATCGCCGTCTCAAAACAGTTATTGGCAGCAATCAATAGCCCTAGAAAAAAGAATATGAAAAAATGGACGGCACGGTTGAATGCAAATACTCCGCTCATATCGCCCACGGGAATAAAGAACAAACCGGCAGCGCAGCACAAACAAAGCAAGGACAACCAATTGTTTTTCAATATTCTCCTATACACTTCCAACAAGGAAAAGTAAAGCAGGACAACTGCCACGAACCACATCTCTTGCAACGGGCCCTCGAATGGCCGAACAAAGGCACTGACAAAGGATTTCAACGATAAGGTGACCGGCCTCTCGACTCCCCCGACATATACTTTGAGAAAAAATGCGAATACCGTAAAAAATAGATACGGAATGCCGAGCCTCTTGAATTTATCGGTCAATGTCTTTCTATACGACGCCCCTTTGTCGATGCGGGTAATGTAAAACAGATAGCCGGATATCATAATGAACAACGGCATATGAAAAGAATAGGCTACCTTCTTGAGAAACAACGCACATTCATGACAATCAGCATCGAAAGAAGAGGCGAAAGCCGTAACAGAGAGCGGGGAATGACCGATAACTACCCATAACATGGCCCAGCCTTGCAATAACAGCAGCCATGTAATCTTTTTCCGAGGGGGGGGGAGATCATAAAATCAGAAATTTCTATATTCAATTAAACAGGGATTGTATCCACAAACTTTTTACAACACAAAAATCACTTCGGTTTGAAAGCATTCGTATCGACAGGTATTTCCGACTCGTCTTGATATCTATTACAGATAAACCGGACCGGAACGCCAGCCCAAACCTGATAGGGAGGAATGTCCTTGTTCACCACAGAACCCGCCCCGATAACAGCACCGTCACCGATTGTCACCGGTTTTGTGAATATGGCATTGCTTCCGATATATACATTCCGCCCAATATGAATTTCACCCCGGTAATAGGCATGCTCTTTCAAATTCCGGACATCATAATAATGAGAAAGCAGAATACATCCATCCGTAATTGTCGTCCCCTTACCGATAAAAATATCTTCTGGATGAATCGTATCAATAGAAACCCGACCGATCCGAACTACACCTTTTTCAATAGAAACGCCTAAAAGCTTATATATCTTCGCACGAAAAAAGCCGGTCATGGGAAAAATCCCGCAAAATCTAAAACAGAATATTTTTATATACCGACTGAGTCTGGAATTATAATCCGCCCTTTTATAGTTTTCCATACCGACACTACCTATTAGTAAACAATAAAACTCTCAATAATCTCTTCTGCTGATCCGGGGTATCTTTTCGCATTAACAGGATCGGAAGCCATAACACGGCATTGCATAATCTATAAGACCAGAAAACGAAATAATTATAATGCTTCCGGATGTATAGCAACTTACTGCGGAAAATATTCTCAATGCGATTGAAAGACCACAACTTTGTATTCGACGGATCACTTCCGCCTTCGAGATGTATTATCTCTGGCCCGTTTATGAGAAGCCTTTCATATCCGGCTTTCGACATCCGAAATTGCCAGTCTACCTCCTCGCAATACATGAAGAATACAGGATCAAAAGTCCCCAATTCGTCACAAACCATTCGGGGAACGAACAAATCCGCTCCGGTGATATAATCAACGGGGGTAGGCTGTTGTACCGATGCCGGACAGAGATGGTTGCGTTTTTTCAGAAACCGTAAATACTTACCCAACACTTCTGCGATCTCACCCCTCGGCGTTATAAACCGACCATATGAATGTATGTTTTTTTGATTTTGGTCTTTCAAAACAGCTCCTACAGCGCCGATTTTCCGATCCGGATTCTTTTCGCAGAAATCGAAGAACAGCTTCACTGCGTTATTAAGCAAAATAGTATCCGAATTCAAGAAAAACAAATATCGCCCTTTAGCTTCCCGGATTCCGAGGTTATTCGCCCTGCCGAACCCCAGATTTCGGTCGCTGTAAATATACTTTATGCGCTTATCCTGCGCAAAAACCTCTTTGCTGCCATCCGTCGATGCATTGTCCACCAATATGATCTCGTATTCGACAGTCGAGGTTTGCGCAATAATGCTTTCAATGCAGTCCGAAGTCAATCCCAGCGTATTGTAGTTAACTATGATAACGGATACGTCCATTTACAGAAACTTGTTCTTAATAAACACATTGGGATCAGATCGCCCGAATAATGGATAAAAAACTAATGCAACTCGCAGGCAACCTTCTGCATACAAAGTATCATTATTCAAGAATACCAACAAAATCAGAAAAGACAGGAGCATATATCTCATATAACTTCGAATGTCATTATCCTGAACAAGAGAAGTCTTCTTATATAAATTGTAATATAGTCCCAAATATATCAGGACAAGGACAAGTCCCCCACGCGCTAAAGTTCCCCATATTCCTATATCTGCCAGATAGAATGCCCCGCCAAAAAACGTATGAAATCCCTCATCTCGAAAATGCACAGACAAATTACCAAAGCCAAGAATCAGATTTTGCTGAATATACGGCATAACGGACTCAACAGAATTCACTCGTGCAAGAGTAGAGGAATCGCTACTTTTTTCCCACTTAGTAGCTTCAATCAAAGAATCGACAAGTTTATCATTAAACGAAAGGAGAACAAGAGCTCCAATCAAAGGTAAAACGCCAAGCGCCAAGCGTTTTAACGAGATTCCTTTCATCCTAACGTAATAAATCGCATATATAATAGCCAACAATGCAACAGGTTGCCGTCCTTTATTTACAAACAACAAGTAAACCATTAAAACAAAGAATGGAAGATAATTCTCCTTTTGAGCAGGCTTTTTTACAAAACGGATCAAATAGAAAACATATGAAATAATCATCAAACTGGAACACACGGTAAGTTTAAGACCTTTTACCAGATCTTCCAATGCCACTGTCTCCACAATATTGGTAGTCACCAAATACTCCTGAACAGTTAAATGGTTCACTCCGAAAACAAAAAAAGCAATAATAGAAACAACTGCAATAATTAAATTGACTTTATTAATTTGCCGAAGTAATAAACTATAGTCATATTTTATATTATACAAAAAGAAACCCAACAAAATGAACCATAGATAACGCAACGAGGCAAACCCCATAAAAAATGACTGCCCGAATATCTCTTGGCTTTGAAATGCTGCATATATAGGAAAAACGAAACAATACAATCCGGCAAATATCGCAACAGTAGAAATTCGTTTAAAGACAAGATAATAGATAAATGCCCCTAATCCTAATATCAGAAACAAATAATGACATCCCTGTAGAAGAGGTATACTACCTAAGAATTCCAAAGCTCCTATAAAATCTAGAAGCAATATATAAATGAGATATTTCATACGATTCTACAATATTCACCACATGGATTTTGGATGATGTTTTTATCATCTCTTAGACAAAAGAGTCTGTCAACAAGAGTATTATTCCTGCACTTCTTACCCCAAAAGAATTTGGGAAATATCCACAAATACCTACGAAGAATAACTTTTTAGCAATTATCAACACAAGCCAATTCATCAAATGTAAATCGCTCCGATTTTGGAGAAGTAACTATTCCCGATTTATAATGTCCGCCTAATATCAAAACAACAGGCATCTCACATTGGGGAATCTTAGCAATCTTTTTAAATTCCTTCTCTCTGCGAGGGGTCCGGATAAACATTTTAAAACAAGACGCAATATGATTCAAATGCAACCCCATAACAAAATTCATCGCATATAAACCGCCGTCAATCAACGCCTGATACCTCTCATAATTTCCTCCAAAATAATTGCAATTAACCGTTACACAAATGAGAACCGATGCATTATCACACCATCCTTGTGTCCCTAACTGATTATCCAACAATTTTCTTATCACATTTTTATCTCTAAAAACATGAATACGAGAAGCCTGCCTGTTACAGGCAGATGGAGTATAAGAAGCTATACGGCAAGCCTCCCTGATTTCATCATCGGTTACAGGATCATCAGAATATTCCCGGACACTAACGCGACTTGCATAGAACTCTTCTATTATCTTTTTATCGAAACAAGAAGGTTCAGATACCTTTTTAGTACCACCTATTCGGGAAGAAGATATCGATTTCTTATTTTTTCCTAAAAAATCACAAATACGATTACGGCTCTCTTCATCACGAGTGGCATATGGACTCTTAAGATACTCAGCAAGAATATTAATTGCTACAATACAAACTTTATTAAGACCGTATTGTTCAATATGTTTATCAAGTAGCCTTATTAATCTAACAGCCTTCTCCCCACCAAAAATTCTTGCCGAAGGGAAAGACATTCCCTTCTCTAACGCATGCATAACAAGCATAATCTGCGCATTCGACTTATCTTGCGTAATGACCGGATTAATTAGAGAATGCTTTATATAAAAATGAAAGTCAGCAAAAAAACAATATAAAAGTTTTGCAGAATCAACAAATTGAATGATTATTTTTTTCATATCTTAAAAAACGTCATCAGATTTTCCATTAACAAATTGTACCGTTCAGCAACGACCGTCGCCATTCTATTCCTTATTATATTTTTCAATTCTGCCCGTTGAAAATAGGCTTTTTTTATATCTAGCAATATATCCCGTTCATCTTTCACTTTCATATCTCCCATAATAGGATAATCTAATGTTTCCAAAAACAGGCCATTGAATTTACGACTATATGCCATTGGATATACCGCCACTTCTGATGAAAAAGCAGCAATAGCAGAATGCATGCGAGCCCCCATAAAAAAGTCCATTCCTGCGATATAATTCTTAGCAACAATAGGATCAAAAAAGAGTGGGGCTAAAATCAAATTTTCATTACAATATTCCTCGTAAATATCATAGGCAACAGCGTAATCATTTTCAAGTCCACGCTCTCCACCCACTACATGAGGAATCAAATGCAGTTTTACATCCTTCTTTGACAGAAAATATTCAACAATTCCTCTTATCAAACATTGATAATTCGATTTCAAACCGAACTGATTGTCCATCGTATAACCACCATTCCAAAGCAACGCAGAGATATTCAAACCGACATGGATATACTCTTTATTAAATTCTTTTTTTTCATATGGCATGAAAAAAGCAACATCAATTATCTCGGTAACATCCAGATTCGGCAATAAACTTTTGACATAATCAGCACTCTGTTTATCACGCACCATCACACATTTTGCACTTCGAACGGCGCCCATTGCCTTTTTACGAAGACCCGCATCGTTAAATGGGCCAATCGTTTGTGGTAAAATACAAAGCGGGATATTAAACTTTTTTGCCAGTTTGTATTCTGAATAAATCCACTTAAACCGCTTTTCTCCATAAATATCCGCAAAACTATCCCCCTGTCCTATATCCAAAATAAAATCAGCGTCCTTATATATTTTACGGCTGGAAAAATATTGACGAGGACGGATCATGTTTTCCAAAGCATTTCTTTTATTATAAAAAGAAATATTTTGACAACTTTTATACTTAAGTTCGACACCACCACAATGAAAGGTATGATTTTCAGTCAACCTAAATCCACTATCCGGAAGATAGAATACATGTGGGATATTACTCTTATTTAATAATTTATCTATAAGGTACATAATAGACAAACTCAGTGCAACACACCCTCGATTGCCATTATTCACTGAGCTGTTAGATAATATTATATTCATACCTTAGATTTCAAAGTTTTATATCCCGACTTAAAAATATGCAATCCATCAAGGATATACGTACGCATCCCGATATATTTTACACACCCAGCCGTTTTAAACCAGTCCTTAATTTTATTGTTCTTCAAATATTCATAGCGTAATTTCCCTGCACTATAGTAGCGTTTCAGATCAAAAATTATGTCTCCCTTTTCTGGATAATATTCGGAACAAAATTCCAAGAATCCTTTGAGATTCAAAAATCTTCGATATGCATAATAGATATATAAATCTCCTCCAAACTCCTGTTTACTCCACTCTTCTGCAATCCTAACTGTCGCACTTTGATGCTCTCTTCTTTTCACCAACACTTCGTCAAGAAAAAATAGTCCATTCTGCATTGTTGCAATCTATACATTTCGACGTGTCTGTTTGCGGATAAAGAAATCCTTCCTCGTCT